>ERZ772921.38-NODE-38-length-74797-cov-10.067218_pt1 | contig 74797 bp, 76 predicted proteins | sample MGYA00512117_ERZ772921 | MGnify/ENA primary metagenome ERZ772921 (study PRJEB29015, sample SAMEA2737944) | human oral metagenome | biome: human oral; feature: human-associated habitat; material: dental | place: China | collected 2150 ...
CGTCCACGCCGCCGGCCAGCTCAAAGAGCTTCTCGCGCTGTTTCTCCCACTTCAGACGGGGGAAGCAGCCGGCGTCGGTCAGCATACGGAAGACGTCCGCGGGCGCCAGATGCTCCGCTACCCAGGCGTCGAACTCGCTCATCTTCTTGGGCACATCGTTGATCGAGTATTCCGTCTCGTTGCCCTTGAAGACGGGCTCTGTGGCGCCGCGCGGCTTACTCCAGACCTCTCGGAGAGAGCGCCGCAGGGTGTTCTGTTGGCCGTCCACGTCGAGGCGGCATTCCACCGTGGCGTCCGTGCGTCGGAGCATCTTGCCGGCCTCGATGCGTTTGATCTCGCAGTCCTTCCGCTCCTCCGCATCCTTGCCGAAAAGCAGCCAGAGGAAGGCGTCCATCAGCGTAGACTTGCCCGTGCCATTATCGCCGCAGACGATGTTCGTCCCGGCCGTGAAGCTGACCTTGACGTCCCGCGCTCCGCGGAAGTTCAGTAGGTGCAACTCTTCAATCGTTATCCTTTTCATTGTGATTCGTGTTTAGTGTGTGATTAGTCTTCGACTCTTCTCGTCCAGTGCAGCCGCTGTTCAAATTCAGCGTAGGCCGATTTGTATTTGTTGAGCTGCTCTTTAAGCAGTCGCTTTTCCTGAATGAGCCTCCTTTTCTCTTCGTTTAGCGACTCAATTACATCACAGGCGCCACGCCATGACTCGTAATAGTCCTTATCGGATGTTCTGTCATGGGCGATTTTTCTGTCGAGAGGCTTGACTTTGGTCACGCCCGGATCGAGCATAGACTCTGCCTCGTCGAAGATTTCATCCACAGTGTCGCGCCAATTATCATCCGTGAAGACTTTAGCTACATCCTTGCACAGATTAACCCCGCACTTCGCATGTTTCCAGACCTGTCTACCAGGTCGGCTTGAGTCTGAGACTATGATCAGAATGCTGCGATGCTCAGGATCCTGTTCCGCCAGCTTATACAGTTCGGTGACAGCATTGTGAGCTTCCCGCATAAACTTGCTGTAGCGACGAAGCTCCTCGTCGGTTATTGTTTTCCGTTTATCCATTGTGATACTATTTGTGTGATTACTGTTTGAGCTACTGCGCCTCTTGCTGGGCGGCTTGTTTGGTGGTTCGTTTCTCGGACTTGTCCATCTCACGGCGCGCAGCGGTGGCCATCGCTCCCAGTCGGGTGCCTCGAGTAAGCTCCAAGGCGCGGGTCTGGTTGATGGTGATCGATCGCCCGCACTGCGAGATGGCTTCATCGATGACACCGCTCCGCTTGATCCTTCGGGCCGTGGTGCGGGATACGCCAAACGTCCGTGCGATACCGTCGATCCCGAAGTCATACCGCTCACGGCCGACCTTTAGGATTCCGTCCTCCGTCCGCCGCTCGGCTTCGGTGAGAGCTTGAGGCAGCTCGGCAGCGAGGGCCCGTTTGACCGTGCGAGTGATCACGTCCTCGAGTTCGTCCACCGAGAGGTCGATCAGGCGTGTATCGCCCGTGAGCATGTTGCCCCGACTGATGGCCCGTATCATGGCTTGGAGGCCTCCACCTCCGTCTCGTCTTCGTTGTCCGCACCCGTTGACTCGTCATCCTCGGGGGGCAGATCGATGGTCTGTACCACCCGCGCGGCATTGAAGAAGTTCAGCATCATCGCTATCATCACCCATATCGGCGCTTCGGCCGTGATGATGATGGCCGCCAGTGAGAGGGCGAAGTAGACCGCCACCCAGCGATCGCGCCATGTGAGGCGCCGGAGTAGCAACTCGTCCAGCACGGCCCGTGTGTCGTCGCTCATGACTCTTGCCCCTCCGCGGCTTCAGCAGTGCGTCCATTGGCCGCGGCGGCCTCGAGGCGCTTCTCCACACGGCTCTTTATCCTGTAGACCGTGATCGGCGCCGCGATACTGAACTTGCCCATCGTGTCGTACACGGATCTCATCCGTCCCACGCCGGCCTCCAGTCTACTCTTGTAGAAGGCGTATACACCGGCTTCTCTCTCTTCTCTTGTTATTAGCTGTGTCATTGCCACTTTTCCTTTCATTCTTTCATTATAAGTTTGCATTGAAATCGGTGGCAAAGATATACACGTTTCTGTGTATAGAAACGCTTTTGTGTATGTTTTTGGATGTTTAACAGGAAGGCCTCTTTCCGACGGCCTCTTATATTATAATAATGTGTACTACCTGCTATATACTGGCAGCTCAAAAACGATTTTGTTTATATGGAAACAGAGCGAGAAAGAATATCAAAGGTGATCGCCCATTTCTGCAAATCGAAGGCAGAGTTTGCTCGAAGGATGGACGTCCGCCCACAAGTGGTCAGCAACTGGGCCGCCCGGGGTGCTGGAAAACAGGTATTGAGTAAGATCCTGACAAAGTTCCCTGAAGTGAATGCTAACTGGCTGCTGACGGGCGAAGGTGAGATGCTGAATGAGAAGAAGAATGAGGATGTGCTGGCAAGACTCGGGGCAAACTGGGATAAGGGAGACCGCGAAAACTTCGTCAGCGAGGTGACGGAGATTCCCTCGAGTGAGTTCCGGGAGGTCGAGTTCGTCGACCTGCACGCCTCTGCCGGCCCGCTGGGCGTGTCAAACATCGACTTCCTACCGGACACAAAGCGCCGACTGATTTCCAAAGAGTATGAAAACGGGAACTACTTAGTTGTCCGCGTGGACGGGGATTCGATGAACGACGGAACGCCGCGCTCGCTCTACGATGGTGATGAGGTGCTCATTCGCGAAAAAACCAACGAACGATGGTACGAAATGCCAATCCGCAAGACGCTTTTCGTGATCTGCTCGCGGGATGGGAACGTCTTGAAGCAAATCGGAGAGATCAATTTCCAAGAGGGGTATATCGTGTGCCACTCATTCAACCCCTCGTACAAGGATTATCGGATAACCTTCGAGGACATCATTCAAGTCTTTGTTGTCCTGCATGTGGTTTACCGCAAAATTTCAGTGGACTAACACCGCAACGAATCAAAACGAACTATTATATAAGTAAGAAGATGAAGAAGTATTTACTATTGGCGCTATGCGCTTTCCTTGTGCAGGCTTTAAGCGCACAAGACCGAATCGTGAAAAGAAATGGGGAAACGATCGAAGTAAACATCACGAAAAGCACAGACGATGCTGTCGAATACGTCTATCCGGGAGAAACCGTTGTGAATGAAGTAAGCAAGAAAAGTCTCTCTAAGATTATCTATAGTAGCGGCCGTGTGGAGGTGTGCAATACGAACTTCGCCCTGCCGGTTATAAATGGCAAAGAGGATTGGAAGAAGGTCGTTGTCACCTACCTCGAATCCGATGTAAGGGGGCTTACACGTGTAAAAGAGATAAAAGCAACGTCTGGTTGGGGTGGATCCCTCATGTCCAGCGTGGGGTATAATGATGCCTTGAACAAACTAAAGAAGCAGGCCGCGAAACTTGGAGCCTCTGTGATATTAGTTAATGGTGTCCCGAATGAGCATGCAGCAGCACGCGGAGGAGGTGTGAAAGTCGTCGGTGTTTGCTACAAATAGCCTCAGCCTTCTTTTGACAAGTAATAATTGAGAACACAATGAAGAAGTATCTACTCTTAGCTCTTATCGCGCTTGTGGCTGCAGCATGCAGCAAGGAAGAAGAAGACAAAAGCCTCGAACCGGCAAGCGCTGATGATATAATCACACCCGAGAAAACGCTTGGGCTTATCGGAGGAACGATAAACGAGGTAAAGGCCGCGTTTCAAGGATTCAAGCCTTCTTCGGAGGACAACACAAGCGTCGCATACGACCTCAAAATGGATGCCTACAAGGTGGGGAATGGGAGGGCCCATATTTTCTACCGCACCGGAGATGATGGGCGTATTAGATATATCGAAGTAATGTATTATAACGCATACGAATACTTGCTGCCTAACTACATCGAACAGGTACAGAAGGTTTATCCGTCGACAACCGAGAGCTTCTTTGGGTTTGTGAACCCAGGGAGATATGCTTATGGGTTGTGCCGGTCTATTGAAGATTTCAACGCTACAATAACAGATCAATCGAAAATATACAGCTTAGTAAGTAAGTTCGACTTTCCAGAGAAGTCTGTTAAAGCGACAGTCTCCTATCTCGCGAATTCATCATTAGACCCAACATTCATTCTTCGGATTGAGTGAAACCTCAAAAGGAGAATCATATTCCCTTTTAAATGCAGCTCCTCTACGCCAGCAACTACTTGAAGAAGCTCTGCACCTCGGAGTCGGCAGCGATAAAGAAGCTGGGCGAGAGGTGCGCACGTATACTCTTTCGCAGGATCTCACAGATGAAATCGGCCGAAAACTTAGAGGCGCTCACCCAGCATGCCGGGCATTTTCATCCGCTCACCGCAGACCGTAAGGGGCAATGGGCTTGCCGCCTACAAGGTGGTCTCCGGTTAGTCTTCGTGCCCGGCGCCCGCGGGGAGATGGTGCTCAAAGAGATCACCGACCCCTATCTGACAATTACTGAGATTACGGACTATCATCATTAGAAACGAACCGAAATGGAAACAGAAAAAGACTTTTATATGGCCGTGGCCATCCACCCGGGCGAACTGCTTACGGAATGGATCGAAGAGAAAGGCGTCCCTATCCGCGAATTGGCTCTCCGGGCAAACTATCCCGAGGCTGCCCTACAACGTATCGCAGACGGTGCGGCGCCCATCACCTCCGAATCAGCCGCCGCCCTTGAACAGGGAACGGGTATCACAGCGCGTTTTTGGCTTCGCTCGCAACTGCTCTACGAAAACACCCTCGAGCATTTGGCGCGCGAAAAGGCCGAAAAGGCAACCCGAAAGGCCGCACGGCGTACCGTCGCACGCCGCCATTCGGCTGAGCTCGCCCCGGCCGGCGTATGACCCCTCGAGAACCCCGAAGACATGGTCAACAAAACGCCGATTCGGGTACACGTCGGCCTCGATAGGGGCAACAAACGGCGCTTTCGGGTACACGTCACCCACAAAAACACGCCGGGCGACCACGTAGCTCTCACCCTACACGGCCGCCCGGTCACACAAACAAGAAATCAAAGAATAATGGAACTCAAAGAGTTTGTAACTGATGTGCTACAGCAAATCAATGACGGCATTATTGAAGCCCAAAAGGCGGGGATATTCGTCAACCCTCGCAAAAAGCATCATGGTGTAAAACAAAGCTTCTACTATACAATCGACGGAGAAAATTATGAGGAAAGTCTACAAACCGTCGACTTTGAAGTCGGCCTGACGAATGAAGCAGAGAGCGGTGGAGGAAAGATCGGCGTTTCGTTTGCTAGTATTTTTAGTGTCGATGCAGAAGGCGGAGGTAAAACCTCAAACTCGTCTGTCACTCGCATTCGGTTTTCAATACCTATGCTCCTACCCGTCTATAAGAGTCACGAGAAAGACTAATCGACAAGGTTCTCTTCCTTGTCGAATCGCGCTCTCAGCTTCTTGTTATATCGATACATGTGCAATACCCGATCGACTGTAGTATCAATCATCGAGATCGGATCGACGTATTCTTTCATGTCCCCTGTGTTGTGGAAAGACATACTCCGCCACACTTTGAAGGCGATCTTTTGAGTAAGCCACGTGATGTATAGGCGCTTGAAAATATTCATAGGAGAATGGGCTATCGGGTTGGTTCCAACTTGTTGATTTGACGCCGGCAAAGGTATGACTGACAGCGCCGCGCACCCACTCATCCGTTTCAAATAGACTTTTCTGACATGCTTATCCGATACAGTATTCGCTTCCTATTGCGCCCTAAACCGTCCGCGGACGGGCGGGTCGGCCTACGTATGAGGGTGCATATCTACGGCGTGGGGTCGGTGGACATCGAGACCGGCGCCGCCGTGCTCCCCTCCGACTGGGACAAAGACGCCCGACGGGCTCACACTGACAGGGCCGTGAACCGCGCCATTGACGAGTATACCGCCGTGGCCAAAGAGGTCTTTGGGCGCTTTGAGTTCGTGGAGAAGCGCGTCCCTACGCAGGACGAGTTCCGGGCCCTCTTCCTCGAGCTCTCCGGACGTGGTGGCAGAGCGCTCTCCGACGAGCGGCCACGCCTGGCCGACCTCTACGAGGAATACATCCGTACGGTCTGCGTGCAGAACAGCTGGACGCAGGCCACCCTGCGCAAAGTCCAGACCGTCGGCCGTCACCTCATGGCCAGCCGCCCACCGCGCTACATCAATGACCTGACCGAGGAGTCTCTGCAACGCTTCATCAGCCGCCTGCTCCGAGCGGGCATGCGCAACACGACCGTGGCTAAGGATTACGCCTTCGTCCGCTGGTTCCTCTCCTGGGCCTCGAAGCGGGGATACTACACGGGCAACCTACATCAGACCTTCAAGCCCCGCCTGAAGGGCACGGACGGCAACGCGCGTGAGATCATCTACCTCACCATCCCGGAAATGGATCGGCTGCGGGCCTGCCAGATCCCGGACAGCCAGAAACACCTCGAGCAAACGCGTGACGTCTTTCTCTTTTGCTGCTACACCTCCCTGCGCTATTCCGACGTGGCAGCCCTGAAGGTGGAGGACGTCAAAGAGGGCTACATCACGGTCGTGACACAGAAGACATCTGACGGCCTCAAAATCGAGCTCAACCGACACGCGCAAGCGATCATCGACAAGTATCACGGCAAACGTTTCCGTGGCGATCGGGCGCTCCCCGTGATCAGCAACCAAAAGATGAATGACTACCTGAAAGAGTTGGGTCGCATGGCGGGCATCGATGCGCCCACGCGGGTCGTCTATTTCAGGGGCGAACAGCGGTTCGACGAATACCACCCGAAATGGGAGCTTCTGACCACGCATTGCGCCCGGCGCACGTTCGTCGTCACGGCCTTGCAGCTGGGCATTCCGGTTGAGGTCATTATTCGTTGGACGGGCCACTCGAGCTACGAGGCCATGAAGCCCTATGTGGCCATCGTAGACGATCTAAAGAAGAAGGAGATGGACAAGTTCAACGCGCTATGACGCCCACGCCTACGCTCCCCATTTCTGCCACGCCATTGCCACACCGAGGCAAATCTCCGTGGCCTTTTGCGGCGCTTTACGCGTCCGCAAAACCGCCCCAAAACCCACCCAAAACCCGCATTAATAGCGCAATCTTGAACTCTCTCGTCCTTCTAAGGCTCTATAAGCATGGGACTCGTATGCTCCACGTGAATTATTCCAATAACAGCTTACACAAAAAGAGGACGCCCGACTTTACACGCAAGATGTAAGGCCGGGCGCTTTTCATATGGGTCTACGCCTGGGCGTTGAGAAGCTCCGACGACCGTCCGAGGGCAAAACCCTCAGGGTTCAGAGCTCCGACGACCGTCCAAGGGCAAAACCCTCAGGGTTCAGAGCTCCGACGACCGTCCGAGGGAGGCACACTCTTCCTTCCGTAGCCCCGTTTCCCTACTTTTGCACCCGCCGCGATGGTTTGCGGCGCAGGGAGTTGCAGCGATCTCCGATAGGCAGCCATACGACGCCTCTCCCCCCCGTGTGCTTGAACACCACGTTAAAAACAAGATAGATGAAAAGTAAAGTATCCGTATCCTTCATGATGCTCGGCGTGCTCTTCTGCACCTGCCTCGTAGCGTCCAACCTGTTAGAGACCAAAGTCGTGAGGCTTTGGCAAATGCCCGGCGGACACATCCTCTCCGTCACTGCCGGACTGCTCGTCTTCCCCATCTCCTACATCATCAACGACTGCATCGCCGAAGTCTGGGGCTACCGCAAGGCACGCCTCATCATTTGGCTCGGCTTTGCAATGAACTTCCTCGTTATCATCCTCAGCCGCGTAGCCGTCATGCTACCCGCCGCACCGTTTTGGGAGGGCGAGGAGGCCTTCAATTTCGTCTTCGGACTCGCTCCACGCATTGCCGCAGCCAGCCTGCTGGCCTTCCTCGTTGGGTCGTTCCTCAACGCCTATGTGATGAGCCGCATGAAGATCCAGTCTGCAGGCCGCAACTTCTCAGCGCGCGCTATCCTCTCCACGTTGGTGGGCGAAAGTGCAGACTCGCTCCTCTTCTTCCCCATCGCTTTCGGCGGTATCATCCCGGCCGATGAACTACTGAAGATGATCGCTGTGCAGGCACTGCTCAAGACGCTCTACGAGATCCTCATCCTGCCCGTCACCATCCGCGTGGTGCATTACATCAAGCGCGTCGACGAGACCGACACCTACGACGAGGGTATCTCATACAACGTTTGGAAGATTAAGGAGCTATGAAAACCGGCACACGTCACGACGCTGCGCTCGTCGTTTTCAGTGGTGGACAAGACTCCACCACGTGCCTCTTTTGGGCCAAGGAACACTTCGCAGAGGTCCGTGCGCTGACCTTCCTCTACGGGCAAAAGCACCGTGAGGAGGTCAACGTGGCGCAACGTATCGCCCGCACGGCAGATGTAGCGTGGGACGTGCTCGATGCATCTTTCATCGCCTCCATCGGCACCAGCGCCCTCACCGACACCCGCATTCTCATGGACAGCGAGAAGCCCGCAGAGGGCCCACCAAACACGTTCGTGCCCGGTCGTAATCTCTTTTTCTTGAGTATGGCCGCTGTCTACGCTGCCGAACGTGGCATCCGTCACCTCGTTACAGGCGTCTCCGAGACCGATTTCAGTGGCTATCCTGACTGCCGCGACACGTTTGTCCGCTCGCTTAACGTCACGCTCAACTTGGCAATGGATGCACAGTTCGTCATCCATACGCCACTTATGTGGCTCGACAAGGCCGACGTCTGGGCTCTCTCCGACCGCCTCGGTGTCTTCGATCTTGTCCGCCGCGAGACCCTCACGTGTTACAACGGCGTCCTTGGCGACGGTTGTGGGCATTGTCCCGCTTGTCGCCTGCGCCATGAAGGACTGGAGCGTTACCTCGCCCGACGCTAAACTCCTCCCACATACACAAATAGCAAGAAGGCTCGTAAGCATCATCGCCTTACGAGCCTCTTTCATTTTGGGGTCACACGTCGCAATCGCCTCTCCCTTTTCGTGCTGAGGTAGGTATACAAAAAATAGAAGCCCCGAGACATCACGCCCCAGGGCCTCCCACAAAAAAAGCTATGAAACTAAAATCTTTACAGACTCAACTCTTATCTCTTTTCAGTAAGCGGGATCGCTTACTTCACAATCACTTTATGCGTATTACCATTCCCTAAGGCCACTACATAGAAGCCTGCAGGGAGTGCCGTGCGAACTGTCTCGCCGGCTGAGAGGGTCAGCGTGCGTACGAGCACACCACTCACATTGTACACTTTGGCCGTGTTGGCCGTGGGACTCGTTACATAGAGGGTCTCACGCTCGGTGTAGATCGACGAACCGTCAGCCTCCACATTGCTATTCGGAGCAGCAAACGAGATTCTGAGATCGATCGCTTCACGAACTCTATAAATCGTTACCGTATAGGTGCCATCGCCATTGCTGACCACGCGTACACCTTGTTTGTCGGGGATAGACTTTCTGCCTGTCTCGACCACAGGAACCTTACCGGCATTCGTACCCGTAGGCATCACTCGGAAGGTAAGATCGCTACCCGAATTCACGTAATGGATTCCCGGAGCATAGCTCGAAACCAAACCTGGCACTTCAGGCATCCTCACTAAGCGAGGATGATTCGGCAATACAGGTCCCGAAAGCGAATCCATTGTGAAATGATAGAACTGTACCTGTGCACAAGCGTTCGGTTCCCTGAGCCAAACTGTACGATCACTCTGTTTGAAGTAGTCCATCTGATCCGCGGTAAAGGGGCGTTCCTCTCCGGTCAAGGGATTACGAGCAAGCTCCCAGTGGATACCTTTATCTATACTCCTAAATACGTAATTCGATCCTCCCGTGATATTCAACTTGAAAACACCTGCATAACCTGGAGCACGCTCAATAAATTCAACTCTGGTTTTAATACCCGTGAAGAATTTGAAGAGACCTCCTGAAGGTGCTTGGAGCGTGTCACATCCCCCACCGACAATACAGGCCATGATACCACCTTCTTTCCCATTATCCTGAAGTGGAACTGAGAGAACCTTAAAAGGAATTGTTATAACGGAGTCTCCTGCCGCCAAATCAACTGTATCCGGTAACACACTACCGTCGGCTCTTCTTATATTCTCTTTTGATGCAATTCCTAAATAGGAAAGCGTAACCTTGCGATCATTCGAATCAGGCCGAAACTTTAGGGTCATTGATTGAGCACAATCAGTATAAAGATTGTCCTCACCATATCGATCCCATCTCGAATCCCAAGCACCCATATAAGGCTGATCAACACGAACATCCGGAGTACCTAAATCAAGGTTAGCCAAGAACACCCCAGAACCGTAACTGCCATCTCCCTTATTACATATCGCTAATTTCAGGTGATACCGTTCTCCTCGAGTCAGATTACGAGCGACAGCTGTCAAAACGACAGTTTGCCCATCATACTCCATATAAGGACCTCCATTTGTCGGATTGGGTTGATGCCACTGTGGGTCAACGGCAATTGGACTATTATTCGGCATCCGCTGGCCTGGAGGTGCTGAAGCATGTGCTGCAGCATAGCCTGTGGTATCCGGTAGATGGGCTGCATAATAAGCACTTGTTTCATCTGACCTATACCCCCAATTGGAGTTGGAGATAGTCACAGTAGAATCATTAGGAAAGCGTGCAATATTTGTTGTCCCCGGAACGCCTACTTTGGACACAAAAAAACCAAATGCGTCATTGTATGTGGGATTATTAGAGAAATCACCGTACTCTTCCGAAGCAAAAACAAAGTCGAAAGTGGCTCTATCTGTATAGGGAACAAAATCGAACTCCAAAATAGAGCCAGAATTTATATCAGCAGGCGAAATAATTGTCCCTAAATCAGGATCTCCACCCAAAAGAGTGCCGCCGTTCAAATTTCCCGTACCAGCATTAGGTCCCTCTGCAAGCAAAGCAGGACCCGTCGCCAACAATAAACCGCGCTCGATACCTAACTGCCCAGATCCTGTTTTCCCATTTTCAAAATAATGGAGAGAACGATTGTCTCCCAACCAAGACGAACCACTCCAATTATGCCCTCTAAAAGTAACATTAGAGATAGCTGATTCAGCTGCGGGATTCTTTAAGAGAACTTTTTTCACAAATTGCTCCGGAGTATAGCTGTGATAGACCGGATGATAGTTAGCCAAATTATCTGGATCGCGATCAACCCAAATACTTGCTGGAGTCGGAGTTGCCAAACGACTCCTCAATTTAGCTTGACTTTCAGCCTTCACAACACTCGTCGCACGTCTCTCTGCCACGTCAGCCGGAACACCCTTCTTGATATATCCTTGTTTGAGGGAGTCGATTCGGGCTTGTTGTTCAACCGTGAACGTGTTCACGCGCTGTGCTTGTATGACAGTGGGGAACGCGATCCCTGCGCTAAGCAGTAGGACGGTCGCACATAGTCGTGTAATCTTCTTCTTCATTCAGTTTTCTTCATTTATAACGTATGGCATCGAAGAGGGGGGATAAATGCCGATTGTTTTGTTCGTATGACGCATTACCCTTTCCGAATGCAGGGGCAAAGAAGGAGAGGATTCTTTGAATACGCAACTCCATAAGGGACGAAATAGATCACATTAGTGTTTTTTGTATGTATTACAAGTCTGACGTTCCTCTCCAGATCGAGGAGAAACGACGGTCCGTGGTGACGGTCGGAGGTTATGAATCAGCGCAGTTACGACGTTCGTCGATGATGTATTCCGGGCGGTTTTTGATCTCGTCGAAGAGGACGCCAATGTATTGCCCGAGTACGCCGATCGTGAGCAGTTGCACACCTCCGAAAAAGATGATGGCGGTCATGATGGAGCTCCATCCGGTTTCGGCGTGACTGAAACCGCAGATCTTGCCCAAGAGGGTCCAAAGGGCCAGCAGCAGCCCCACGATGACGGCCAGGAATCCGAGGCTCGAGGCCAGTCGTAGTGGCTTTTTGGAGAAATACAACAAGGCGTTGGAGGCAAAGCGGAGCATTTTGCTCAAGGGGTACTTCGTTTCGCCCGCTACGCGTGCCTTACGTTCGTAGTAGAAGGGCACCTGCTTGAAGCCGATCCAACTGATGAGGCCGCGGATGTACTTCCCATGCTCGGGCAGACGCTTGAACTGATCCATGATCTTGCGATCGATGAGGCGGAAATCGCCCGTATCGAGCGGGAATTGCACCTCACTCATGCGGTTCATGGTGCGATAAAACAGGCGTGCGGAGAGGCGTTTGAAGAGCGTTTCCTTTTCGCGCGATCGGCGGACGCAGTAGACGCTGTTTGCGCCTTCGCGTTCGCTGAGGGCCAAAATGTCGGGGATCAGCTCCGGAGGGTCTTGCAGATCGGCATCCATAATCACGGCCCAATCGGCGGTGCACTGGTGAATGCCGGCCGATACGGCGGGTTGATGGCCAAAGTTGCGCGAGAAGTGGAGCACTTTCACCCTTGGATCTTCGTCGGCTAACTCGTTCAGCATGTTACGCGTACCGTCTCGACTGCCATCATTGATGTAAATAATCTCGCCCTCGCAGGGCAGACGATCGATCACAGCCCGCGTGCGCCGATACGACTCGGCCAGCACAGCCTCCTCGTTATAACAGGGGACGATGATTGATAGGCGCCGTGTCATTGTTCCTCGTCTAAAAAGTTCTTTCCCCGACTGCTGCGGATGGTGGCGCGGATCTCCTCCTCGTTCATCTCCTTCATATTCGAAATCGTGTACGTTTTGGCCAGAAAGTCGCCATACTGGTTGCACTCCTTGAGCACCCCGTCGAGCACGGCCTTCAGGTCCGCACGAAGGGGCAGCAGCACCACCAGTTCAGCGTAGTCCGGATGTATCGTCAGGCGTTCGATGTCCCAATCGGCCTGCCGAAGCGCGAAGTTGAACTCTCGCTCCACCACGTTTCGCCGATAGCCCTCGATCGTCATGCCCTCCGCCGCAGGGAAAAGCAGGTAGAAGCGCAACTTCTGCCCCTTGCCGCCGAGGCCTGTGGAGATATAAATCTGCTTTTCGTCAGAGAGTTCCGACTCCAGAATGATGCGCCCTTCCATGAGCGCCATGTAAGCCCAATCGCGCATGTCAGGCTCAGCCAGCCGTGCGTAACGCTCCAACCGTCGGTAGGCAGTCACGTCGCCAGAGATGGCGAAGATGGCCAGGATGCGCCGCTTGTATTCTTCCGTCGTTTCGGGGTTATAGAGGTCTATTTCAAATGCTTCGAGGTCGCCCGCTGTCCATGGGATCCTCTCCTGCTTGATCCGGTTCGAGAAATGGAAGTACTCCATCTGTCGCTCCACCGGGATCTGATGCTCAAGCACATGAAAACTTCCGCTCGTTTTGGCCAGAAACTTCTGAAATTGATTGTATTCGGTTTGTTGTATCATTCTATTCTCCGCTGTTCGTCCCCCTCCGCTTGGAGGGAGAGCAAAAGTATCTCTTTTCACCAAACCGCGGAGTCATGCGCCTTGCAAGCCGTTTGCTCCCTCCGGTCATGGGCTTTCATTTGTTTCACGCCACCGTTCCACAACATCGCCATTCGCGCATTCTCCTGCACGATGATCCGGAAAAACTTCGTTGAGCGGAGGTTTCAAAACAAGCTACGTAGAAACAAACGACTGCGTCATTCATCGCAAAGCATATATCGTAAGATCATCTACCGGGGTAATTTATTACAATGCAAATGATTTACGACTACTTACTGAAATAATTATTCGCAATGCAAGTGATTTACGACTACTTACCGAAGTAATTTATCGAAAGGCAACTGCTTTGCGAATACTTACCGAAGTAATTTGTCGCAATGCAATTGCTTTACGACTACTTACAGGAGTAATTTATTGCAATGCAAATACTTTACAAATAATTACCGGAATAATTTATCGTAAGGTAAATGCTTTGCAATTACTTACCGAAGTAATTTGTCGTAAGGCGAATGCTTTTCGAATACTTACCAAAGTAATTTATTGCAATGCAAATGCTTTGCAATAATTTACTTGAGTAATTTGTTGCAAGGCAAATGATCTGCGAATACTTACCAGAGTAATTTATTGCAATGCAATTGACTTGCGAATACTTACCGGATTAATTTATCGCAAGACAAGTGATTTACGATGATTGACTCCCGCTGAAATGGGGAAACAAAGTGGATTTTAATGGAAGAGCGCCGCGAATCGTTTCTCTACATCATGCGCCAACGATTCGACGGAGACGTGTAGTTCTCCGGCAATGCGCTCGTAAACCTCGACGATCGGAGTAGGACTATCGTCCGTTTCGACGAACAATCGGCGTCGGTCCCAAGTCGTCCGCAAGGCGTCGGGGCGGTGCAGGAGGCCGAAGGAGAGGCTGAGGCCAGCGTCAAGGAGTTGAGTGGCTAAGGGCGACTTGCCCCGAAAGCCGTGGACGATCCACGGGCTATCCGGGCGAAGGCGTTTTCTGACATCGAGCAGTTCGCCCCAAGCACGTACGCAATGGATGATCAGCGGTTTACGCAGCTCATCGGCCAGCCTGACCTGCGCCTCGAAGAGCTCGATTTGCAGCGACATCGGCGCCTCAGCCAACCGATCGAGGCCGGCCTCGCCGATCATCACGACCTGCGGATGGGCGGCCCGGAGGCGCAACAGCGGAAGGCGATCCGCCGCGGCATGCCAGGGATGAATGCCCACCGCATAGCATCCCCCGGGCCGTGGCTCGAAGGGCTCACTGGCGTCGATGCTGACCACGGCGGGCGTGGTGAGGTCAGCGGGCGGACGATGGGTGTGAACGTCGTAAAGTCGCATGGGGAGCGGGATCAGGGCACGGGATCATAGCCGCTTCCGCCCCAAGGGTGGCAGCGTAGAATGCGGCGAATGGCAAGCCACGATCCGCGTAAGGGGCCATGACGGCGGAGCGCCTGGATGGCGTATTCGGAGCAGGTGGGGGTGTAGCGGCAGCTGGGAGGCGTCAGCGGGGAGATGCAGCTGCGGTAGAAGTAGATGGGCAGGAGGAGGAGGCCGGTGAGGAGACGGCGGATCATGTCGTTTTTTGTAGGATCTGGCTGACGGCCTTGTGCATCGCCTTTTCGATGGCCCCATGCGTGGGCAGGTCATTGCCGACGTACATGAAGCCGATGTGCAGGCATCGACCATGAAGGGCGCAGCGTTCGGTCAAGGGCGTCTTGCGGGTGCGATAGGCTTCGCGGATGAGTCGCTTAATGCGGTTCCGATCGACGGCATGGCGTACGCGTCGTTTGGGAACGCTGGCCAGGATGGCTACTCCGGGCGCACGGTCCGTGGCTGGCTCCGAGCAGTAGACGACCCTAAGGGGATATGCAATGAACGACTGCCCGCTAGCGAACAGTCGTTCAAGATCTCTTTTCAGATAAAGTCGCTCCCTTTTGGGGAGTTGATTTTTCGTCTCACCCGTTGTCATTCGTCGTTTTGCGGGCCGTCGTTTTCCAGTTGCTTCTTTAAGTATTGCTCCAGTGCGGCGGTCATGGAGGGCGCTTCGGGCGTAGGCGCTTCGATGTCTAGACGGAGCCCTGCCTCAAGGGCCGCTTTGGCAGTGGTGGCGCCGAAGCATCCGATACGGATGTCGTCCTGCTTAAATTGTGGGAAGTTCTTCATCAACGATGAGATGCCGGATGGGCTAAAGAAGACAAGCATATCGTAGTCAAACGATTCGTCTTTCGAGAACTCGCTGCAGACGGTGCGATACATGATGGCTGTCTTGCAAGGGATCTTCTTTTCCGTAAGTGCCTCAGAGATGTCGTCTTTATGGATATCGGAGGCGGGGAGTAAGTACTTTTCTTTCGGATGCTTCACGATGAGGTTAATCAGATCGTCCGTTTTGCCAGTGGCTCCGAAGAAGATCTTGCGCTTTCGGTAGACGGTGTATTTCTGCAGATAGACGGCAATGGCTTCTGTCATGCAGAAGTATTTCATCGCTTCGGGAACAACGATGCGTAATTCTTTGCACAGGTGAAAAAAATGGTCAACAGCCGTGCGGGCCGTAAAGATGACTGCACTGTAATCTGGTATAACGATGCGTTGCTTTCTGAACTCTTTAGCCGTCAAGGCCTCAACCTTGATGAAGGGGCGAAAGTCAATATCCACGCCATATCGTTCCGCGATGTCGAAATACGGTGATTTCCCGGTCTCCGGTTTCGGTTGCGATACCAGCAGTTTTTTTATACTCAATGCCATAAAGAACTTATATCCGTTAATTGAAGTGTGTATCTCAACCCCTCGTAAGCCAAGAATAAGGGGATGATTTCTTGGGCGCAAAGGTAAGAACATAAAAACAATATGCCCGTCCGCCTGTTGTAAAATATGCGGATAGTGATATATATCAACAAGATACGATAGAGCGCATAAAGTAAAAGGAAAGCGGCAGCGACATAATGAGGATAACGACTATCGAAGAAGAGCCAGAGAATGGGCACGTAGAGCGTGCATCCCCAAATACCCGTTAGAGCTTGATAACGATTATCCCACATGGCGTACCGTTCGCCAGCGTCGAAAGCATGGCCGTAAAGGAAGTAGATGATGCGCTTGAGGAGGTAGTAAAGCCAGACGGCTGCGAAGATGAGTCCGAGAGGCAGCAACACCGAGCGGAGATCGTCGGTGGGCATGGGATAGTAATGGCCGGCCAAGAGATAGAAGAAGAGTGCGCAGAGGGAGAGCATCTGCAACTTCATGAATCCACGAAAGAAGAGGTCGCTCTTGACGGGACGATCGAAAAGGTTGTCGCGCTCCTTGACGGAAAGGAGATCCTTGGCCATCTTCCGGAGCAGGAAGGCATGGGAATGGAAGACGGCGGCAAAAAACGATATTTCAATGAGCAGGATGACGGGGATGACGTCATTCAAATAGGATCCGTCGGCCAGACGGAGGCCGATGTATCCCTCAAAAAGCCCGTTGTCCATTGTGCATTCTTTTCTGTTGGAGATTCATATATACGATGTACGCTTTGTATTGGGGGCGCGAATGTAGAGAGAGTTTGGAAAGTGGCACGTCTATATGGCTCTGCCAGACGTCTGTGCGGCGATAGAAGGTCATTCGCGCCCATCACACGTAGATGGATTTTCGGCAAGATCCGCTTAACGGGGAATAAATGCGCATGAATTTGGGTGTTTAGCAGGCGTGTTTATCTTTGCGGCCCGGAAACGAAAGGAAATATGATCCGTTTAGTGAGTACAATGACGATGTGTGGGTGGTGGTGGCGCCCGATGATGTTCCAATACTGTCGTGAGATTGGGAGCACGCCCGCATGTCCATAAGTCACAAACGATCCGATTGACAATAGAGACAATGAATGGAGGCTCTGTCGCACACGACTTGCGGCAGGGCCTCTGTTGTTTTCGGGGAGTAATCCGTGCCTTGGATGTAATCCCCCCAAAAGAACGATGACATAAACCCCAAAAGAATGGAAGGACAAGACAACAATTACCGGGTCAGCCCGGAAGGATACTACGGAACGTTTGGCGGCGCGTACGTGCCGGAGATCCTGCACCGATGCGTGGAGGAACTGCGCGAGAGTTACCTGCGCGTGATCGAGAGTGAAGCGTTCATGCAGGAGTTCAGCACACTGCTGCGCGACTATGCGGGTCGGCCGTCGCCGCTTTACCGCGCGGCACGCATGTCGGAACGCTACGGATGCCGACTCTACCTCAAACGGGAAGACCTGAACCACACGGGCTCGCACAAAATCAACAATGCACTGGGACAGGTGCTGCTGGCACGACATCTGGGTCGGCGGAGGGTGATCGCTGAGACGGGAGCAGGACAGCACGGTGTGGCCGTGGCCACCGTCTGCGCACTGATGGGCATGGAATGCATGATCTACATGGGGCGGACGGACACGGAGCGTCAGCGGGCAAACGTGGAGAAGATCCGTATGCTGGGCGGGGAGGTGACTCCGGTGGAGTCGGGCAACATGACGCTGAAGGACGCTACGAACGAGGCGATCCGTGAGTGGTGCCGTCACCCGTCGGACACGTACTACGTGATCGGCTCGACGGTCGGACCGCACCCCTACCCGGATCTGGTGGCACGACTGCAATCGGTGATCGGGCGTGAGATCCGCTGGCAACTGCAGGAGCACGAGGGCCGCGACAGGCCAGACTGCCTCATGGCGTGCGTCGGCGGAGGGAGCAACGCGGCGGGGACGATCTATCCGTTCGTGGACGATGAGCGGGTGCGGATCGTATTGGCCGAGGCGGCGGGCTGCGGCGTGGAGAGTGGACGGAGTGCGGCGACGCTTCACCTGGGTCTGCCGGGCATCATCCACGGCGCACGGACGCTAGTCATGCAGGACAATGACGGACAGATCGAGGAGCCTTATTCGATCTCCGCGGGGCTGGACTATCCGGGTATCGGACCGATGCACGCCGATCTCTTTGCCCGCGGACGGGCGGAGGTGGTGGCCGTGACGGATCGGGAGGCGGTGGAGGCGGCTTACGAGCTGACTCGGCTGGAGGGGATCATCCCGGCGCTGGAGTCTGCTCACGCGCTGGGGGCGCTCGGTCGACTGCGTTTCGAACCGGATGAGCTGGTGGTGCTGACTGTCTCTGGACGGGGGGATAAGGATATGGAGACGTATCTCTCTGCGAAGCTCTCTGTGAAGCATTAACGCCCTCTTCTTTTCTTGCCTTGATGCAAGAAAAGAAGCAAAAGAAAATCAAGGCGTCAGGGACGCCGGCCATCCTTGCCGGGTACCTTGGTGGGGAGGGGCTGACGCCGGCCTTCTTTGCTGGGTACCTGATGGGGCTGACTTTGGCTGTCTTTGCTGGGTGCCTCTAATCTTTGACTCATTATTAATTGATCTACATCGTATGGAAACTTATAACTACACTACTCATAGCAAACGGATCCCGGGCGATATGCATACGCCGGTGAGCCTTTACCTCAAGTTACGCGACCTCTATCCGCAGTCGGTGCTGATGGAGAGCTCGGATTATCACGCGGGCGAGAACTCGCGTTCGTTTATTGCGCTCTGTCCGCTGGCGAGCATCGCTATCAACCGCGGCACGGCCACGGTGACACTGCCCGACGGCGCCCGCGAGGAGCACACGCTGCCCGACTGCCCCGAGGCCGTGACCGATGCCTTGCGCGACTTCATGAACCGCTTCCACGTCTCGGGCGACGACCGCCGGGTGTGCGGCCTCTACGGCTACACCACCTTCAACGCCGTCCGTTACTTCGAGCGCATCCCCGTCCGCAAGAGCCGCGAGGAGCGCAACGACGCCCCGGACATCTACTACATCCTCTACCGCTACGTCATCGTCATCAACCCTTTCCGCAGCGAGCTGCGACTCGTGGAGCTTAGGGCCGACGGAGAGGAGAGCGGGCTGCCGGCGCTGGAGGCGGCCATCGACAACCGCAACTATGCCACCTACGCTTTCGCCCGACGTGGCCCGGCGGTGAGCACCCTCACCGACGAGGAGCTGCGCGCCAATGTGCGGCAGGGCATTGCCCACTGCATGCGGGGCGACGTCTTCCAGATCGTCCTCTCGCGCCGCTTCATCCAGCCTTTTGACGGCGACGACTTCCCCGTCTATCGTGCCCTGCGCCGCATCAACCCCTCGCCCTACCTCTTCTATTTTGACTTCGGCGGCTACCGCATCTTCGGCTCATCGCCCGAGACGCACTGCAAGATCGAGGGCCAACGCGCCTTCATCGACCCCATCGCCGGCACCACCCGACGCACGGGCGACGCCCCGACCGACCGCCGCCTGACGGAGGCGCTCCTGAACGACCCGAAGGAGAACGCGGAGCACGTCATGCTGGTCGACTTGGCCCGTAACGACCTCTCTCGCAACTGCCACGACGTGCGCGTGGTCTTCTATAAAGAGCCGCAGTATTACAGCCACGTCATCCACCTGGCCAGCCGCGTGGAGGGCACCCTCAACGCCGGGGTAGACCCGCTCCGGGCCTTCGCCGACACCTTCCCCGCGGGCACACTCAGCGGAGCGCCCAAGGTGCGCGCTATGCAGCTCATCAGCCAGATCGAGCCGCACAACCGCGGCGCCTATGGGGGCACGATCGGCTTCATCGGCCTGGATGGCGACATGACGCAGGCCATCACCATCCGCACCTTCGTCAGCCGCAACAACGAGCTTTGGTATCAGGCCGGATGCGGCGTCGTGTCCGACAGTAGCGACGAGGGCGAACTGCAAGAGGTAAACAACAAGTTGGCCGCCCTCCGCCGCGCCATCGAGGAGGCGGAGGAGCAATCCGCCGCGCTCGGATAGCTCTTTCCACGCGGAAATTCATCCACCCGAGGGCTGGTGAAGGTGTTTCTCCGAAGAAATTCGGCCAACACCCTTCGGTTGAAGGAATTTCTTTGAGTAATTTTTACCGTTGACTGGTCGTCGGTGAAAATTACTCAAGGAAATTCGGCCAACGGCCCTCGGTTGAAGGAATTTCCTTGAGGAATTTTTGCCGTTGACTGGTCGTCGGTGAAAATTACTCAAGGAAACACCCTCACCAGCCCTCGGTTGAAGGAATTTCCTCGAGGTTTTCTGCCATTGACTGGTCGCCGGTGAAAAATCCTCAAGGAAACACCCTCACCAGCCCTCCATTGGGGCCATTGTCGCACGACAATTTGTTCAACCGAGGGTGATTGGGGCCGTTGTCGCGAAACATCGTGTCCACGGGCCCCCGTGTTTAGTTTTTCGTTTTTAGTTTTCCACATCCCCCCTTTATGAAGATCCTCCTTTTAGACAACTACGACTCCTTCACCTACAACCTGGTGCACGCCTTGCACGACGCTGGGGCGCAGGACGTCACCGTGGTCCGCAACGACCGCATCGACCTCGACGCCGCCGCGGCGTTTGACAAGATCATCCTCTCGCCCGGCCCCGGCATCCCCGAAGAGGCCGGCCTACTCCTGCCGCTCATCCAGCGCTATGCCCCGTCGAAGCCCATCTTGGGCGTCTGCCTCGGCCATCAAGCCATCGGGCAAGTGTTCGGGGCACACCTCGAGAACCTCTCCGACGTCTTTCACGGCGTCCAGACGCCCATCCGACTCACCGCCACCGACGAGCCCCTCTTTGCCGGCCTCACGGGCGAGTTCACCGCCGGGCGCTACCACTCGTGGGTCGTCAGCCGCGAAGGCTTCCCCGACGACACGCTCCAAGTGACAGCCGAGAGCCCCGACGGCTACATCATGGCCCTACGCCATCGCACCTATCCCGTGCACGGCATACAGTTCCACCCCGAGTCCATTCTGACACCCGTCGGAGAAAAGATCATCCGCAACTTTTTAGCCCAATGACCCACACGACCCGTTTGTAGGGCGTATGCAATACGCCCCTACCGCGATACACGTACCCGGCCAAACCTGGCCGGCGTCCCTGACGCCTTGATTTTCTTTTGCTTCTTTTCTTGCATCAAGGCAAGAAAAGAAGATCCCCCCAACTACTCATCAGAAGGTTCCCAATCCCCCCTAACAATTCATCCTTATGAAAGATATCCTCAACAAGCTCACCGAGCACCGCTGCCTCAGCCGCGACGAGGCGCGCGCCATCCTGCAAGACATCGCGCAGGGGCGCTACAACGACGCCCAGACGGCGTCCCTCATCACCGTTTTCCTCATGCGCGCCATCTCCGTGGACGAGCTTTGCGGCTTCCGCGACGCCCTCTTGGAGATGCGCCACCCCGTCGACCTCACGGACTATGCGCCCATCGACATCGTGGGCACCGGTGGCGACGGTCGCAACACGTTCAACATCTCCACCGCCGCCTCGTTCGTCGTAGCCGCCGCCGGACTGCCCGTAGCCAAGCATGGCAACTATGGCGCCACGTCGGTCAGCGGTGCCAGCAACGTCATCGAGCGTATGGGCGTGCGCTTCACGGCCGACGAGGGGGCACTGCGCCGCAGCATGGACGGCTGCCGTCTGGCCTACCTCCACGCCCCGCTCTTCAACCCCGCCATGAAGGCCGTCGCCCCCGTGCGCAAAGCCCTCGGCGTACGCACCTTCTTCAACATCCTCGGCCCGCTGGTCAATCCCGCCCTGCCCGCCGCGCAACTGTTGGGCGTCTACAATCTGGCTCTGCAACGGCTCTACACCTACACCTATCAGGCCGCCGGCACGACGCGCTTTGCCGTGGTGCATAGCTTGGATGGCTACGACGAGATCTCGCTCACGTCCGACTTCAAAGTGTCGGGTGCCGACGGCGAACAGATCTATCGCCCCGAGACGTTAGGCCTCGCGCGACTCCGTCCGGAGGAGCTTTATGGCGGCGCGACACCCGACGAAGCCGCCGACATCTTCCGCCGCGTGCTCGAGAACCGTTCGACAGCCGCGCAGAAGCAAGCCGTCGTCGCCAATGCCGCCTTCGCCATCCGCCTCATGCGCCCCGACGCCTCCCTCCCCGACTGCATCGCCGAAGCCACCGAGACCATCGACAGCGGCCGCGCCCTCCAAACCCTCAAGCGATTCGTAGAACTCAATCAATAAACAGGTATCTCCTGCCAAACTTCCCCGGCCCCGGTGGGGCCTTGATCTTCTTTTGCTTCTTTTCTTCCATCAAGGGAAGAAAAGAAGGACATCAAGAGAAGAAGAATAATCACCCCCTCATTATGCAAGACATCCTCTCCCAAATCATCGCCAACAAGCGCTTCGAGATCGACATCCGCAAGCGCATCATCCCCCAAGAACAGTTCGAAGAAGCCCTCCTCGACGGCATGCCACGGCCGACGCACTCCATGCGACGCGCCCTGGCCGAATCGCCCACAGGCATCATCGCCGAGTTCAAACGCCGATCGCCGTCGAAAGGCTGGATCGCCCGCGAGGCCGACCCTGCGCACGTCGTGCCCGACTATGCCCGCGCTGGCGCCGCCGCCCTCTCCGTGCTCACGGACGAGAAGTTCTTCGGCGGCACCGTCCGCGACCTCCGCGCCGTCCGTCCGCTGACCGACCTGCCCATCCTCCGCAAAGACTTCATCATCGACGCCTACCAGCTCTACGAGGCGCGCATCATCGGCGCCGACGCCGTGCTGCTCATCGCCGCCGCGCTCTCGCCCGACCAATGCCGCGAGCTGGCCGACGTGGCGCATCGGCTCGGGTTAGAGGTGCTTTTGGAGCTGCATACGGCCGACGAGCTGCGGCACATCTGCCCAGAGGTGGATATGATCGGCATCAACAACCGTCACCTCGGTAGCTTCTCCACCGACCCCGAACACTCGCTGCGCATGGCCGGACTGCTGCCCGCGGGCGACGACGTCGTGCGCATCTCGGAGAGTGGCCTTTCGGATCCGGCCACCATCCACCGGTTGCGCCGAGCGGGCTATCGTGGCTTCCTCATCGGCGAGACGTTCATGCGCGCCAGCCGCCCGGGCGAGGCGCTCGCTCACTTCCTCCGCGACGTGGAGGCGCAAGACGCGGAGGCCACGGCATGATCGGCGGCCGACTGATCAAGGTCTGCGGACTGCGTGCGGCGGATAACGTGTGCGCGGTGGCAGCGCTGCCTGGCGTCGATCTGGTGGGCTTCATCTTCCACCCCGCATCGCCGCGCTGCGTGACAGCCGTGCCGAACGTGTCGTTGCCTGATGGTGTGCGTCGTGTGGGCGTCTTTGTCGACGTCCCCGAGGAGCAGATCGCGGCCACGGCCCATCGCTACGGCCTACATCTCGTGCAGCTGCACGGCCACGAGTCGCCCGACATGTGTCGCCGCCTGACCGACCGGGGGCTGGGTGTCATCAAGGCCTTCCCCACCACCCCCGAAGCGGTGCGCAACGACACGGCGCGCTATGCCACGTCCGGCTGCCGCCTCTTCCTCTTCGACACCCCCACGGCCGCGCATGGCGGCTCGGGGCGCACGTTCGACTGGCACGTGTTGCAAGATTATGCGGGCCAGACCCCCTTCCTGCTCGGCGGCGGACTGGGCCCCGACGCCCTCGACGCCCTCAGCCGCTTCACCCATCCCCGCTTAGCCGGCTACGACCTCAACAGTCGCTTCGAGCGCTACCCCGCCGAGAAAGACGTCGAGGCGCTACGCACGTTCCTGCAACACTTAGGCGGCGCCCCCGTATCCGGCCAAACTTCCCCGGCCTCGGTGAGGCCTTGACTTTCTTTTGCCTCCTTTTCTTGTGTCAAGACAAGGCCCCTACCGGGGCAAGGAAGTTTTTCCGGGTACTTTTTCAAGGCTGATCATATACCCGGGCAAACTTCCTCGGCCTCGGTGAGGCCTTGATCTTCTTTTGCTTCTTTTCTTCCATCAAGGGAAGAAAAGAAGGACAAGGGCGTATGCGATACGCCCCTACCCTACCGGCAGGAGAAAAAGTTCCCCCACAAATCACTCATCATCCATCCCCATCACACCACAAACCCCCAATATGAATCGTATAGAAACCCTCTTCCAGAGCGGCCGCCGCGACCTGCTCTCCATTTACTTCTGCGCCGGCACACCGCGTCCCGACGCTACGGCCGACACCATCCGCGCCTTAGAGCGCCACGGCGTCGACCTGATCGAAATCGGCATCCCCTTTAGTGACCCCATGGCCGACGGCCCCGTCATCCAGCGCGCCGCCACCGACGCCCTTCGCCACGGCATGACGCTCCGCCGACTCTTCGACGACCTGACCGACATCCGCCGCGACGTCCGCCTGCCGCTCATCCTCATGGGTTACCTCAACCCTATCCTCCGCTTCGGCTTTGAGGCCTTCTGTGCCCGCTGCGCCGAGGTCGGTATCGACGGCGTCATCATCCCCGACCTTCCCTTCGCCGACTATATAGCGGACTACCGCCCCCTGGCCCAACGCTACGGACTGGATATGATTATGCTCATCACGCCCGAGACGTCCGAGGAACGGATCCGTGCCATCGACGCCGCCACCGACGGCTTCCTTTATATGGTCTCGTCGGCCTCCACCACCGGCGCCCGCGACGCGTTCGACGCACCCACGCTCGACTACTTCCGCCGCATCGCCGCCCTACCCCTCCGCAATCCGCGTATGATCGGCTTCGGCGTCTCCAACCGTGCCACCTTCGGCGATGCTTGTCGCCACGCCTCGGGCGCCATCATCGGCAGCCGCTTTGTCAGTCTGCTCGAGGAGGAAGGCGGCGACGCCACACGCGCTATCGTCCGCCTCAAGGAGGCGATCGGGGCGTCTGCGGGCCCCAGCGGCCTCTGCCGAGGCAAGGAAGTGAGGCCGGGGGCGTGAGGGGGCAATTCTCTCCCCTCCCCTACCTTTGGCCGCACATCATCCATCATTCACACACATGAAAGCATTCTACACCCTCCTCACCCTTGCCGCACTGCTTGCCGGGCAGACCCTTCAGGCGCAGCGCGATGACTGGCAACGCATGGTCGACCAGAAGCGTTTTGCTGAGGTGTTGGCCTTGGCAAAGTCGCATCCGGACACGACAGACTTTGCCGCCCTTTATGCCGCGGGACAGGCCTCGGAAGGTCTGCTCAAGTACCGCGACGCCTACCATTATTATAGGCGTTGCCCGGCCACCGACTCCGCACGCACGGAGCTGCTTGTGGCGCTCGCACGCACCGCCGGCGCCATTGGGCAGACGGACGAGGCGGAGCGATACCTGTTACAACTGCGTGCGCGTGACACGGCGGACTTCTACGCCAACCATCAGCTGGCTCGCCTTTACGATCGCATCGGTGAGACGGAGCGGGCGATCGCCTTCTACCAGGCGTTGCTGATGCGCGACCCGACCAACCCGACACTGATGCGCGCCATGGCCGACTGTGCCCGACAGTTGGGCCGGAAGGGCGTGGCGATGGTGACCTACATGGAGGCGTTCCAAGTCGAGCCGGAGAATGCGCTGGCCGCAGCGGCGCTGGCCAACTATATGCTATCGATGCAGCTGGCGGACATCGCCCTCGAGGTCTGCGACAAGGCTCTCAGCTATCACCCGCGCCATCGCGCACTCCGACGTAACCGCGGCATGGCGCTCTTCAGCATGAACGAATACGGGGCGGCGGATTCGGTCTATGCGGCACTCCTCTCCGAGGGCGACTCGTCGCAACTGACGCTCAAATACGGCGGTTGCGCGCGCTATTACACGGGCCACTTCATGGATGCCATCCCGCTCTTAGAGTCGGCTTACGAGGGGGACACGACCGCCATCGACGTCTGCCTGCTGCTCGGATCTGCCTTAGGTCGCACCTACGATCGCCGCCGCGCCTTCGCCCTCCTCGACCGTGCCGAGGCCCTCATGCAGCCCGCCCCTGCACTGACCGACATGCTCACCCGCTTCCGCGCCGAGACGTTCGAGCGCGACGGCCAAAAGGAACGCTCCGATGCGCTCTATTATCAACTCTGGACGGAGCGCAACCGCTTTGATCTGCTGGGTCGCATCTGGGAGCATTACAACGACACGGAGCGCGCCGAAAAGGACGAAGCCTATGCCCGTCGGAGCCGCTTCATCACTGTGCTTTTTGCGACCGAATACCTGGCCCGCCCCAAACGCGACGCCAAGCTGATGAGTTTCCTGAACACGCAACTGAACAAGTTCGTCTCCGATATGTTTTTCCGCCAGACTAAGCAGCTGCCAACCCTCGCCCCCGACGGTAAGGCCGGTGTCTGCACCGAGGAACAGTTACGCACCCTCATGTCCCGTCTGCAAGGCGTGCGATGAGTCCACTTATTGAACGAAAAGCGCCATCCCCGCGACGTCTGCGCAGGCTGCGCAACGCCCAAAGCATTTGCCGCGACGTCTGCGCAGGTTGCGCAACTCTCAAAGCATTTGCCGCGACGTCTGCGCAGGTTGCGCAACTCCCAAAGCATTTGCCGTGGCGTCTGCGCAGGTTGCGCAACGCCCAAAGCATTTGCCGCGACGCCTGCGCAGGTTGCGCAACTCCTAAAGCATTTGCCGCGACATCTGCGCAGGTTGCACCGCTCTCAAAGCATTTGCCGAGACGTCGGCGGTACTCTAAAGCAATTTCTACCTCTCACGTATAACTACCCATCACAATGACCCCCGAAGTATTTGACTTCCTGCGCGAGCTACGCGCCAACAATAACCGCGAATGGTTTCAGGACAACAAGAAGCGTTACGACGCCCTACGCGCCGACTTCATCAGCGACGTCGGCCAGCTGATCAACCGCATCGCCACCTTCGACCCCGAGATCGCCGGACTGGATGCCCGCAGCTGTGTCTATCGCATCTATCGCGACCTCCGTTTCTCACCCGACAAGACGCCCTACAAGACCTATTTCAGCGCCTACATGACCGGCTTCGGCGGCCGATCGAGCGCGTATGGCGGCTATTACATCCATCTCGAGCCCGACACGCCCCAGTTGGCGGGTGGCGTCTGGTGTCCCACCTCGCCCATGCTCAAGCAGCTCCGCCGCGACATCTGCGACAACATGGACGAGCTGACCGCCATCATCGACGCGCCCGCCTTCCGCCACACGTTCGGCACCTTCACCGGCGAACAGCTCACCCGTATGCCCCAAGGCTTCCCAGCCGACACGCCTCGCGGCGAACTATTGCGCTTCAAGAGTTACGTCGTGATGAGCGTCAAGCCCGAATCATACTTCACCGCCCCGGACTGGCTCGACCACGCCACGGAAGACTTCCGCCTCCTGCAGCCCCTCAACCGTTTCTTGAACTACACCATCGGCGAGTTCTTCGGCAAAGAGCCATGAAGCGCCTCATCGTCCCCCTCTACCGCCGCCTGTTCTGCCGCAAAGGCTACGGCGTCCATTCGCCCTTCGTCTTCGACCTGATCACGAACGTGCTCGAAGAGTCGCGCGGTTATTACGCCTACACTCGCCTGCACGCTGCGCACGCTCTTGCCGATCCACACGACCGACTGCCGTTACGCGACTCTCGATGGCTCTTCCGCTTAGCCAACCGTTTCCACCCACGTCGCCTCGTCATCGTCGGCACCGGTGGCGGATTGACACCGCTCAGCCTGACCGCCTATGTCTCAAGCGGCCTGCACACCATCGCCTTGGAGGAAAGTCCGACTACTGCCGACACCGTCCGCACGCTCTTCCACAACCGCACCACGTCGCCCATTGAAGTGCGTTGCGGCACCTACGAGACGAAACTTCCCAAAGCGCTCACCGAATACGGCCGCCCGGACTGCATCGTTCTCGACGTCCCCCCGGATCGTCTCGCATCGCTCTTCCACCTCTGCACCGACTACCTATCGGACGAGACCCTGTTACTCATCCGCGGCATCCACGCCACACCACTCGCCCGCAGCACTTGGCAAACCCTCTTCTGCGCCCACCCTTCGGCCACGGTCTGCGTTGACGCCTACACGTGGGGCATTGTCTTCTTTCGCCCCGGCCTGCCGCGGCAAGTCTTCCGGCACATCATCGTCTGACATTCGAGAGCCAGACTTGCGTAAAAAATGTCTCGCCTTATCTTTGCGGCGCATTAGCGAGGAGGGGAAGCGTCCCCTACGATAGCAACTAAACCAAGGAGAGATGGCAGAGTGGTCGATTGCGGCGGTCTTGAAAACCGTTGAACCGAGAGGTTCCGGGGGTTCGAATCCCTCTTTCTCCGCTTTTTTTCGGGCTTCTTTATTAGGGACTCCATTATGGGGTCGGCAATTCATGCATGAATGAGATCGTCGTAAAATCTTGGGCTTACGGCGGTCTCTTTTTTTGTGCCTATCATCGAACGAGAATGATTCGCGGCGGTATTTCCGCTTGGCTATAAATGGCTTGTCTTAGAAGATCGCTAAGCCATGCGAAGTGGAGGGGGCGGTTTATCGCTGAGCAAGATATTCGTACTCCTGCCGATACCGGGCTAAACGTTGATAATCCTTCTCCGTGGGGGACGGCAGACGCTTCATATCCATATTGTGCGTTAAGTCATTCAGCTTGACGGCGCGCGCCAGTGCATGCTCGCCGATGTGATGGATATAGGTCTGGCGGTCACTGGCCGTATGATGATTGAGCAGCTTCAGTGCTTGCGCGATTTCTGCCCTATCGTTTGGCTCCATCGCTGTTTGAGCTTCTTCTTCCAACAATTTCAAGACTTGCTCCACGGTGTGCGGGGTGTCCTCGCTTGCATCGTGCAGATAGCCGACCACCTGCTCTTGCCAGGTACGCCCTAATGAGGCCACAAAACGCAGATGCCCCTCGAAATAGTCCATCCCTGCCTTGTCTTTCTGCCCATCATGTAGCCGCCTCGCCACTCGCGCGGCAGCTCCAATCCAGTTGCTTTGAGTTCCCATACCTATTCTCTTCTTACTGTTTATGGACCCAAAGCTACGCCCAAGAAGCGACACGATTTAGGTCGCACCTCACTTTCTCCACCGTTAAGTTTCTCTCTCACCTATGTCTATAGGTCAGGCGGGAGCTCTCCGGAGCTGCCTAAATGTCATGGAGAATGGTTAACAATCGCGGCAGCGACGACGCATTCAGAAAGTCACCCGTACTTTTGGCCGACATTTTTTTATTCACTCATAAAAACCTATACGACAATGAACTTGAATGATTTATTCAGCGGATCGACCACGCAGTCGATCATCAAAACGATTGTAGAGAAGACGGGATTGAACGAGTCGCAGGCCTCGGGCGCGCTCCAGGCTGCACTGCCGATGATCCTCGACGTAGTGTCTAAACATGCCGGCAGCGGCGAGGGCCTCAGCGGACTGCTCAGCGGCGTCGTGAGCAACCTGGGCAGCAAGGGCCAAGGTGTTGTCGACAAGATCACCGGCATGATCGACAAGAACAAGGACGGCAACATCATGGACGACCTGGCTGGCATGCTGGGCGGAAAGAAGAAGTAAAGCCTCCGGCCCATGCCGTACAGAAAACTGACGCAATGCGAGATCGACGCGCTCGTGGCCAGTGGCTGCGAGGCCGAGGATTGGCAGCGCGTGGAGGTAGCCGATGTGGGGTTCGACCCCACACGGTTGCGACACGTACGCTTCTCGGGGCAGATCAGCCTGGGTAGCGCTGTCGACCTCCGGGACGCGACGATCTGCGACTGCATGGTGGGCGACGGCGTACGCATTGACGGCGTACGCTCCGCCCTGATCGGCTATGAGATCGGCCGTGGCGCCCGACTCACTGACATCGGCACGATGACCTACCGCGCGGGCACGACGGCCGGTAACGGGGTGCGCGTGGCTGCGGTCAATGAGAACGGTGGCCGTACTGTCCCCCTCTTCGACGGACTTACGGCCCAGACGGCCCACCTCATGGTCTTCCATCGACACCGCACGGAGACACTCCGCCGCACATTCGACCGCATCGACGCCTATGCCGCCACCATCGCCGCTGCGCCACGCGGATATGTGGGCGAGGGGGCTACAGTGGAGGGGTGCGGACGCATCGTGGATGTGCGCATCGGCGACAGGGCCACGGTCTGCGGCGCCACGCTGTTGCAGAACGGTACCATACTGAGCCAGCCCGAGGCACCGACAGAGGTAGGCGTCGGCGTCATGGCTCGCGACTTCATTCTGGCTCCCGGTGCACGCGTCGTGGACGGCGCGTTCATCGAACGATGCTTCGTGGGCGAGGCCTGCTTAGTAGAGCAGGGCTTCACGGCCATCGACTGCCTACTGTTTGCCAATGGGATGTTCGCCAAGGGCGAGGCCGTCTCAGTCTTCGCCGCCCCGCACACCGTTTCGCACCACAAATCGAGCCTCTCGATCGCCTGCAGCCTCTCGTTCGCCAACATGGGCAGCGGGTCAAACATGAGCAACCATGCCTACAAGCTCGGCGCTGTCCATCAATCTGTGGCCGAGCGCGGAACGAAATTCGGTAGCAACTCCTACGTGCAAGCCCCGGCCCACTTCGGCGCCTATTCGATGATCACCGGCGAGCACCGCAACCACCCGGACACGCACGCGCTTCCTTTCTCCTACCTCATGGACGAGGGCGGGCAGTCGATGCTCATCCCGGCCGTCAACCTCTTCCGTACGGGCACCCTCCGCGACGCCATGAAGTGGCCCAAACGCGACCACCGCACCGCCGACAGTCCGCGCGACCTGATCCGTTACGACTTCCTCAACCCCTACCTCATCGACCGCATTCTGGCGGCCGTCAGCCTCCTCACACGGCTGAAAGAGGAAAAGCCCGAGGCCAAATACTACACCTTCGGCAACTGCTCCATCCATCGCCACTCGTTGCAGAAGGGCATCACCTACTATCGCGAGGCGCTCGACATCTTCGTAGGCGATTACCTCATCCGCGGTGGCACCATCGACGACTCCGAGGGGCCGGGCCGCGGCCCGTGGATAGACCTGTCGGGGCTGGTTATGCCCCGTGAAACGCTTGAGGAGATCGTCCGCGACGACCTCTTCGGGGCCGACGCCGCGTTTCGTCAGGCACATGCGCGATATGAGGAATACCTCGGGCGCTTCGTCACGGACCGTTACGACCTCTCCGACGCAGACAAGCGCCGCGAGCATCTGAAGCGCTACGTCTCGACGCTCGACACCGTCCGCCATCGCCTCTCTAAGGAGGCCGCCTTGGAGTACTTCGGCGTGTCGCAAATCAGCTACGGCGCCGACTGCCCCGAGAGCGATCGGCAAGCCGATTTCCAGCAGGTGCGCGGAGAGATCGCCACCGACCCTTTCCTGGCCCCCCTCCTCAGCGAGATGGAGCATAAGGCGGAGCAGGCGCGAGCTATGCTCTGAGCGTTTGACGCGCTGGGAAGTTTCTTCCAGAGGGGTAACAGCGGGTGCGAACCCCGTGGAAGTTTCTTCCAGAGGGGGAACAGCAGGTGCGAACCCCGTGGAAGTTTCTTCCAGAGGGCCAACAGCAGGTGCGAACCCCATGGAAGTTTCTTCCAGAGAGCTGACAGCAGGTGCGAACCTCGTGGAAGTTTCTTCCAGAGGGCCAACAGCAGGTGCGAACACCGTGGAAGTTTCTTCCAGAGGGCCAGCAGCGGGTGGGAGTACCGTGGAAGTTTCTGCCAGAGGGGTAACAGCAGGTGCGAACCCCGTGGAAGTTTCTGCCAGAGGGGTAACAGCAGGTGAGAACCCCGTGGAAGTTTCTTCCAGAGGGGTAACAGCGGGTGCGAACCCCGTGGAAGTTTCTGCCAAAGGGCGGGCAGCCGTTGGGAGCACCGTGGAAGAAACTTCTAAGCCCACCAGCAGACGAGTTAAGAGGATAACAAAAAGCCTCCGGACGCATGGACGACACCATGTATCCGGAGGCTTTCTGCGATTTATGCATCCCGATAGGCCGACGATCAGCCCTCGCGCTTGTGCTTATAAGGGAAAAGGATGGCGAAGAAGACGGTCACGAGGAGCGAATAACCCGCAAAGAGGTACCACACCGTAGCCCAATCGCCCACCAAGAGCGTCTTGACACCGCTGGCCGTCTCCACGTCCGTCCATTGGCAGAAGGCGTTCACCACGACCTGTGCACCGAGTGTGCCCACCGTGGCGCCGACGCCGCTGGTCATCAGGAAAAAGAGGGCCTGTGCACTGGAGCGAATCGAAGGATCCGTCTCCCGATCGACGAAGAGCGAGCCAGAGATATTGAAGAAGTCAAAAGCGACGCCGTAAACGATCATCGACAGGACGAGCAGCCAGACGCCCCCGCCAGGATTGCCGATGCCGAAGAGGGCAAAGCGCAGGATCCAAGCCACCATCGCAATCAGCACGACCGTCTTAATGCCGTAACGCCTTAGGAAGAAGGGGATGAGCAGGATGCAGAGCGTCTCGGAAACCTGTGAGAGAGAGATGAGGATGTTGGCGTGCCGCACGCCGAAGGTGTCGGCATATTCGGCCACCGACTCGAAGGAGGCGATGAAGGGGTTGGCAAAGCCGTTCGTGATCTGCAACGAGACGCCTAACATCATCGAGAAGATGAAGAAGACGGCCATCTGACGCTTGCGGAAGAGTCGGAAGGCATTCAGCCCAAGGGCCTCGACGAACGACTTGCGCTCCATGCTTCGGCTGACGGGTATATGGGGCAGCGTGAAGGCATAGTGAGCCAGCAGAGTGCCCAGCGCACCGCAGATGACAAACTGCATGGCGGAGGTTTGGAAGCCCGTCAGATCGACCGCCCACATGGAGCAGATGAAGCCGATGGTGCCGAAAATACGGATAGGCGGAAAGTCGCGTACCGTGTCGTAGCCACCCTGTTCAAGCAGGCTGTAGGCCACGGAGTAGGAGAGCGCCAGCGTGGGCATGTAGAAAGCTACGCCCAGCGTGTAGAGCGCAAAGAAGGTTCCAAAGGCGACGGACGGTCCGGCCGAGAGCCCATAGGCACCCGCAGCGGCCATGAAGAGGCCGGAGGCTAAGTGGCAGAGGGCAAGCATGCGTTGCGCCGGCACGTAGCGGTCGGCCAGGATGCCGAACAGCGTGGGCATGAAGATGGAGACGAGACCTTGCACGGAATAGAAAAGTCCGATGTGTTCGCCCATGCCCGCAGGCCCGAGGTAGCGCGACATGGAGGTGAGGTACGTGCCCCACACAGCGAACTGCAAGAAGTTCATAATGATCAAGCGAAGTTTCAGGTTCATAGTGTTACTGAGATAAAAGTGTGGATAAATCGGGGTTGATTATGAATGATAAAGCGGTGAAATGATGACGTGCGGGGGAAAGGCTCAATCTGCGTAGGTACGGAAGACGATGATGCGCCCTCGGGTCTCGATGCGGAACGTATCCGTGAGGGCCTCGTTGAGCGTGGCCTGCCACCATCGGGTGATGCGTCGCCCTTCAAGCGGCCAGCGCACATCGCGGAGGGTAAGCGGCGCGTCGTCCAGACAGAAGACGGAGACCTGTTGGCCAGCCCGCGAGGCAAACGTCTGGCAGCCTGTGGCGGGGATGAAGACGCCGTAGTCGGTCCACATCTCCACGTCCAGCCCACGCGCCTGATAGTCGGCCAGCAGACTGATGTTGCCCAGCGTATGGTCCTCGCGGCGGCCCGTGGCGCCGAGGATCGTGAGGCGGCGCAGGCCTTGAGAGACCGCGTAGCGTACGGCCTTGCTCAGGTCGTTCGTGTCCTGCTCCGATTCTATGTGCAGGCGGTCGGATAAACGGCGGCGTACCTCGGGCGAAATCGAGTCGCCGTCGCCCACGACAGCCAACGGCGTGAAGCCCTCGCGCAGCAGTCGGTCGGCCGCACCGTCGCAGCAGATGATGTGCCCCTCGGCCGCCCTCGCCAGCATCCCCAGCGGGATCGGATGCGTAGGGAAATCACCCGCCGCAAGGATCACCGCGTCCGTCTCCGAGGCGTTTTGTGGGCCGGAAAAATCAGGTAGAATATCCATGTCAGTCGATTGTTAAAACCTCGCAAATATAGACGCTCTTCCGGTCGAGGCTTAGGGAAAGGGATACTTTTGTGGGTCAGTGTTAAGCCTGTAATCAGGCAGATAGGGGATTTGGGATGCCCCTTATCCCCCTTTATCTTTTCGGATCATCCACTATTATTCAAATCCATAAATAGCCCCATATGAGTGTGAGAAAAACCTCCTTTTATTTCTGTATGGCGATCCTCTTTGCGATCGCAGGAGCCTTTCCCTACAGCGCCTCAGCGCAAGTGCAGAAAGTGCAGCAAATCGTCAAGATCGAGAAGGACACCCTGCGGATGTACGTCGGCCAGGAAGATTCCCTCCGCGCCTATGCCTATCCCAGTGCCCGCGTATTCTATTGGGACAATCGCGTCTCCATCCCCGTCGTAGCCTCCATCGCCCCGCCCCATTCGACCAACCCCTACGATTCCGTCTACATCGTCAAGGCCTGGAAGCCAGGCAAGACGGTCATCGTTGTGCGCGTCAATGAGGTGGCAGCCCGCTGTATTGTGGTGGTTACGCCCAAGATCTACGTCGACAGCCTCCGCCTAAAGCGCGACACCATCCGCCTGCGCACCGGCGACACGGCCACTGTCACGGCCCGCATCTTCCCCTACAACGCCTCGGATAAGAAGCTCGGATGGACCACCGTGGGTGGCGCGCGCGTGCTTGGCACTACGGATAGCGTGACCCGCGTCATTGCTGCGGCCGATGCGGACACCAGCCTGCTCATCGTGGGTGCACTGGACGAATCGGGCAAACGCGACACATGCGTCATCATCACCCGCCGCATCCCTGTGGAGAGTCTGGCGATCAACCACGACACAGTCCGAGTGGACATCAATAAAACCGACACACTCCGCACCACCCTCCTCCCGCGCAATGCGACGGATCAACGAGTGAAGTGGACCGTCGTCAGTGGTGCAGTCAAGGTCCTACCAGTCGATTCCATCGGGCAGGCAGCCGAACTGATCAGCGCTACCGTGGCGGACACTGCGCTCGTCGTAGCCGAGGCAGCTGATGGTCGACTCGATTCGTGCACCGTACTCACCGTCGATCCGAACACGACGGCTTCCGTCGAAGTGGACGAGACGACGACCATTCGTAATGTCGACGGAGGCCTGATGGTGCACGTTGACCGCCCCGCACGACTCGAGGTCTACACCCTGACCGGCGCTCTGGCCCATCGCGAGAGCCTCACGCCGGGCGACCGTTTCGTGCCGCTCCGCCGCGGTCTCTACATTGTCGCCGTAGACCGAACGAGGCGCAAAATCCTTGTTCAATAAGCCAGTATATCAACCAAGAGAAGGGGAACTGGGAATCCCCCTCTCTTGAACTTATCCTTGGCCGCGGTTGTTTATACTGCACATCACCCCGATTATTCAAACCCCCTAATAGGAAAGAACATGAAGAAGATTACCATCCAACTACTGGCCGTCGCAGGCGCGATGGCCTTGTTCGCCAGCGAAGCACGGGCGCAAGCCACGGTGCAGCTGAACAGTCACGAGACGATCCAACTGATCTACGGACAGAAGGATTCCGTCAAAGCCACCATCTCCGCCCCGGGCGAAACCCTTTCGTGGAGCACAAACCCCGCTTCCGCATACGTCGACAAGTCTGCCGCTGACAGCACATGGGGCGTGATTACTGCCCCCGCAGCCGGCCCCAACTACGATGGATGGGTTGTCATCAGTTATGGCACAGCCAAAGACTCCGTCAAGCTCGTTATCAACGCACCCGTCACCAATGTGACCCTCGGTGCCCCCCACGACACGACGATGGGTATCGGAATGACAAAGACACTCACCGCCATCGTCTCCCCCAGCAACGCATCGCAGGAAGTGCTTTACTCTTCGTCAAACAGCGCTGTGGCCGAAGTGCAGACCGTAGGATTGAAAGGCATCATCACCGCCAAAGCCGTCGGAACGGCCCGCATCACGGTATCGGCCGGTAAGGGCGCAGGCATGAAGACAGACACCTTCTTGGTGAAAGTCGATAACCCCATCACAGGCCTCAACTTCGCCATCACCACGGACACGATCCCCATGCAGATCAATAGCGAGCTGGACGTTCAGGCCGTGGCTACCCCAGCCAATGCTGACAACATCAACACGCTGCAGTGGTCTATCGTCCCGATCGCACCCGCCACACCGGGCCTCGTGACGATCGCCTCCAACAGTGGCCTTACGGTCAAGATCCAATCCGCTGCCACACCGGGCATCGCCCGCCTGACCGTCACCTCCACCAACGGTGTCACGGCAAACCGCGTCATCAAGGTGCTCGACCCGATCCACGTCACTGCAATGACCATCGATAAGGACACCGTCTCCCTGCCCGTAGGCAAGAAGGACACGCTGACGGCACGCATCCTGCCCGCCGAAGCGCTGAATAAGAAGGTAACGTGGACCTCCACCAACCCCTCTTTCGCTGCTGTGGAGCGCCTGACGGACACCACCGCCGTTGTAACTGGAAAGACTGTAGGCGTGGCCATGATCGTCGGCGAGACCGAGGATGGAAACTTCAAGGACACCTGCTACATCTACGTCCGCAATGCCGTCGAACTGAAGGCCATCAAGTTGGACAAGCAGAAGATTCGCCTGAAGCTGAACACCACCGACACCTTGGCCGTAGCCTTCAGCCCGGCCAACGCCTCCGATCAGCGCGTCAAGTTCTTGTCCGCTGACACGTCCATCGCCACCGTCGATGCTAACGGCGTCATCAAGGGCCTCAAGACAGGCACCGTTTACGTGAGTGTGACAAGCCTTGAAGGCGGCTTCAAAGACTCCTGCGAAGTGACCGTTTACGATCCCAGCCCGAACGTTGAGACTGCTGCCGGTGTCAACATCTGGAGCGCCGAGAATGGCCTCCGCGTACAGTCTGACAAGGCCCGCACGCTGGCTGTATACAGCATCTCCGGCGCGCTTTACCGCAAAGAGACCGTCGTAGGCGACCGCTTCATCGCGCTCCCGAGCGGCCTCTACATCGTCACCTTGGGCGAGGTTAGCCGCAAGGTGGCCATCCCTTAACCACGGACTTGTTTTCATTTGTATTGATAGGGCTGCCTGCCACGGAGAGGTTCACACCTCTTCGCCGGCGGGCAGCCCGCTTTTTATGCCGGCGGTAAGGTTCCATCGATCGGGGCGACGGCCACCTTCAGAATGAAACGCCCCGTCGATTGAATCGACAGCGGTTTTCAGATTGAAATGGCCTCGTCGATCGAATCGACGGCGATTTTCAGATCAGAATGGTCCCGTCGACTGAATCGACGACCTCCTTCAGGGTGAAACGTCCCGTCGATCGGATCGACGTAGCCTTACCACTCCATTCAAACACCGTTTAATCCCCATTCAAACCCCACATGAACGTCAAGTTTTTATCCCCCCTCCTACTCCTTCTGGCCACGGCTACTGTCGGACGTGTCGCAGCGCAATGCGACAGTCTTGGCTATCGGGCCGCGGTGTACGTCTCGGCCGACGGCGATTCGCTGTCTTACCGACTGTTGACGCCGGACACGGTCGTGCCCGGACAGCGTTATCCGCTCGTGCTCTTCCTACACGGTGCGGGTGAGCGCGGCCGCGACAACTGCGCACAGCTGCGACACGGCGCGGCACGCTTTGTCGACTCCACCGCCAGACGACAGTTCCCTGCCTACGTACTCTTTCCGCAGTGCCCATCGGACGAGTTCTGGCCGGCCATCCTGCGGCAAGACCATTTCGGGCGTGGTGCTAACCCCTTCCCTCTGTCGCAGCCTATGTCGCGTCCGCTGCGGCTGACCGATGAGCTGCTGGAGCACACGATCGCACAGTTCCCCATCGACACGATGCGCATCTATGTAGTCGGACTCTCGATGGGCGGTATGGGCACGCTCGACTTAGTCAGCCGTCGGCCGCAGCGGTTCGCTGCCGCGGTGGCCATCTGTGGCGGCGTAAACGTGCACCGGTTAGAGCTGCTGCGTGGCACACGGACACGTTTCCGTCTCATTCACGGCGACGCCGATCCGGTCGTGCCTGTACGTTTCTCGCGTGAGGCTGCGGCGGCATTACGGCGCGCAGGTGCGTCGGTCGAGTATATCGAACTACCTGGCGTCGGCCATGGCAGTTGGTACAACGCCTTCCGCCGCCCAGACTTCCTCGAGTGGCTGTTTGAAGCCAAAAACTAAAAAGGGCATCAGAGACGCCTGTCAAGTTCGCCGGGTACATACGACGAGGATAGATAATCACGTATCCGATCAAACCCTCCGGCTTCGGCGAGGCGCTGATTTTCTTTTGTATCCAAGGCGGAAAAAGAAGGTAGATAGAGAAAGAAGTACCCCCATCCAAAAACACCGAATCCCCGACACAGCCTTTATCAGCTATGCCGGGGATTCTTCTTTGATGTATGGGCGGACACCGGGGCCCACCCATACGATAGGAACGGGGGCGTTACTTCACAATCACCTTATGAACGGAACCATCCTTCAAGGTGATCACGTACGCACCGCGACTCATTGGGATCGACGTGTCGCCTTCGGGAAGGTCAACGCGCTTCACGAGTTGGCCGGCTACGGAGTAGATGCTGGCAATGTCAGCACGCTCTACACGGATGTAGATCTTCTCACCGTGCGACCAAACGGCCGTACCAGCCGTCAGCAGCTCGTTCGCAACCACATCCGGACCGAAGGTCAGCGTCACTTCTTGCTGAACGCTCGGCACGATGTACTCGTATTCGCCGTTCGCGTTCTTCACGCCGTTCAGCACTTCCTGCTGGCCGTTGACCTTGCGATTCGTGCGAACTACGAGTGGCTTCGCACCCGAGTAAGTAGCGCTGAAGCGGAAGCTGGTGCGCGTCGGCAGCGGATAGATACCCTTGCTCGGGGTCGTCTTCACGCCAGCCGTCTCCGGCATCGTTACCGTATGCGTCAAGCCTGGCGTTACTGCGTCGCCTACGCAGACGTAGACAATGCCGTCGGTCGATACGTTCAGCGACAGCGGATACTCCTCGCCGTCGATCTTCACCTTACGCGGGTTCAGCTTCAGGTTGTTGAGGCTGTTCGGCGTCACCGACTTGTAGTACATGATCGGGTAGCAGCGCTTCTGCATCTTCTCGCACGGACGGATCTCGATGTTCACGTTCACCGGACCGTAGGTTGTCAGACGGTCTACATCGATAGCGTCGCTGTATTCGCCATTCAAGCCCTTCGTCGTACCGACAGAGAAGTGGAGCTCAGAGCCTCCGTCAAGACGGAGATCCTTCATCGTCAGCGTACCGCAAGCCTGCTCGTAGCACTGTCCGCGGAGGCGCAGCGAGGTGAAGCCCGGATTCAGGTTGGCACCGTTCTCCACGTGCACGTCGGTGTACTGGATACCGAAACCACCAAACGTCGACGTCGTGATCACGTCGAGTGCAAGACCCGGGAGCCACAGTTCACTCGTCGGACGACCGCAAGCGCCGATCGGCTCCAAGTGCAAGTGACGCGTGTAGAGACCAGCGTAGTCTTTCGAGCCCATTTGCTCCTCAGAGATCAGTTCGAGGTGACCGTCACGCTCATGCTTGGCGTCGGTCCAGAACTCTACCTGGTTGCGGATCTTGGTCGTATCCACGAAGTAGCGGGCGTTTAATACATCGCCTCCCTTCACATGGTCGAACGAGTCGGTGAGGAAGGAGATCACGGTATGGTCAACCACCATCACGTTCTGACGCTCCCACTCGGTGTCGGGGCCAAACTTGACGAACATCGTATCAAGCGGCGTTTCGCCCGGAGCATACACTTTGCCTTTGTAGTGTGAGACGCACTCGCGGCAGAGCTTCGGCGCACCACTGAGATCCTCGTCTACAGAATACTCTGCAAACGGCGCAGCCTTACGGCTGTAACCGAGCTTGATGATCGGTTGATCCTTCGGCAGACCGCTCCATGTCGTCAGCTGCACCTTGCCCGTACCCTTACGGATCAAGCTATCGTGGCAGATCAAGGAGTCCGTCTTGATCGTAATCATCGCCTTAGCGCCGGCGTTATCCTCGGCATTCAATTCCAGTACACCGAAGGTCTCGATCACCGGAGATTCGAGGTGCACGTGCTGATTCTCTGCAAAGAAGCGTGCGTCGCTGTGGAAGGTCATGCGAACCGTGTTGTGCAAGAAACCTGTAGCCGGACGACCGCTTTCGCTACAACCCGTCGGGGAACATGTCGTGGGGCACTTCGGTGCCTGCAGGAGGATATTGTCCGTCCAGTTGTGCTTGTTACCCTGCGTCTTCATAAAGAGACCGTAACCAGCCACATCCTCGCCGTGCAGCGTACCTGTCTCCGGAACTGTGCTTAAGCCGGAACCTGTACCGCCGTGATAAATCAAATTCTTGTAGACGTCGATCATGTCCGAAGCCACAGCTGCGAAACCACCGGAGGTTACACTGCCGCTGAAGTTGAGCTCTAAGTCACGCGCCTTATTCTCGCTGCCGTCCAGATCGCAGTGGAAAGAGTTGCCACAGCCGCCACCAGCCGTGTATCCACGGCCTACCTTCAGCGGGCGATGTGTCAGCGGATCTTCCTTGTAGGCCTTGCTCAAGAACGGATCCTGACGCGTACCAATGTTGGCCAGACCGCCGTAGTTCAGCTTGATGTTGTTGTCCGCACCAATGAATACGCTACCGCTATTGCCCGTAGCCGTGTATTTGAAGTCTTGCAGATAGACGTTGTTACGCTCTTCATCGCAACCGCAGACACCGATGTTCGAGAGTTTGGTGATATCTGCTATTTGAGCCAAGAAGAGCAGGCTACCCTTCATCTTTTCTACATCGACTGGATCACGCATATCGATGTCACCATGACGCGTGCGGAACGTTGCATTGCCCGTCTTGTCTTGGAACTCGATCTGGGCACCTCGGTTCATAATGATGTTACCACGGCGACCTGCATCCAAGATCAGGTTGCCCTCATTGCCGTGATAAACCAAGCTCGTATCGTGTGCCGTAGCTGGGTTTGTGCCGTCTTCGAGCTGTCCTGCATAGCTGCTCCACTCCGGATCAATACCGCAAGCACCTACACCGCCGATGATACCCGAGTGCTCATAAGCCTGATACGAACTCTTACGGTTGTAGAGCGATTCGTCCGCGGTAGCACCGCAGATGTATTCACTCGAATAAGGGATGGCGATCGTTGCGTTATGCTTGTTTGCGGCCGCCATGTTTGCTGTCAAGTGTGTGAAATAGACGTTACCGCCCTCCATGCCTTGCGACGTGGTCATTGTGGTATGGCTATCGTCCCATCCTGCCATGATGTTCAGCTGACCCGTCGTGCCTGTGCCGTTATATGTGAATACGTTGTTATCGGCCGAGCTGCCGTTGCCGTTTGGTCTCGCAACATCCGTCGTGGGATCGATTGTTGGTGTGTTTACACTATAGCCCAACCAAATGTCACCCATACGAGAAAGGATGTTCGTCGTATCTACGTTAGGATTGGTACTGGTGAACTTCGCCGTACGAATATGATTCTGGGCGATAATGTTCGTCTGTGTCGAGGTGGCTGCGGTACGTTCGATCTTTACTTCATCGTTGAAGTAAATGCTGCCTAATCCTGAATTACGACTACCCGAGGAGCATCCGATGCTCGGGATATTCAGCCCTGCAGCCAAGAAGTTGATGTAGCCATGTCCTTTACTGGCGACGTTATCACTCTTGATGTTCAGCTTCTGCGTAGAGATATTTCCTGCATCAGAGAGCACATAGATGTCGTTACCGTTGCTCGAAGCATCCCAACCATTACCACCGCTGGGGCCAGTTGCTCCTGTTCCATCCGTACGGAAGCGTACGCTATTGAGCGCCTGAATCTGCAAGGCTCCGTAACCAGTGCCTCTGAATGCTTCATGTATCGAGTCCACCGAAGTGGTGTAGAACTGCAAATCGGCTGCACAGGGATTCGCCCCGTTGTTGCCAAAGTTGATGATGTACAACGTGTCCTGCGTATTGATCTTCAGGGACGGCGTACCACCATGGTTTGTGGTGCCTTTCTTCTCTCCGAAGTGCATCGGGAAATTAAGCGTGGGACTATTGCAACCTTCGTAGTTCTTCAGCATACCCTGACCGTAGATATGGAAATGCTTCTTTCCATCCGTGGTGGAACCTACTTCGATGATACCCTTACCGCTTGTGTTGTATGCTGCCGAGGTATCCGTATGCACTTCAGCCATCAGGCCAGCGTATTGATAATCGCCATACACACCGAAGAGGGCGTTTGTTGTTTCCAGATACGGCTTCACCGTCGTTGTCGGTGTGCGATCTCCCTTGTTATGGAAGGGCACCGTGACGGGCTGGAACTCATGCAGCACACGACCGAAAGTCTGCTTATCACTCGTATTGCTACCCCAAAGCCAGATATTTTCTTGCCCGGGTGTGGTGTTTACTTGCGGGAAACCTGCGGCCGAATAGAGCGCATTACGTGTATCTAGTGAATCCTTGGAGTGGATCATGTTGGCTTTAAAGTTGCCCTTCGTACGCAGCGTAAAGCGTACGGTGTCTGGCAATACGATCACAGCATTGGTGTGGGCGTAAGTAGGAGAGGGATCTTGCGATGCAGATTCTCCAATATTCCCAGTCTTATCCTCTACGTTATTCTCAACGCAGACGCGTGCACCAGCTAATAGCTGGACGGCGGCATCTAATTGAGTGCTTCCTTGTTCGGGCGCAAGATGTGTCCAATCAGGAATAGAGGTGACTTCAATCTTCATCTGATGATTGGGATCATGATCATTCGGATCATTATGTCCAACGTAATGGCAGCAGTCATATACGTGTTTTGAAGTTTCATTGACTGTATTATAATACAGAGTCGAGGGGAATGAATGTATCTCATGTCGCTGATAATACCAATGCAAAGTGTTGAATGTGATTTCTGAGAAATTGCTGACCGTACTGTTCGTAGAGCCTTTTACGGCTACTGTGGTCGGACGCCTATAGGCATTTGCTCCTGTCGGATGAGGTGCTAAACCTACAGAACCCCCATTTGCCGTTGCGAGGCTGATCAACTTATTTCCGTCATATTGGAACAGCCAAATACCATCATCTTGAAGGCTTGGGAAATCATTAGGAGCAGGCGTATGCCCTGTGTAGACGCCGGTAGTCGTGTACGGGGTCTTATACATGGCTTTGTTATAATGGTAAAATCCATTTCCGCCAATCCCAGCCGTATAGCCATGGCTCGCCATGTATAGATCAACACCAGCTTCATCTTCCATTGTGGCATATCCGAATACACCATCCAAAGCGGCCATACTGCCACCTTGAGAGGATATAGAGCCTGTGACGTATCCAGCCGATAATGAACCTCCAGTATCATAATATCCATTCGCAATCGTAACGTTAGGAGTTGGGCCTGTATACGTATGATACTCTGGTAAGCCCGAAGTAACTCTAGTAAAATTTCGTCCATCTACTCCTGAAGTGGTGGGATTCTTCGGTAATTTCAGAATACCAGCCCTGCTAATATTTGCATAGGTAGGATCAGGATTCCATGATACACCACCGCAATTAGTCAACCACGCCTTAACCTCCAACCATCCGGAAGCATAACCTCCGGCATTGTAGGTGTTGATCACAATGTTTTGAGACTTTGTACTACCAATCTTGAGTGCGGGGGTAATCAAGCTATTAGTAGATGGCCGAGGAATAAGTGGAGCAGCCGCAACCGAGTCTATAAAAATCGTTGTGCCGTCTTGAATCCAGACAGATTCACCTGCACCAAATTCGTTGTTTACGTTCTTATATCCTGTCGGCACCCCATACAATTGCTCCGTACTGTGATACCATATACCGATAGTATCAGCATTGGGATACAACGGATTTACCGGTGCGATAGGAGTAGATAGATCCTTACGCCGCAGTCCCGATCGCTCCTTTTCTGTGGCAATCCCCTTCTTGTAGGCTTGCCCCCACGCTACACCGCCGCTTCCGCCGCTGAGGAGCGCCAGCAGGGCGATGGTTGTTACTAATCGAAGTCGTTTCTTTTTCATATCGATATGTATTTAATAAGATGAGTATTTGTGCCCCCCGATGAGGGGGGCACGATGATTTATTCTATGCTAATTCTCTTCGGCCAGATCATTCCTCTGGAAGCGTGATGTCAGGGTTGCCACTGTCGCCGCCACCGGGCTTTGGCTTCTCGTCCGGTTGCTTGGGGGCGTCGGGCTTTTTCGGATCCTTCGGGTCGGCCGGCTTCTTGGGATCTTTGGGATCCTTCGGGTCGGCGGGTTTCTTGGGTTCGTCCTTCTTTTTCGGGGAACCGTAGCTCTGCTCCCTGTAGTGCTTGATCTCTGCGTTCATAAACTTGATGAAAGCGTCGCACTTGGCGGTGTCATTATGAAGGATTGCCAGGGCGTTGACCACCTTCACCAGGCGGATATAGGCAGCGTCAGAAGCGCGTCGAGCAGCACGAAGGGCACCAGCCGCCTGTTCGCCGCGGTCGGTAGTACGGGTTAGGAGCAGCTCATCCACCTTTTCATTGGCCGTTTTCAGGGCGTCAACATAGGCTTTGACGCCCAGCTTATCGACGTCGGCGGCATACTTCGTCTCGCAATCCTTCAAGAGATTGGCTATGGCGGCCGTTTCGCGGTCGAACTGCCAACCGGTGCTGATCCGATAGTCGGTCAGGTGTGCCCAGAGGCGCTCGGAGGCTGCGGCCATTGCCGTGTCGGGGCTGCGGAGAAAGGCGTTGACGGCCGCTCGATAGCCCATAAACATCTGGTCGCGCTGGTGATCGGCTTCGGCGATACGCTTGGTCAGTAGGCTCTTCTGGGAGATGACGTAGCAACGATCTTCTTCCTCAAGCGCCTTGCCCAGCTTGTCCGCTGCGTCTTTGGCGATAGGGTTTGTGAGGATGGTCGTTTCGAGTACGAGTTTCTGATGCACATTCTTTACGAACTGAAAATGTGCGCCGTTGTTGAGGTGCGTCGTGTCTATCGTCCCAATTTCGTTCTCTGTGGTACCTGTTTGTACCGTTTGCTCTAATTCTGGCATAAATGCGTGGTTCTAAATGTTTGGTATGGTGTAACTATAAATACTGCAACGCTTGCGGAAGTTCCGCAAGGGCCATTTTTTCCATTTTGATGCTTGCGGAAGTTCCGCAAGGGCCATTTCCTCCATTTTGATGCTTGCGGAAGTTCCGCAAAGGACATTTCTTCCATTTTGACACTCGCGGAAGTTCCGCAAAGGCCATTTCCCCCATTTTGACGCTTGCGGAAGTTCCGCAAACACTTCCGAAAAACGAAGGATAGGGACATGACGAGTCGACCGCCCACACGGAGAATGTGGGGCGGCGTAACTCGGCATGAGGGGAAAAACGTGCGCTCGGACGGCGGGGTGTCGGGGCTGAATTAAAACAGATGCGATAAAGCCCCAAAGGCGCCTCGCCTCGAGGGTGCTCCCGTAAGCGCGTGCAAATCCACGCTCCGCAGCCGTGGGGCCGAGGGGCGCGCATGTAGCATGCTGCAGACGCAGACCGGAACGATCCGATCCGAGCGCAGTTATAAAACAATTCGGAGTGTTTCTTTTCGTTAACGGGGGGGGGGAGTAATTTGCAACCTCTCACCACGCGTGTGGACGCGGCCACGACGTGCGACAGACGGCGTAAGCGGGTTGCGGCGTCGATGTGCCGCCTCTTCGCTGGGATGTGGTGAGTGGTGATATGCATAAAGCGTTCCCCCTTGTCAATCATAACGGAACGGCCGCAAAGGTAAAAACCTCGCGTGGAATGAAAACAGACCTGTTCGTTTGGGGACGTCCGGACGAGGGGGCCAATGGTCAACCGATTGTCCGGGTTCGTGGCCGGGCCGTGAACGGTGCTGGGGTGCTGGAAGAGGAGCGGGGGGATGTTCGGATCGATCTATCTTTGTCGATGAAAAAGAGGGTCATGCACAGCGAGATATGAATAAGAAACTGACAGTCATTGTGGAATGGACGGGTGACAATTTCGGTGCATCGGCGCCGGATATAATCGGTTGCGTGGCCACCGGTAAGACACCCGGCGAGGTGAAACAGGCTTATGCCTCGGCCTTGGAGTTTCATCGCCAAGGGGCAGACGAAGGCGAACTGCCCGAATGGATCATGCGCGGGGAGTATGTCCTCGACTTCGAGCTCACCGCCGGAGCCCTGCTCAAGTACTACGGCGACGTGGTCACACTGAGCGCTATGAGTCGCGCCACAGGGATCAACGCCCGACAACTGTCGCACTACATCAATGGCAATCGTACCCCCAGAGCCCAACAACGCGAGCGCATTGTGGCCGGTCTGCACACCATAGCCAAGCAGTTGGCCGACGCACGCTGACACGGGACCGGAGGTCGGAGAGACAGGGCACAAAAGCAGAAAAGAATGGACTGACATCGCCCCATTCACAGATCTTTGCGGCCACTAATCATCACATCGAATCATTATGGCAACAGTTAATTTACAGACGGAGCAGAACGACATCATCCGTCGTGTGCTCAACATTGAGGATGCGAACCTCCTTACGCAGATAAAGGATTTTATCACCGCACATGCGCCTGAGGATGACGATTACAGGCCGATGACCAAAGAGGAGATCATGGCCGAATTGAAAGAGGCCTTCCGCGTAGCTAAAGCAGCACGGGAAGGAAAAGTCAAAGGTCGTCCGGTGGAGGAGTTTCTCAGTGAATTGTAAGGTTATCATCCTTCAGCCTTTCGAACGAGCATCAAAACGACTTCTCAAACGCTACAAATCATTGAGACACGACCTCATTCGACTGATCGCTGAATTGGAAGCCAACCCTATGCTGGGTGCTGATCTTGGCAATGGATTTCGGAAGGTGCGACTTGCTATTAAGTCGAAATCCTCGGGTAAGCGTGGTGGCGCACGTGTCATCACGCTTACCATCCTATTCTCTACAGACGAGGCTGAGGTCGGTTTGCTCTATATCTATGACAAATCTGACCGCGCAAGCATTTCGATCAAAGAGCTGAACGCATTAAAGAGGGAAAGCGGGCTATAAGTCTCTATCCCCCGGACATAACGAAGGCCGGAGCCACACTCCACTGTTTCAGGAATGTTGGCCCCGGCCTTATTGCTTCTGTCCGTCTCTAACGGTGAAGGCGGGCAGATGGTCTATTAGCTATTATCGTTCATCGAGGGGGGAGTTATTCGGCTGCGCCCTCGGTGGTCTCGGCCTCGACGGTGGCATCAACGGCCGACTTCTTGCGCGAGCGGCGTGTCCTTGTCGACTGCTTACGCGTCTTGGCGGTCTTGAGCATGTTCTCGTTATAGTCCACCAGCTCGATGAAGCACATGGCGGCATTATCGCCTTCGCGCAGCCCGGTCTTGATGATGCGGGTGTATCCTCCCGGCCGATCCATGACCTTGGACGAGATTTCGGTGAAGAGCTCCTTCACGGCATACTTGTCCTGCAACGAAGAGAAGACGATACGCTGCGAATGCACCGACGAGTCCTTCGACTTGGTGATCAGCGGCTCGATGTATTTCCTCAGCGACTTGGCCTTGGCCGTGGTCGTGAAGATGCGCTTGTGCTTGATCAGCGACGAGGCCATGTTCGCCAGCATCGCCTCGCGATGCGCCTTGGTACGCCCCAAATGATTTACTTTCTTGTTATGTCTCATCGTGTTTAGTCCTTATCTAATTTATACTTTGTAATGTCCATCCCGAACGACAGCTCGAGGCTATCCAACAATTCGTCAAGCTCGGTGAGCGACTTCTTTCCGAAGTTGCGGAACTTCAGGAGGTCGCTCTTGTTGTACTGCACCAGCTCGCCGACCGTCTCTACGTTGGCCGACTTCAGGCAGTTGAGCGCCCGCACAGAGAGGCTCATGTCGGTCAGCTTCGTCTTGAGCAGCTGACGCATGCGGGCCAGCTCTTCGTCGAACTCTTCGTCCGTTCCACCGACTCCCGGCTGCTCGGGTGTCTCCACCGCGATGCGGTCGTCAGAGAAGAGCATGAAGTGATGGATCAAAATCTTGGCGGCCTCCCGCAAGGCGTCCTTAGGATGGATGGAGCCGTCCGTTTCGATCTCGAGGACGAGCTTTTCATAGTCCGTCTTCTGCTCGACACGGAAATTCTCGACCGTGTACTTTACGTTGCGAATCGGGGTGAAAATCGAGTCGATGGCGATCACTTGCACATCCGAATTGGATGGATCTCTATTCTCATCGGCCGGCACATAGCCACGGCCTTTGCTGAGCGTGAGTTCCATCTGGAAAGAAGTGCCCGGGGCAAGGTGACAGATCTCCATTTCGGGATTGAGCACCTCAAAGCCTGCCGGTTGCAGTGCACCGGCCTTCAGCACGTCCGTATCGGATACGTTGATCCAAACTTTCGGCAGGGCTTCCGGCTCGTCTTCCTCTTCGACGACTTCGTCTTCTCCAGCTTCTTCGGCCTCTTCTCCTTCGTCGTCGCCTTCTGTCTTCTTTTCTTCTTTTTCTTCCGGTGCCTTTTCAGCTTCTACCTCTTCGGTTTCCGCTTCTTCCTCCTCGTCATCCTCTTCGCTAAGAGGAGCTCCGAGGCATTTGAAGCGGACCTGTTTGAGGTTAAGGATGATGTTCGTCATGTCTTCCATCACCCCCGGAATCGTAGCAAACTCATGATCCACTCCTTCGATCTTCACCGACGAGAAGGCATAGCCCTCCAGTGAGGATAAAAGAATACGGCGTAACGCATTACCGATCGTGATACCGTAGCCCGGCTCCAAAGGACGAAACTCAAACTTCCCGAAGGTGCTGCTCGCCTCCAGCATCAATACTTTATCCGGTTTTTGAAATGCTAATATCGCCATGAGATCATTATTTAGAGTACAACTCGACGATCGACTGTTCCTTGATGTTTTCGGGAATATCCTCGCGAGCAGGTAAATGAAGCAGCTTGCCGCCCATCACGCTTTGATCCCACTCGATCCACAAATATTTGCCGTGATTGTATCCCGAGAGCGCGTCGCCGATCACCTCGAGCGACTTCGATTTCTCGCGTACGCTAACGATCTGTCCCGGTTTTACGCTGTAGGAGGGGATGTTGACCACCTTACCGTCTACGACAACGTGGCGATGCAGCACCAACTGACGGGCAGCGGCACGCGTCTTGGCCAGTCCGAGGCGGAACACGATGTTGTCCAAACGGCACTCCAGCAGTTGCAGTAACACCTCACCGGTGATGCCACGTGAGCGCGCCGCCTTCTCAAAGAGGTTGCGGAACTGGCGCTCGAGCACGCCGTAGGTGTATTTTGCTTTCTGCTTCTCGCGCAGCTGAATGCCGTATTCTGAGGTCTTGCGTCTGCGGTTGTTACCGTGCTGTCCGGGAGGATAATTCTTCTTCGACAGGGTCTTGTCAGCGCCGAATATAGGCTCGCCAAATTTGCGAGCGATCTTTGTTTTGGGTCCTGTATATCTTGCCATTTTCTTCTTTGTTTATTGAATTAGCAGCGCCGTGGTGAGGCGATTCCGGAGGGGGGAACTGTTCAGCCGCGATTGCAGAGAGGGTTGTGAATAGTGCAATCTATCACGCCCCCCTTTTCCGAAAGCAAAGTCTCACACGTCCGTGTGCTACCATTCTGATCTCTCTGTCTGTTATACTTTCCTTCTTTTAGGCGGACGGCAACCATTATGTGGCAGCGGAGTCACGTCGATAATCTCCGCTACTTCGATGCCTGCACCGTGGATCGTACGAATAGCTGACTCACGGCCGTTGCCCGGACCTTTGATATACACTTTTACCTTACGTAGGCCCAAGTCATAGGCCACCTTTGCACAATCTTGCGCCGCCATTTGTGCGGCATACGGTGTGTTCTTTTTGGAGCTGCGGAAGCCCATTTTACCGGCTGACGACCAGCTGATAACCTGACCATCACTGTTGGTCAGCGACACGATGATATTGTTGAACGATGAGTGGATATGGGCTTCCCCAACGGCTTCCACTTTGACTTTCCGCTTCTTTGCTGCGACTACTTTCTTTGCCATTTCTACTGCTGATTATTTTGTGGCTTTCTTCTTGTTTGCAACCGTCTTCTTCTTGCCCTTGCGCGTGCGAGCATTGTTTTTCGTGCTCTGACCTCTGACCGGAAGGCCGATGCGGTGACGTACTCCGCGATAGCAACCGATATCCATCAGACGCTTGATATTTAACTGCACCTCCGAGCGCAGGTCACCTTCGACCTTATATCCTTCACCGATCACCTCGCGGATCTTCGCCGCCTGATCATCGGTCCAGTCCTTGACCTTGATATTCTTATCAACGCCAGCTTTCGCTAAAATCGAGTTGGACGCACTCCGACCGATACCGAAAATATAGGTCAATGCGATTTCCCCTCTCTTGTCTTGTGGTAAGTCCACACCTACTATTCTTATCGCCATATTCGTTTATTAGTAATTTGTTCACTTCTCGTTTTTACGCACACATACAGGTCTTTCAACCCTGCCGAACCTTAAATTTCGGGTTCTTCTTATTAATCAAATACAGACGCCCTTGACGACGCACGATCTTGCAATCCGGAGTCCGTTTTTTCAAAGAGGTTCTTACTTTCATCGTTCTATCTCGTTTTTATTTTAGAAGCTGTTCTGAATCTATTGGATGATTGTTTTCAAGGAGCTGTTTGGGCAGGCGATTCTGCTCTTTCTATTTCGAGGCTATCCAAGTCTGTTTTCAAGCCTTGTTTTATCATCAATCCTCACATAGGCTCGCTCTGCCCGAGATGATGAAAACAACCCGGAAACATCCTCCGAAATAATCACCAAACAGCTTCTTATTCACTTGTATCGGAATGATATCCGGCCTTTCGATAAATCATAGGGAGACATTTCCACACGCACCTTATCACCGGGTAGAATCTTGATGTAATGCATTCGCATCTTTCCCGATATATGCGCCGTGATCTCATGCCCATTCTCCAGCTCGACGCGGAACATGGCATTCGATAATGCTTCCACGATAACGCCGTCCTGCTCTATTGCTGCTTGCTTAGCCATATGCTCGCTTATATCTCTTTACCTACTACTGCTTCTAAATACTCGAATGATGATAGAATAAGCGGGCCCTCAGGACGTATCGCAATACAATGCTCAAAATGAGCTGAGCATTTGCGATCCTTTGTCCTTACGGTCCAGCCATCAGCCTCAAAGACGACGTTCTTACTTCCCTGATTGATCATCGGCTCGATGCAAATGCACATACCACTTTTTAAAAGTGGTCCACATCCTCGGCGGCCATAATTCGGCACCTCCGGATCCTCGTGCATCTCTCGCCCGCAACCGTGTCCAACCAATTCGCGAACCACCGAATAGTTCTTCTTCTCACACCATTCCTGTACAGCATGGCTGATATCACCTACCCGACGGCCGACTTGTGCTTGTTCGATCCCCTTATAAAGAGCCTCTTTCGTTGTACGCAACAGATCCTTGACTGGTTCCGAAACGTTTCCAACACAAAACGTATAAGCTGAATCACCTACGAAGCCATTCAGCTTTGTTCCACAGTCTACCGATATAATGTCCCCATCTTTCAGGATCACCTTATCGGATGGTATACCGTGTACCACATTCTCGTTTACCGAGGCACAAATCGAATTGGGAAAACCACCGTAACCTAAAAAGGCCGGCTCTGCCCCATGATCGCGAATGAACGTTTCGGCGATACGATCCAGTTGCAGGGTTGTAACTCCCGGTGCGATATGCTTAGCTAATTCACCGAGCGTCTTCCCCACCAACTGGTTCGCCTCGCGCATCAATTCTATCTCTTCATCCGTTTTGATGTATATCATATCAGTAGGCAGCTATAGCTCCTGTCCTTCCTTTAATACGGCCAGATTTTAACAAGCCGTCATAATGACGCATCAACAGATGACTCTCTATTTGCTGTAACGTATCGAGTACGACTCCGACCAAAATCAGCAATGAAGTTCCACCGAAGAATTGAGCAAAACCTTGGCTGATTCCTAATATTCGTGCAAATGCAGGCATGATAGCGACAATGGCCAAAAAGATAGCTCCGGGGAATGTGATCCGACTCATAATTTCGTCAAGATATTCCCTCGTAGCTCGTCCCGGCTTTATACCTGGGATAAAACCATTGTTGCGTTTCAAATCGTCCGCCATCTGCGTTGGATTAATCGTAATCGCCGTATAGAAATACGTGAATGCGATGATCAACAGTGCAAAGACGAAGTTGTACCAAAAGCCTGTATTATCCATAAAAGCTCGCATAAAAGAGCTATTCTCTCCGGAATTAGAGAATCCAGCAAGCGAGATCGGGATAAACATAATCGCCTGAGCAAAGATGATCGGCATCACATTCGCGGCATTTACTTTCAGAGGGATGTATTGCCGTGCACCACCGTATTGCTTGTTGCCTATAATCCGCTTTGCATACTGCACGACCACTTTGCGCGTACCTTGCACCAACAGAATGGCCCCTGCCATCACAAGCAATAAAAACAGTATCTCAAACAGGAACATGACCAAACCTCCGGATTTTTCCGTTACACGCGAAGTAAACTCCTCAAAAAGTGAATGAGGTAATCGGGCGATAATACCGATCAAGATGATAAACGAAATACCATTGCCGATACCTTTATCCGTAATTCTCTCACCCAGCCATAGGACGAACATGCTACCTCCGGCCATAATTATAGTAGAAGAGATTCTGAACCACCAATCGGTGGGCATACTGGCCCCTGCGCTCCGAAGCTGTACATTCAGATTCACCAAATAGGCCGATCCCTGAAGAATCAACACGATCACGGTAAGATAGCGTGTCCATTGGTTGATTTTTCTTCGCCCACTTTCACCTTCTCGCTGCATCTTCTGGAACGACGGAATCACAATTGCTGCCAACTGCATCACAATGGAGGCCGAGATATATGGCATAATTCCTAATGCAAAGATGGATGCATTTGAAAAGGCTCCTCCGGAAAACATATCCAATAGAGCCATCAAACCACCTCTGGTCTGTTCCCCAAGCGCAGTCAAGTCCTTCGGATCTATCCCGGGAAGTACGATATATGTTCCGAAACGATAGATGAGGACCAGAAGAAGCGTAATCAGAATACGCTTCCGCAGGTCTTCTATCTTCCAGATATTTTTAATCGTCTCAACTGCTCTCATAATCTATTCCGCTTTTTCGGACTTTCCGCCCAATTTGGAAACAGATCCACCAAGTGTGATGATCGCATCTTCTGCTTTCTTAGAGAAAGCATGTGCCTCCACTTCAATCTTGGAAGTAAGTGTTCCCTTCGCCAAAATCTTGACCAATTGAGACGCAGAAATAAATCCGGCATTTCTCAATTCTTGCAAGCCAATACGAGTCAAATTCTTTGACTCAGCTAATTCTTGTAGAGTAGAGAGATTGATAGCCTTATAAGATATGCGATTTATATTCTTGAAACCAAACTTAGGTAAGCGCCGTTGTATTGGCATCTGTCCACCCTCAAAGCCGATCTTGTGCTTATAGCCAGAACGAGATTTCGCTCCTTTATGACCTCTTGTAGAGGTTCCGCCCAAGCCAGATCCTGGGCCTCGCCCTATACGTTTTCTTGTCTTTACCGAGCCAGAAGCCGGTTTTAAGTTCGATAAGTTCATATCAATATGATTTTATTGGACGCCATCTTAAGCATCCCCTTCATTACTATTCTTCAACTAAAACCAAATGCTTCACAACCTCTATCATCCCACGAATCGATGGACTGTCTTCATGTTCGACTACACGGTTCAGCTTCCTCAATCCCAAGGCATCCAAAGTTCTCTTCTGCACTTTGGGGCATTTGATCCTACTTCTGACTTGTTTTATCTTAATTGTTGCCATTTGACTGTTCTCGATTTATCCCTTAAAAACCTTCTCAATGGAGACGTTCCGATTCTGAGCAACCATCGCAGGACTTCTTAGTTCATTCAAAGCTGCAATCGTAGCCTTTACTAAATTATGAGGATTTGATGAACCTTTGGATTTAGCCAATACGTCTGTCACACCAACACTTTCTAAAACAGCACGCATTGCACCTCCTGCCTTCACTCCAGTACCATGAGTGGCAGGTTTAATAATCACCTCAGCTCCACCAAATTTAGCAGATTGTTCGTGAGGGATCGTACCTTTATGAATGGGTATTCTGATAAGATTCTTCTTAGCGGACTCTGTACCTTTTGCTATAGCTGTAGTCACTTCACTGGCTTTTCCTAAGCCCCAGCCAATTACGCCGTCCTCATTTCCGACCACAACAATCGCCGCAAAACTAAACGTGCGACCACCCTTAGTTACTTTTGTTACACGATTGATTGCGACCAAACGATCCTTCAAATCTAAATCACTAGTCGATTTTACTCTATTGTTTACTGCCATTTCCTTCAAAATTTAAGACCGCCTCTCCGAGCAGCATCCGCTAATTCTTTTACTCTACCATGATACAAGTATCCATTACGATCAAAAACGACCGCATGCACTCCTGCCTCTTGTGCATTTTTAGCAATGGCCTCACCGACTTTCGCCGCAATCTCCTTTTTTGGACCGCCATCAATTACCTTTAAGGATGAAGCTGCAGCCAATGTTTTCCCTGTCGTATCATCTATCACTTGTGCATAAATCTGCTTATTGCTTCTGAAGACAGTCAAACGTGGACACTCTGACGTACCGGATACTTTATTCCGTATACTTTGCTTTATTCTTAAGCGTCTTGCTTCTTTCGTTACCATATCTACCTTACTCCTTTCTTCGCTTTACTTCGCTGCAGATTTACCTGATTTTCTACGGATCTCTTCACCCATAAACTTGATACCTTTGCCCTTATATGGCTCTGGCATACGGAAAGATCGAATTTTTGCACAGATTTGACCAAGCAACTGTTTATCTGCCGACTCTAAAATGATCATTGGACTCTGGTTTCGTTCAGATTTCGTTTCGACCTTCACCTCTTGAGGCAATTGGAGATAAATGTTGTGCGTATAGCCTAAGGACAGATCTAGAATCTGACCATTATTCGCCACGCGATAACCAACCCCCACTAATACAAGCTGCTTCTTATATCCCTCAGAAACTCCTACAACCATATTATGTATTAAAGCACGATACAGACCATGCAGTGCTCGATGCTCTTTAGCATCGGTAGGTCTTTCAACTTTTAATATTCCATTCTCAAGAGAAACCTTAATATCCGAGTTTACCCTTTGAGAAAGCTCTCCCTTCGGACCTTTGACCGTAACAAGATCATCTTTTATTGTAACGGCTACACCACTTGGAACCTCTATGGGTAATTTTCCAATTCTAGACATTACTAACCTCCTCCTATCAATAAACGTAACACAAAACCTCACCACCGATTTTCTGTTCGCTGGCTTCCTTGTTAGTCATCACTCCCTTAGAAGTAGAAAGAATTGCTATGCCCAAACCATTTAAAACTCTTGGCATATTTCTATAACCTACATAGCGACGTAAACCAGGAGAAGAAACGCGATCCAATCTTTTAATCGCATTCACCTTGTTTACAGCATCATATTTTAAAGCAATTTTGATCGTGCCTTGTACCCCTTCATCCATAAATTTGAAATTGAGGATATAGCCTTTCTCAAAAAGAATCTTTGTGATTTCTTTTTTCAAGTTTGATGCAGGCACCTCAACAACACGGTGCCGAGCTTTTATTGCATTTCGCAATCTAGTCAAATAATCTGCAATGGGATCTGTCATATCTCGTTTAAATTAATCCAGCGAATCTAGACAATATTTATCACTCTCTTTTACCAACTAGCCTTCTTTACACCAGGGATTAATCCATGCGAAGCCATCTCACGAAACTGAATACGCGAGATACCGAATTGACGCATATACCCCTTAGGCCGTCCCGTTATTTTACAACGATTGTGTAGACGAACAGGTGAAGCATTTTTAGGGATCGCCTGCAAGGCCTCATAATTCCCTTCTTTCTTCAACTGCGCACGTTTAGCAGCATACTTGGCCACTAATTTTGCCCGTTTCATTTCACGAGCTTTCATTGATTCCTTCGCCATTACGCTTGATTCTTTTTGATATTTCTAAAAGGCAGCCCAAATTCACGAAGAAGAGCAAAACCTTCTTCATCCGTCTTTGCAGAAGTCACGAAAGTGATATTCATTCCCAATATCTTTGTGATATTATCGATATTTATCTCTGGGAAGATAATCTGCTCCTCGATGCCTAAAGTGTAATTTCCTCTGCCATCAAGTTTGCTCTCAATGCCTCTAAAATCCCTGATACGTGGTAAAGCAACACGTATCAAACGCTCTAAAAATTCATACATCCTATCATGACGGAGAGTAACCATCACACCAATAGGCATCTTCTTACGAAGTTTGAAGTTTGAAATATCTTTCTTCGAATAAGTAGCAATAGCTTTTTGGCCCGTAATAAGAGATAGTTCATCAATTGCGACATCAATGATTTTCTTATCAGTCGTAGCCATCCCCAGCCCCTGATTGATCACAATTTTCTTCAGTACAGGAACCTGCATCACTGAGGAGTAGTCAAATTCTTTCTTTAGAGCTGGGACAATCCTCTCTCTATAATCTTGTTTTACTGTAGCAATCGCACCCATTACTTTATTTCCTCTCCTGATCTTTTCATATAACGGACTAATTTCCCATCCACCTCTTTACGACCAATACGCGAAGGCTTTCCACTCTTTGGATCCAACAAATTCAAATTAGAAATATGGATCGAAGCCTCTTTCGTAACACGGCCCCCCTGAGGATTTTGTGCATTAGGTTTTGTATGTTTCGTTACAATATTGATACCCTCTACAACCGCTCTATTTTCTTTTACAAGGACTTCCAGAATACGCCCAGTCTTTCCTTTATCTTCTCCTGTATTTACGTAAACGGTATCCCCTTTCTTTACATGTAACTTACTCATTGCATCAATTCCTTTATAAATCACAGCACCTCTGGTGCCAATGAAACAATCTTCATATTAGCCCCACGCAGCTCACGAGCAACAGGTCCAAAAATACGACTTCCCCTAATTTCCCCAGCCTGATTAAGCAATACACAAGCATTATCATCGAAACGAATATAAGAACCGTCTTGACGACGGATCTCTTTTTTCGTCCGCACAATAATTGCCTTTGAGACTGCCCCTTTTTTCATATCACTCGAAGGGATTACACTCTTCACCGTTACAACTATAATATCGCCAACGGTAGCATAGCGTTTACGCGTACCTCCTAAAACACGGATGCAGAGGGCTTCTTTAGCCCCACTATTATCGGCTACTACTAATCTTGTCTCCTGCTGTATCATATCATTTTGCCCTTTCTATGATCTGAACTAAACGCCATCTTTTCGTCTTACTCAACGGACGCGTCTCCATAATTCTTACAGTATCACCCTCATTACATTCGTTCCTTTCGTCATGGGCATGATATTTCTTTGTCTTATTGACAAACTTGCCATAAATGGGATGCTTCTCCTTCCATCGTACAGCAACAGTAATGCTTTTATCCATCTTGTTGCTAAAGACTATCCCCGTTCTTTCTTTTCTCAAGTTTCTTGTTCCCATATCAAACCTTATTGTCATTCAATTCACGTTGACGCAACTCCGTATTTAATCTAGCAATAGAACGACGCTGTTCCTTAATAGCAGAGGGATTGTCCAGCGGCGAAATACTATGATTAATCCTATTCTGATTCAGAGAAGAGGTTTCTGCATCAATCCTTTCATGCAGCTCCTTAATGCTCAATTCTCTTATTTCCTTTATCTTCATAACGCTTATGCCATTTCATTCTGCATATCATAATCATGACGAACAACAAATTTCGTCGTTACCGGAAGCTTCTGAGCAGCCAAACGCAATGCCTCCTTTGCTATTTCAAAAGAAACACCTTCTACTTCAAAGATAAGACGTCCCGGTGTAATCGAGGCTACAAATCCTTCCGGATTTCCTTTTCCTTTACCCATACGTACGTCTAACGGCTTCTTTGTAATCGGTTTATCTGGAAAGATACGAACCCAAACCTGCCCCTGACGCTGCATATGTCTTGTAACAGCAATACGCGCGGCTTCAATTTGTCTACCAGTAATCCATTTTGTTCCTAATGACTTGATGCCAAATGAACCAAAAGCTAACTGGTTACCTCGTTGCGCACAACCCTTTGCGCGCCCCTTCTGAGACCTCCTGTATTTAGTTTTCTTCGGTTGTAACATAATCCTGTCTTATTCAAATTAACGACTAATCCTATCTCTATCCCTTCTTCTATATGATTTACCTCCACGGTTATCGCGTCTCACACCGCCATCTCCTGCACGGCGTGCAAAATCCCGAGGTGTAGAAAAAGAGGGAGCTAGATCCTTTTTGCCGTATATCTCTCCACGACAAATCCAAACCTTAACACCGATCAGACCAACCTTTGTCAAGGCTTCAGCCAATGCATAATCGATATCCGCCCGAAACGTGTGGAGAGGTGTACGACCTTCCTTATACATTTCTGAACGCGCCATTTCGGCTCCATTTAACCGTCCTGAAACCTGTATCTTAATTCCTTCCGCTCCCATCCTCATGGTCGAAGCTATTGCCATCTTAATGGCACGGCGATACGCAATCTTTCCTTCTAGCTGACGAGCAATATTATTAGCAACAATCACGGCGTCCAATTCCGGACGTTTCACCTCAAAGATATTAATCTGCACATCTTTATCTGTGATTTTCTTCAATTCCTCTTTCAGCTTATCTACTTCTGCACCTGCCTTACCTATAATGATACCTGGACGTGAAGTACACACTGTAATCGTTACAAGTTTTAACGTACGCTCAATAACAATCCGTGATACACTTGCTTTAGCCAGACGGGTATTCAGATAACTGCGGATTTTACTATCTTCCAGCAATGTATCTCCATAGCTATTACCCCCATACCAGTTAGAATCCCAACCTCGAATGATACCCAAACGATTACTAATCGGATTTATTTTCTGTCCCATCTATTCTTAATTTTGATCGTCCTTATTCTTATCACTTACAATCAACTCCTTAGAGGCCGTATTCTTTGTATCAACAAACAATGTTATGTGGTTTGAACGTTTCCTAATGCGGAAGCCTCTTCCTTGGGGAGCGGGACGCATACGTTTAAGGGTCGTCGCAGCATCTACATTTACAGATACAACAAATAGTTCTCCACTTTCAGCCCGACGTTCATTTTTTTGTTCCCAATTAGCGATAGCTGAACGAAGAAGCTTTTCCACCGGTATCGCTGCATCTTTATTTGAGAATCTCAATACACCTAATGCTCTAAATACTTCCATACCACGAATCGTATCAACGATCAAGCGCATCTTACGAGGTGAACTAGGCACATTTCGCAACTTAGCAAAAGAGACATTCTTCAGGGACTCTTTTCTGGCGTCTGCTGATACCTTCTTTCTCTTGCCCATTCTATATTTACCTTTCTATTATTTTACTTCTTATTCCCGGCATGTCCTCGAAATATACGTGTCGGTGAGAATTCTCCCAATTTGTGCCCTACCATATTTTCGGTAATAAACACTGGTATAAACTTATTTCCGTTATGGACAGCTATAGTATGCCCTACAAAATCAGGAGATATCATTGATGCTCGTGCCCACGTTTTTACCACAGCTTTTTTGCCCGATTCATTCATGGCCAAGATTTTCTTCTCCAATTTAATGTTGATATATGGACCTTTTTTTAGCGAACGACTCATATTCTCTCAATTAATCAGTTTATTTCTTTCTTCTCTCAATGATATACTTAGAGGATGCTTTTTGAGGAGCTCTTGTTTTTAGTCCCTTTGCATATAAGCCCTTACGAGAACGAGGAAGACCTCCTGAAGCACGTCCTTCACCACCACCCATCGGGTGATCTACCGGATTCATTACAACACCACGATTATGCGGACGACGTCCCAACCATCTTGAACGTCCAGCCTTCCCTGATTTTTCAAGAGCATGATCAGAATTTCCCACGCTTCCCACCGTAGCTTTACATGCAGAAAGTATTCGCCGAGTTTCACCTGAAGGCATCTTTATGACCGTATAAGTCCCTTCTTTTGATGTTAATTGTGCAAATGCACCTGCGGAACGAACTAACTTAGCCCCTTGCCCAGGACGAAGTTCTATGTTATGAATAATCGTGCCGACCGGAATATTTTGCATAGGCAACGAATTTCCTATCTCAGGAGGCGCATCTTTTCCAGACATTACTGTCTGACCAACCTCCAAGCCGTTTGGTGCCACGATATATCGTTTATCTCCATCGGCATAATACAGCAACGCAATACGAGAGGTCCTGTTAGGATCGTATTCTATAGATCTTACTGTTGCCGGAACGCCATCTTTATTCCTCTTAAAATCAATAAGACGAAAACGACGTTTATGCCCTCCACCGATATAACGCATAGTCATTTTACCAGTGTTATTTCGTCCTCCTGTTTTCTTCTTACCTACAACAAGAGACTTCTCCGGTGTACTTGCGGTAATCTTATCAAATGCACCAATAACCTTATGCCTCTGCCCTGGTGATGTGGGCTTTAATTTACGTATACCCATTTTTTTATTAAATATTCGCAAAGAAGTCAATCACCTCTCCCTCTTTTAATGAAACGATTGCCTTTTTATAAGCAGATTGCTTACCATTGATAACACCAGATCTCGTATAACGGCTCTTTCGTTTACCGAAATAGTTCATCGTATTTACGCTCTCTACACTCACCTTATACATTTCCTCAACGGCCCTCCTAATTTCTAATTTATTCGCGTCAGGAGTCACATAAAATCCATAGCGATTTGGCCTTTTTTCTGTGATTAGAGTTTGCTTTTCTGTTAATATCGGCTTAATAATTAATCCCATCATTTCGCCTCCTTACGCATTTAAAAGTTGTTCAACCACTGCTATCGATTTCTCTGTAAACACAAGAGCCGCAGCACCCATTACCCAATAAGTATTTAATTCTGAGACATTCATCACTCTAGTCTGGGATAGATTACGTGCCGACAGATAAATAACACGATTGTTCTCAGGAAGCACGAACAACATTTTCTTGCCCTCCAACTTTAAATCCTTCACTATCGCTATGAACTCCTTAGTTTTCGGAACATCCATCGTAAAATCCTCGACAATCATAATTGCATTGTCTTTTGCTTTATGAGAAAGAGCTGATCTACGTGCTAGAAGCTTTACCTTCTTATTTAGCTTAAAACTATAATCGCGCGGTCTCGGGCCAAAAACACGCCCACCACCTACAAGTACAGGAGAATTAATATCCCCTCTACGAGCTCCTCCACCACCTTTTTGGCGGATAAGTTTACGCGTACTTCCAGAGACCTCACTCCTCTCCTTTGATTTATGTGTCCCTTGACGATTATTAGCCATATATTGTTTTACATCCAAATAGATGGCGTGGTCACTCGGTTCGATACCAAATACAGCGTCACTTAATTCTACGGTTCTACCAGTATCTTCTCCTCTTCTATTCAATACGCTCAGTATCATACACTCACTTCTCTATTAATACGATTGAACCTTTCGCTCCCGGAATAGAACCTTTCACTAGCAGAAGGTTATTCTCCGGAAGGATCTTGATCACTTCCAAATTTTGGACAGTTACACGAACATTGCCCATCTGGCCTCCCATACGTGTACCTTTAAACACCTTTGCTGGATAAGAACAGGCACCGATACTACCTGGCTTACGAGCACGATTATGCTGTCCGTGTGTACTCTGACCTACACCACCAAATCCATGACGTTTAACGACTCCTTGAAAACCCTTCCCTTTAGAAGTACCGACGACGTCTACATATGTTGTGTCATTCAAGAAATCCACTGTGAGTACATCGCCAAGCTTATACTCAGCGTTGAAATTTTTGAACTCAGCCAAGTATCTTTGTGGAGCTACACCCGCTTTCTTGAAATGGCCAGCTTCCGGCTTTGTCGTATGCTTTTCTTTCTTCTCTTGAAAGCCCAACTGAATTGCCTCGTAGCCGTCATTCTCTACGGTTTTTATTTGCGTAACTACACAAGGACCTACTTCGATAACAGTACATGGAAGATTCTTTCCCTCGGTACTGAAAATGGATGTCATTCCGATTTTTTTTCCTAACAATCCCGGCATTTCGCTTATCTATTAAACTATTTCACACTCTTATTTCAACCTCTACACCACTGGGGAGCTCTAGTTTCATCAACGCATCTACCGTCTTCGCAGTTGAACTATAGATGTCAATCAAACGCTTATACGAAGAGAGTTCAAACTGCTCACGCGACTTCTTGTTAACGAAAGTCGAGCGATTCACGGTGAAAATCCGCTTATGTGTTGGCAAGGGGATAGGGCCGCTTACTACGGCACCGGTAGCCTTTACTGTCTTCACAATCTTCTCTGACGATTTATCAACTAAAGAATAATCGTAAGACTTCAATTTTATTCTGATTTTTTGGCTCATATCGCTATGTTACTATATTATTTAATCAAATCAACCCGACCTTGCACCTCTGTCAGCACTTGCTTGGCAATTGATGGGGATACCTGGGCATAGTGAGAGAATTGCATAGACGATGTTGCACGACCAGAGGTGATAGTACGCAAAGCTGTCACATAGCCAAAGGTCTCAGCTAACGGCACCTTTGCTTTTACGATGCGAGTGCCCGTACGGCTTGACTCCATACCCTCGACTTGTCCACGACGCTTGTTTAAGTCGCCAATCACATCTCCCATATTTTCCTCTGGAGTAACAACCTCCAGCTTCATAATGGGTTCCATAAGAACGGGAGCCGCCTTCTCTGATGCATTCTTGAAGGCCTGAATAGCACATATCTCGAATGACAATTGGTCAGAGTCCACCGGATGGAAAGAGCCATCTATCAACGTCACCTTCATGCTATCCAAAGGATAACCCGCCAGTACACCGTTAGTCATTGCCTTCTCAAAACCTTTCTGCACGGATGGGATGAACTCTTTTGGAACGTTTCCACCCTTCACTTCATCCACAAATTGCAAGTGGCCTTCAAAATCAGGATCAGCAGGCTCGAGACGCACAATGATATCAGCAAATTTACCACGACCACCCGTCTGCTTCTTGTAAACTTCACGCAGCTCAACCGGCTTTGTGATAGCCTCCTTATACGATACAAGTGGGCGTCCCTGATTACATTCAACTTTAAACTCACGGCGCAAACGATCGATAATAATTTCAAGATGGAGCTCGCCCATACCGCGAATAACGGTTTGTCCCGTCTCTTCATTCGTTTCTACACGGAATGTTGGATCTTCCTCCGCCAACTTGGCTAAGCCTACTCCCAATTTATCAAGATCCTTCTGTGTCTTAGGCTCAACCGCAACACCTATAACTGGATCGGGAAATTCGATTGATTCGAGAGTAATCGGATGGTTTTCGTCGCAAAGTGTATCACCTGTACGTATATCCTTGAAACCGACACCAGCTCCAATATCTCCACAACCAATTTTTTCCATTGGATTCTGTTTGTTCGAGTGCATTTGGAACAAACGAGAGATACGCTCCTTCTTGTCAGAGCGTGTATTCAAAACATACGACCCCGCTACTACCTCTCCAGAATATACGCGAAAATAGCACAAACGACCCACATAAGGATCCGTGGCAATCTTAAATGCCAGTGCTGTCAAGGGCTCTTCAGGAAGAGGTTTACGCTCAATTACGACCTCTGAATTGCGCGGATCATGTCCAGTCACGGCCGGTGTATCCGCCGGGCTAGGCAAGTATGCACAAACAGCGTCAAGCAGAGTCTGCACACCTTTATTCTTAAAAGAAGACCCACATATCATCGGGTTGATCTTCATTGACAACGTCCCCTTGCGAATGGCAGCACGAATTTCATCTTCATTAATCTTCGACGGATCATCGAAATACTTCTCCATCACCGCATCATCGAATTCCGCAATGGTTTCCAGCATCTTGTCACGCCATTCTTGCGCCTCAGCCTGTAAATCAGCCGAAATCTCATCGATTTCATACTCGGCGCCCATCGTCTCGTCGTGCCAATAGATCGCCTTCATCGTTACCAAATCAACGACGCCTTTAAAACTTTCTTCCGCACCAATCGGTATTTGAATCGGACAAGGTGTAGCACCCAGCACGTCATGCACCTGACGTACCACTTCAAAGAAGTTGGCACCCGAACGATCCATTTTGTTCACATACCCGATACGAGGCACATTGTATTTATCGGCTTGACGCCATACCGTCTCCGACTGTGGCTCAACCCCACCTACAGCACAAAACGCTGCTACGGCTCCGTCTAAGATACGTAGAGAACGCTCCACCTCAACGGTAAAGTCTACGTGTCCAGGGGTGTCAATCAAATTGATTTTGTACTTCTCTTTATTGTAGTTCCAGAAAGTCGTAGTAGCAGCAGACGTAATCGTGATTCCTCGCTCCTGTTCCTGCGCCATCCAGTCCATCGTAGCGGCACCATCGTGTACCTCACCGATCTTGTGTGTTAGACCTGTGTAGAAAAGAATACGTTCCGATGTCGTTGTTTTCCCGGCATCGATATGCGCCATGATGCCGATATTCCGTGTATATTTCAGTATTTCGTCAGCCTTACTCATCTTCTTTTTTATTGCTCATTGTTAGAAACGGAAATAGGCAAACGCACGGTTGGCTTCAGCCATGCGGTGCATGTCTTCCTTACGTTTGAATGCGCCACCTTGACTATTGAACGCATCGACGATCTCGGCACTCAGCTTCTCCGACATCGACTTTCCCCCGCGTTTGCGAGCGTACTCTATTAAATTTTTCATTGAAATGGACTCCTTACGATCCGGGCGGATCTCAGTAGGAACTTGAAATGTAGCTCCGCCTACTCGGCGAGACTTCACTTCCACTTGCGGGGTTATATTCTCGAGCGCCGCCTTCCAAATTTCGAGCGCTGACTTCTCTTCGTTCGGCATTTTCGCCTTCACGCGTTCCAATGCGGTATAAAAGATTTCGTACGACACCGTCTTCTTACCGTCGTACATCAGATGGTTTACAAACTTTGTAACCCGCACATCACCATAGACAGGATCCGGAAGGATCTGCCGTTTCTTTGGCTTTGATTTTCTCATTTGTCTTCAGAATTTTCGTTTTCGCGCTTGGTTGTTGATTCTTTATCCTGTCTTCAACGACTCCTCCGAGCCATTTACTCAACCCTCAATGTCATCAATCTCTATCTATCCCAATCACTCAAACCGATTATGAAATTTCGAACTCTTGTATCTTCTCTCTCGCAGTGTATTTACTTCTTACCCTTCCCTGCGGTCTTTCCAGCCGGAGCAGCTCCTGGCTTCGGACGCTTAGCACCATACTTTGAACGACGCTGCGTACGTCCTGCTACGCCAGCTGTATCGAGCGTGCCACGAACAATATGATAGCGAACACCAGGCAGATCTTTCACACGACCACCGCGTACCATAACGATGGAGTGCTCTTGCAGGTTGTGCCCCTCACCCGGAATATAGGAGTTCACCTCCTTATGATTGGTCAGACGAACACGAGCCACTTTACGCATCGCAGAATTAGGCTTCTTCGGCGTGGTCGTATAGACGCGCACGCACACACCTCTTCGCTGCGGGCAGGCATCAAGAGCAGGAGACTTGCCCTTCACGACGAGTGACTCTCTGCCTTTTCTTACTAACTGTTGAATTGTAGGCATCTTTCTACTGTTTAAACACGTTTACGTTTTTTCTTGTTCCAAATTCGGGTGGCAAAGATACGCGCTATTTTCTATCCCGCAAATGGAGACATGAAATGAATTTGGGTTTCAATGCATTCCGTGTTGCAAGAACATAGATAGCGAGGAATGGGAAACGACGTATTTGGGAGGGGCAAGATAGTTTTCGTAACGCCATCATTCTCGACAAAGGGACAACTCGCGAGGGAAAACTCTGGGGTATTTATGGGAGGTGTATTTCGATTGATCTTGGTTGCATTCGATCGAGATGTTTATTTCCCATGTTACGAAACGTGAGTTCGACGAAAGAATGAGGCTCCTTATCCCGGAAGAATGTCTTCGATAGAGCGCTGTAACGGCCAAAGTGCTTTTGGAAAAAATCCCTGCTGGCTTTATTCTTACATCGGACTCACGTTACGAAGGACCTAATGAGATCTTGATGGGATTTTCTGCGTTTGGATAAGAGGAGGACAGGAGGAGCGAAGCGGCTTCACACTATCACATGGATACGATTCATCCCCAAATCGGTCATTAGAACACCTCTCGATTAAACTCTATAATTTAGGCAGTTGTGGATTGCTCTAATGTTCCGATTGGAGATAAAGGATGCGGACAGTGTCACACGCTGGAGAAGAGCAGGGGTAGGAGGGTGGAGAGGGTGATAAGCACGAGGGAAACGAGGGCATATTTGACGACAACACCCGCGGGCAGACCGTACCGCCGATAAAGGAGTAGGGCGGTCGGAGGGAGTATGGTCATGGGGAGGACGAGAGCGGCTATGTAGAGCGCAACGGTATGTAAGTAGAGCGTGACAGCTGACTGTAACAGGAGGGCAACAGCAGGGAAGAAGAGCAAGAGAGCAGCTTTCCCGACGTTTCGATGAGTAGTAATGGTTCGCATATTTATTCGTGAATTCATTGCTCTGCGGTGGCTTCTGGCGCGTCGAAGAGGTGGCGGCTGAGGGCCCGGAGCGCGCGCGCTTTGTCGGCGGCAGGAATAAGGAGAGAGAGGTTGTAATTACTGCCGCCGTAGGAGATCATGCGGACTGGAATGTCGCGAAGGGCACTGATGATGCGGACTTCGAGGCCGAGGTGCTGCCAGGAGAGGTCGCCAACAACACAGACGATGACCAGATCACGGTCGACGGTGACGGTACCGTAGCGCTTGAGGTCGTCAACGATTTCTTCGAGGTGCTTGGGGTTGTCGATGGTGACGGAGATGCCCACTTCGGAGGTGGTAACCATATCGACGGGGGTGCGATGGTTCTCGAACGTCTCGAAGACTTTGCGCATAAAGCCGGTGGCCAGGAGCATGCGTCCGCTTTTGATCCAAATGGCGGTGATGTTGTCTTTGGCGGCGACGGCTTTGATTGTTCCACGATCTGTCTCATTTGAGATGAGCGTTCCGGGAGCGTCGGGCTGCATGGTGTTAAGCAGGCGGACGGGGATGTTACTCTGCTTGGCGGGCAGGATGCAGGTGGGGTGGAGGATCTTGGCACCGAAGTAGGCCAACTCAGCGGCCTCGTCGAAATTGAGGCGATGGACAGGCGTGGTACCCTCGACGATACGTGGGTCATTGTTGTGCATGCCATCGATGTCGGTCCAGATCTGCACTTCGGAGGCGCGGACGGCGGCCCCGATGAGCGAAGCGGTGTAGTCGCTGCCACCACGCTGGAGGTTGTCTATCTCGCCATAGGCATTGCGACAGATGTAGCCTTCGGTGATGAAGAGCTTTTCGTCGGGATACTGATCGAGGAGGTTGAGGAGGTTCTCCTTGATAAAGAAGGCGTCCGGCTCGGCATTCTTATCGGTGCGCATGAAGTCGAGGGCCGATAGGGGAGTGGAGGCGATACCCTGCTCCGCGAGGTAGAGGTGCATCATTTCGGTGGACATGAGTTCGCCACGGGCCAAGATGATACGCTCCTCGAAGGAGGTGAACATGTCCTTGATGAGTGAGCGGATGAGGTCGAAATGCGCCGTGACGCTCTCTTCAGCGCGCTGGCGGTATTCGGGCGTTGCGTAGAGGTCGTTGATTGCCTCGGCGTATTTGAGCGAGAGGCGGTTGATGACCTCGTTGGCGCCGTCGGGGTTTTTCTTGTAGAGGTAGTCGGCTATTTCGACAAGGGCGTTGGTCGTGCCGGCCATGGCGGAGAGGACGACGATGCGTGGCTCGTCGCCGGTGGTGATGAGGCGTGCCACGTTTTTGATCCGTTCAGCGGAGCCGACGGAGGTGCCTCCGAATTTCAATACGTTCATGTGGGTAATGTTTTAGGGGGTTAGGGGGTGATGATGTTTGCTGATTCGATGGGTGCCTCGAGGGAGGTGAGGCGACCGTCTTCACATTTGACGACGCGTGCGGGATAACGACGGACGAGGTCATAGTTATGTGTGGTCATGACGACCGCCGTACCGCTGCGGCAGATGTCGTGGAGGAGTCCCACGATGTGTCGACCGGTCTCTGGGTCGAGATTGCCTGTAGGCTCATCGGCTAAGATGATGGCAGGCATGTTGAGTAGGGCGCGGGCGATGGCCACGCGTTGCTGTTCGCCGCCGGAGAGTTCGTGAGGCATACGTTCGGCTTTGTCGGGGATACCGGTTTGGCGGAGTGTCTCGGTGATGCGTCGATCGATGTCGTCGGGGTTTTTCCATCCGGTGGCACGGAGGACAAACTCGAGGTTGCGCCGGACGGTGCGATCAGTGAGCAGCTGAAAGTCTTGGAAGACGATGCCAAGGCGGCGGCGCAGTCCGGCTGTGTCGCGAAGGCTGATGCCGTGCAGGTCGTATCCCATGATGGAGGCCTGGCCACCGGCTACGGGCAGCTCGGCGTAGAGGGCGCGCAGGAGGCTGCTTTTGCCCGATCCGACACGTCCGATGACGTAAACAAACTCACCGCTGAGGAGCGAGAAGGTGGCGTCGCGGAGGATGACATCGCTGTCCAAGGTCAGCTCCACGTTTTCAAGTCGCACAAGGGTATCGCGTTCCATTTCTATTTGATTCGTTTTCGAGGGAATGATCATTTTTTCTTCGGGGGCAAAGGTAAGTAGGCAGTAAGATTCTGCCTTTTCGGGGGAGGCTCCGAATCAGGGCAAAGTGAAAAAGGCCGCCTTCCGAGGGGGGCACTGTATGCGCCATCCAAGGCCAACCGGCCTATACCTATATATACACCCACGAAAACGACCCTGCACCCTGACCCCGCTACGCTCATTTTTTTACCCCTTCGTAAAATGTTAAACCGAAATACCCGTTCTTTGTTGTGTTAAAAACGGGGACAGGAAACAGAAGAGAATGAAGAAGTCAACGATTTGGATGCTTGCCATAGTGATGGCCTTCGCCTTCGCGGGGTTGCTCTATCTGCAAGTCAACTACATCAGCATCATTATGAAGACCAGCAATGAGCAGTTCGACGCCACCGTGCGCCACTGCCTTGAGGAAGTCTCATCGGCGCTGGAGAAAGACGAGGCCCGCAAATACATGGAGGAGGACATCGACACCTATGGCAGCAGCTTCATGTATAAGAACCCTCCCGACCGACAGGCCATCGCCCAGAACATCACCCACAGCGAGGTCTACATCCAAGGCGGCCCCGACAGCGGTTTCGAGCATATCGAGATCTCGACCAAAACCGTCACCGCCAACCCGCCGCATAAGAACACCATCATCCGCGCTTCCGAGGAGCAACAGAAGAACCTGCTGAAGCGCTACCAGTATCAGGCCGGACTGATCGACGAGGTGCTCTATGATCTGGTCTACACGGCCTACCTCAAGCCCATCAACGAACGCGTGGACTTCCGTACGCTCGACAGCTACCTCCGCGCTGAGCTCATCAACAGCGGTCTGGATCTGCCCTACATCTTCGCCGTGGTGAACAAGGACGGCGTGACGGTCTATCAAAACGAATCGTTCGAGAAGCCGCCCCGAGCTGCCGACGTGGTCACGCAGGTGCTCTACCCCAACGATCCGCCCTCGAAGTGGAACTACCTCAAGGTCTATTTCCCTACGAAGCGCGACTACATCTCGGGGTCGGTCTCCTTCCTAGTGCCCTCGATCGTCTTCTCGTTCATCCTGCTCGTCACGTTCATCACCACCATCTACATCATCTTCCGCCAGAAGCGACTCTCGGAGATGAAAACCGACTTCGTCAACAACATGACCCACGAGCTCAAGACGCCCGTATCGACCATCTCACTGGCCGCCCAGATGCTCCGCGACACGGATCTCACGAAGCAACCCGAGGTGTTCAAACACATCTCGACCGTCATCAACGACGAATCGCGGCGACTGGGCTTCCTCGTGGAGAAGGTCTTGCAGATGTCGCTCTTTGAACGACAGAAGACGGCGCTCAAGCTCAAGGAGATCGACGCGAACGACCTCCTGGCCTCCGTGGTGAGCACCTTCACGCTCAAGGTGGAGAAATATGGCGGCACGATCGACCTCGATCTCGGCGCCTTGGACTCCACCATCTACGCCGATCAGATGCACCTGACCAACGTGCTCTTCAACCTGCTGGACAACGCCGTCAAGTATCGCCGAAAGGAAGTGCCCCTGCGCCTCATGGCCCGCACCCGCAACGAGAACGGCAAGCTCCAATTCCTCATCGAGGACAACGGGATCGGCATCAAAAAAGAACACCTGAAGAAGATCTTCGTTCGCTTCTATCGTGTCCCCACCGGCAATGTGCACGACGTGAAAGGCTTCGGACTGGGCCTGGCCTATGTCCACAAGATCGTCGAAGATCACGGCGGCACGATCCGCGCTGAACAACAGGAATCGAAATCAGGAACCAAATTCATTATCACTTTACCACTCATTAAATAGTACAAGCATTATGATGGATGAAAAATTGAGAATCTTCCTCTGCGAAGACGACGAGAACCTGGGTATGATCCTCCGCGAATACCTCCAGGCCAAAGGTTTTACCACCGACCTCTTCACCGATGGCGAAGCAGGTCTGAAGGGCTTTTCCGAAGCCAAGTATGACATCTGCCTCTTGGACGTGATGATGCCCAAGAAGGACGGCTTTACCCTGGCGCAGGACATCCGCCAGATCAACCCCGACGTGCCCCTGGTCTTCCTCACCGCCAAGACGATGAACGAGGACGTGCTCGAGGGCTTCAAGAACGGCGCCGACGACTACCTCACGAAGCCCTTCAGCATGGAGGTGCTCCTCTCGCGCATCGAAGCCATCCTGCGCCGCGTCAAGGGCAAGAAGCCCAAAGACGTGCCCTTCTATCGCATCGGCCAGTTCATGTTCGACACCCAGAAGCAGACCCTCACCATCGGCGAGAAGATGACCAAGCTCACCACCAAAGAGTGCGAGCTGCTGACCCTCCTCTGCGCCCATGCCAACGAGGTGCTGGAGCGTAACTACGCCCTGAAGACCATCTGGGTAGACGACAACTACTTCAACGCCCGCAGCATGGACGTCTACATCACCAAGCTGCGCAAGCTGCTCCGCGACGATCCCAACATCGAGATCATCAACATCCACGGCAAGGGCTACAAGCTCATCACCCAGTCGGGCGAGGATCAGGCACGCGAAGAAGGACTCATCGACTAAGAGTCTCCCGCACGCAGCGCTCCCCCCTCCCCCGGGGTGACGCTGTAAACACCGCAAGAGAGGGACGGACACCCAGCAACAAGGGTGCTCCGCCCCTCTTTTCTATGTATCGGAAGGATGTTCCGAGGCAGCCCCTTAATACGTTCCGAGGTGGTTGAAATACGTTGGTGAGGTGGTTCTAATACGTTCCGAGGTGGTCAGAATACGTTCCGAGGTGGTCAGAATACGTTGGTGAGGTGGTTGTAATACGTTCCGAACGTGGTTGAGATACGTTCCGGACGTGGTCTCGATACGTTCCGGACGTGGTCTCGATACGTTCCGGACGTGGTCTCGATACGTTCGGAACGTGGTGTCGATACGTTCCGGACGTGGTGTTGATACGTTCAGAACGTGGTCTTGGGTACCTCGGAACGTGGTTGTGATACGTTCCGGACGTGGTGTCGATACGTTCAGAACGTGGTCTTGGGTACCTCGGAACGTGGTTACGATACGTTCCGAACGTGGTGTCGATAGGTTCCGAGAGAAAATTGTCAGAAAATATCCCTCTGCAAAAGAAGAAGTTAGTCGGTCGTAGACATTGGATAGGTAACGAAGTAGAAACGAGCGAGGCGCTTGAGGTTACTGGAATCTGCACAAACAAAGGGCGCTTGTCGTTTGAGGCTGCAATGTTACTATGACTATTTGAAAAACAGGCGTTTTTGATGCGATTCTCTTAATTCTGCTTTCTGCTTGTGAGTCCGTGGAAGAGGGTCGAATGAACGTCGAACATCATATCCACCGCCTTCGCTTCTTCTTTTTCCCGGCTTGGTTTCTTAAGCGCCGTTGCCATGCGATCTCGGCGTAGTCAGCGCCGTGTGTCTGTAGAGCTGTGACCTCTCCAGTCTCCGAAAGAAAGCTTCCTGCAGTGTCTAAAGCGACGTCCACAGCGGCGCCTGCGACTTGTGCGATAGGTGTACTGTCTTTCGTAGGGATCATGGAGGATTAGATGATGGACTTCTGCGCATTGCCGATTTCGAACTGTTTCGGCAGGGTGCGGTAGCCAAAGTCGCGACCAATCTCGGAGGCCTTGAAACTGTGGCCGCCGTAGGTGAACTTCAGCCCGTAGACTTTCCCCTGCTTGTTCTTCATGCGCTCGATCGTGACGCCACTTCGGTATAGCTCATAGAGAAACATGGAGTGACCCGACAGGCCTTTTCCTTTGTGCTTCTCGAGCAGGGCATAGCAGATGTTCCGAACCTGCTGCTTCGTGCGCTCTCTTGCGGGATTGGCTTGGGCTTTCCGATGTGGTCGTACGGAACAGACTTCTTTGGCGATGGTCAGCCCGTACTTGTGGCTGAGTTCTTCGGCCACTCTGGCGGCTCGGTTACTGACGAAAGTGGTGTCGTAGACCTGTCCTTCGAGGCTGATCCGATTGGCGATGATGTGGATATGCAGATTGTCGGTGTCCTTATGCGTGACAGCCACCCATTGATGGTCGTCCAACCCCATCTGCTTGGCAAAGAGCAGGGCGAGGCGGTTCAGGGTCTTGAACGTCATCTGCGGCTCGTCCTTCGGGGCGATACCGATCTCTATACGCAGGAACTTGTTTTTGCAGCGACTGTTGTAATCACCGATGAGCTTCATTTCCTCGTGAATCCCCTTTGGCGTTTCGCCGCACAGATTGTGGAGGGCGAGGAGTCGGCCGAGCTTTCCCTCGCGAAAAATGTACTCCAGCGCATTGCCTCCGTGTGCGATGGCCTTACACTTTGCGATCATGGTCTTCGATATTTAAGCGCTTAAATACCTCCTCGGGGACCCGATAGCGGGGGCTGAAGAACCGCTTAAAAGCGATCTTGGCATAGGTGGCAAGTGCCTTTGTGGCGTCCACCCAAGAGGCGTCCTTGACCTTGATCAGGTTAGAGATGTGTGCGTAGAACAGTGCCGTCTGACGGAGGATGGCAAGTGCCTCCTTCTCGTTGTCAACTTCTTTATCTTCGGGTTCATCCTCTATTACGGCGGGCAGATCTTCTTCATGCAGATGCGCATGAACGAGATGGGGGCCGCGATACTGATTCCGATGTCGGTCATCGGTGTCTGTCTCCCGGTCGCGGGCATCCTCGGGATGCTCGGCGTCGTGCAGAGTGTTTTGGAGTATCGTTCCAAGGTGGACATAGAGGGGCGGGGTGAAGGGAAATGAGTCTGGCACTTCTCGGTATTTTTGTTGCGCTTATGTTCGTGGGCGTACCCATCGCCGTGGCACTGGGCGTCGCCTGCATTACATCGGTGCTTCTCTTTACACAGATGCCGCTTAGCATGATGGTGCAGTCGATGTTCACGGCGATGAACAGTTTCGTCATGGTGGCGGTGCCGCTCTTCATCCTCACAGGTACACTGATGGACGAGAGCGGTGTTGCGGATCGCATCTATAATTTCGCCAATGCCTGCGTCGGTTGGATCTTTGGCGGACTTGGTCATGTCGCCATTATGACCGGTCTGATCTTTGCGGGCATGTCCGGCTCGAGCGTTGCCGAGATCGCGAGCATCGGGCGGATGAGCATCAACTCCCTGTCAAAGAAGGGCTACCCGCGCGACTACGCCGTTGCGATCAACCTGACCTCATCCATGCTCGCGACGGTCATCCCCCCGAGTATCCTCATGATCATCGCAGCGTCCGTTGCGAATATCTCCATCGGGCAGGCGCTGATGGCGGGGCTTGTTCCCGGCATTTTCATGGGCGTGATCTTCATGCTCTACAACTACTATTTCTGCAAGAAGCACAACATCGGCGACCGTGCACCGTTCAGCCTGAAGGTGCTCGGGAGCACCTTCCTCTCCGCGCTGCCGGCGCTGCTGATCCCGATCATCCTCCTCGGCGGCATGATGACAGGGCTCTATACACCGACCGAGGCGGCAGGCATCGCCGCGACATATACGATCATCATCTCCATGTTCGTCTATCGGAGTTTGAAATGGTCGCAGCTCCCCGGCATCATCGCGCGGACGGCACGCTCGACTGGTACGATTCTGTTCGTTGCCATCACCGCAAAACCGGCGGCCATGCTCTTCGAGCTGGACGGTCTGCCTGCAAAGATTGCGGGAGGACTCGCGGCGCTCTCGAGCGATCCCGTTATCGTCATGCTGATCATCTTTGCCTTCCTCATCATGGTCGGCATGTTCATGGACGCGACGGCGGCGATCTATATCCTCGTTCCGATTCTCCTGCCGGCGGTCATCAGCGTCGGTGTCGACCCGTTGTTCTTTGTCGTCATCCTCGTTATTGCACTCGCATTCGGACTGATTACACCGCCCGTCGGCGTCTGTCTGTATGCGGCGGCGGAGGTGTCAGGGCTGCCAATCGAAAAGATTGTTACGGCGTCCATACCGTGGCTTGTCATCAGCGTTGTCATGATCGTTGCCTTCATCGTATTTGAGGATGCGGTCATGCTACCGGTGCAGTGGATGTTCCACTAGGGACGGCTTTGATTTCCCAAATGACGTTTT
>ERZ772921.39-NODE-39-length-74771-cov-7.905977_pt1 | contig 74771 bp, 68 predicted proteins | sample MGYA00512117_ERZ772921 | MGnify/ENA primary metagenome ERZ772921 (study PRJEB29015, sample SAMEA2737944) | human oral metagenome | biome: human oral; feature: human-associated habitat; material: dental | place: China | collected 2150 ...
TACTCCATCCTGAGATACTAAATAGGATAATTCCTTTCATATTTTTTAATACATCTCCCCATTGCTCGCTTGATAACAATGTTGCTTGAACATTTCCAATCTATTATTCAGTTTGAACTTTAATAAAATAATAATCTAAATAATCTCTCATATAATCCTCTATCCATTCTTTTTGTAATCTATCATTAGATAGTAGGTTGTAATAGGCTTTCTTTAAATTTTTATTTGACACATTATATAATTTATAACATTTAGACACTATCAAATAACCATTATAATAACTATTCTGAACACCTTCAAATCTCTTTTTGTATTTGTTGTGATAAGTCTCTAACACCTTCTTTATTTCTTCTTTTTCGAAAAATCGGGGTAATGGTTCTAGATGATTAAATGTGGTTGTGTAGTTATCTTCAAATGTTTCTGTGTATAAATAAGTATCATTACAATTACAAAAACCATAAAAAACGAATTGTTCAAAAGATTTACTATCGTTTTGTAATTTTAAGTACGTCTTACTAATCAGTTCTTTGTTTTGAGCATTACAAAAAATGCTAAAAAAGACTATTATAATGTTTAACAATTTCATATTCAATTATTTTAATTGAGGTGTCTATTTAGCTACATACTAATTGACTTTGGGAAACGGGAGAACCCTCTACAATTCTTTTCATTAATTTGTTAAAGATAGTATCTTTATTTTGTAAACGATTAATTCTAAAACTGTATTCCGCTAAATATAGGTCTATGTTAAATTCTGATACCCAAGAATATATACCTCGTATCCAAGACTTTACCTGATGTATTATCTTATGTAATGTAGGAAAATTCTTCCCATTATTACTAGAAATTTGAGTTATATCAAAGTCTTTTTATTTGTCCCTTAAATAATTCTATAATACATTAATTTTTAGAGCGCAAATATGTGAAATTATTTTGACACCTCAAAGTATTTATAAACTAGGGAGCAAAGATAGTAAATAATTTGGCGATGCGCAAGCCAAAAATCTCTCCTTACTGTATCAGATTCATTTCATTCCGTGAAAATCCAGAAAAAATTTCTTCCCCTATTTACCCTATACAAACAATATACGAACGATACAGGAAGAGCGAACGATAAGCGAACGCTCACCGAAGTATAAACGTCTACTAATCGCCCTAAAGCCAGAAAAAAAACACTGCTTTTACCAAATCTCCTAAATTCAAGTCATAATGGTAACTTTTATTTTTCTGCTTGTAAATATAGATAATAAAAACAGAGCACTCCTTTATGGCACGATTTTTGTTTTTCTAATAGTGATAATAAAAAGATGCTTAATATATTATTATAATCGTAAAAATTTATAACAATATATTATATGAAATTACAAAATTTTACTTTCTCAAAAAGCTCTCTATGGCTTTTTGCAGCAATTACCCTTGTCGCTTGTAAAAAAGACGACACCGACCCACAACGTAGCCCTTTAAACGCTACCCAACTTAACAACTACGTAGCACAGCTGCCTTCAGTTAAACAGATGTCCCCTTTTGCTGAAAGACCCGCTAAAAATGCTACCAGTCGTGCAGCTTCTTTCTTAGACGGCGCTCAATTCGCCTCTGCTTATAACTATTACGAGCAAGCCAAAGAGTACGACAACCAGTTGCTTTACACTGAAAATGACGAGGTGTTTTACCCTGGTGCCTTAGTGAAAGCCCAAAGTGCTGTAGATGGTTCTTACAAACCTATTGCTGCCCCTCGTAAACCTATTACCATTTCGGTTTCGCTTACGGGTAGCAAACCCAGCATCACGATTGAAAAGCCTTCACTTTCTACTGTCCGTACGGGTATTAGCGAGTTGCTGAATCGCTCTTTTAACCCTCCGCCGGCTAATATTACCTATAGTAGCTACGAGGTGCACGATGAACAACACCTTAAACTCGCTTTAGGAGCGAGCTACAATGGGGCTATTAATACGGTAAAAGGTAGTGTGAACTTCAGCTACGAAAAGCAAAAAACGAGATATATCGTAAAAATAGAACAAGAGTTCTATACGGTAGACCTTGATATTCCTCAGAAAGCATCGGATTTCTTTAGCGATGATTTTGACTATAAAACGCAATTTGGTGCTGAAAAACCTGTTTATGTATCGTCTATAAAATACGGGCGCGTTTACCTATTAGGTATAGAGTCTGACCTTAGCAAAGCAGATTTTGAAGCTAAGCTAAACGCCTCTATCCTCAGTGGTAAAGTGGGTGCTGAAGCAGAAACAGCTTATAAACAACTGAGCAAGAGTTCTAAAATTTCAGGACGTGTATTAGGAGGTAATGCCAAACTTGCGGGCAAGACTATAGGCGATATTGCATCGGTACGTGCTTTCATAGAAGACGGCGCTACCTTTAACAAAGACAACCTAGGGGTACCACTTTCATACCGCCTAAGAGAATTGGGCAGCAACGAAACTTTTAAGACCGTTATCTATTCTAAATACCTCAAAAATGATAGTGGCAATATAGACCACAAAAAGTTAGATTTCAAACTGGTGATAAGAGAGGATAAACTAAAGAATGGTACTGGTGATAAAATTGAAGCTGACTACCTTCTCATTGAGAGAATCAACCCTAAAAGCAGTTCGCAAGGCAGTTCAAATAAAGAATATTTCAACAGAGGCGAACTTTCTAAAGATTTTTCAGCTTTTGAAAAGGGAGAAAAGATTCATATCAACATAAAAACCAAAAAAGGGAAATTCCTTCTGTTCAAAATAGATAATTTTGCTGAGTTAGTACAGCGCGCCCAAAGTCCCCCCGCCAATGCGAATATGTACGACTTAGATAAAAATGAGGGGTTACAACTAAAAGACGAAAATAATAACATACTTACTATTGGTATTCACAACCAGAAACTAAGAGAATAGTGCATTCTTTTTTTGTTTTCTTCATCGATTTTTGAAAACGGGGCTTACTCGAAAAAAAGAGTAAGCTCCGTTTGGTGCATTTTTTTTAAAATTAAATTTTGCTTTTTCAAAAAAAGTCCCTACATTTGCGCGGTAATTAGGTTTGGGTTTTAACATAGCAAACCTAACAACTAACACCTAAACACTAAAATATGTTACAAAAAGGTAAAGTATCCCAAGTAATTGGGCCGGTAGTAGATGTGCAATTTGCCTCTGATAAAGAGTTGCCTCGCATCTATGACTCATTGGAAATTGTAAGGCCTGACGGCACTAAACTTATCTTAGAAGTGCAATCGCACATAGGCGAAGACGTGGTAAGAGCTATCTCGATGGACTCTACCGAAGGACTTAGTCGCGATACTGAAGTAATCGCTACGGGTAGCCCTATAAAAATGCCGGTAGGGCACGATATATACGGTAGGCTCTTCAACGTAATCGGCGATGGGGTTGACGGACTTGGCAATCTGCCTAAAGAAGGCGATAACGGTCTGCCTATTCACCGTCCGGCTCCTAAATTTGAAGACTTATCGACTACTACCGAAGTGCTCTTCACTGGTATTAAAGTAATCGACCTTATCGAACCTTACGCCAAAGGGGGTAAAATCGGTTTGTTCGGTGGTGCCGGTGTGGGTAAAACGGTTCTTATACAAGAGCTTATCAACAATATCGCTAAAGGACACGGTGGTCTTTCGGTATTCGCTGGGGTAGGCGAACGCACCCGCGAAGGGAATGACCTACTGCGCGAAATGCTTGAATCAGGCATCATTAAGTACGGCGATGCCTTTATGGAATCGATGGAAAATGGCGGTTGGGACTTGAGCAAAGTAGATAAAAATGCGCTGAAAGAATCGAAAGCTACCTTTGTGTTCGGACAGATGAACGAGCCCCCAGGAGCACGTGCGCGTGTGGCACTTTCGGGTCTTACTGTAGCTGAGTACTTCCGCGATGGGGCTGGCGAAGGAGAAGGGAAAGACGTTCTTTTCTTCGTTGATAACATCTTCCGTTTCACCCAAGCGGGTTCGGAGGTATCTGCGCTATTAGGGCGTATGCCTTCAGCGGTGGGTTACCAACCTACGCTAGCTACCGAGATGGGGGCTATGCAAGAGCGTATTACCTCTACTAAACACGGTTCTATCACCTCAGTACAAGCGGTATACGTGCCTGCGGACGACCTTACCGACCCTGCGCCTGCTACTACCTTTGCGCACCTCGATGCTACAACGGTATTGTCGCGTAAGATAGCTGAGCTCGGTATCTATCCTGCGGTAGACCCTCTTGACTCAACTTCGCGTATCCTTACCCCTGAGATTTTGGGTAAAGAGCACTACGAGTGCGCACAACGCGTAAAACAGCTATTGCAACGCTACAAAGAGCTACAAGATATTATCGCTATCCTCGGTATGGAAGAGTTATCGGAAGACGACAAAGTAGCGGTGGCTCGTGCGCGCCGTGTACAGCGTTTCTTATCGCAACCTTTCCACGTAGCAGAACAGTTTACCGGATTGCCAGGGGCTTATGTAGATATCAAAGATACTATCAGAGGCTTTAATATGATATTAGACGGTGAATTAGACCATCTGCCAGAAGCGGCTTTCAACCTTAAAGGTACTATCGAAGAGGTTATAGAAGCTGGTGAAAAGATGCTAGCAGAAGCGAGCTAATTTGGCGATTTGACAATTTGCCGATTTAGCGATTTGTCAATTAGCAGATTGATATATTAAAAAATAATTTTATGACAGTAGAAATTTTAACGCCAGAAGCGTTGCTTTTTAAAGGAGAGGTAACAGGGGTGACAGTGCCAGGGGCAAAAGCGCCTTTTCAGCTGTTAGACCACCACGCCCCTATTATCTCTATACTTACTTCGGGCGAAATAAAACTATACGAAGGTAAAAAAGAACTGAAGTCTATCGCTATTACCGGCGGTACTATAGAGTTTAATAACAACAAGGCCGTGATACTCGTAGAGTAGGGCTTAATGATTAGTACCTAAAACCATTAGTCGTCAGAGGACAGCTAGAGCTAGCACCTCTGTCAACTAATGGTTTTTTTGCGGAATGATGTTTGCTAATTTGCTAATAATTCTTACCTTTGCGAGAAAATTGAAGAGGCAAATTGCCCAATGAGCTGATACCTAAGATAAATTACATAAATAGAATGAAAAATTATTTGAAAATGAGTAGTGCCTGCTTACTAATGGCACTCTGGCCGTGTGCGTGGGCTCAGCATAATCCGTTAGGAGGATTTGCTTACGGAGACAAAGAAGCCCCTACTGGTAAAGAATGGGAATCAGTAGAGGAACTCGCTCTAAACAAGGAGTATCCACGCGCTTATTTCTTCTCGTTCGACAATGAAGCGCAGGCTGCCCAAGTACGCCCCGAAAAATCGCCTTATTGGCTGTCACTTAACGGTCAATGGCGTTTCCACTGGTGCAAGACACCTGATGAGCGCCCCAAAGACTTCTACAAAACCAACTACGACGCCTCTAGCTGGGATATGACACCCGTACCCTCGAACTGGAACGTACAAGGGATACAAAAAGACGGTAAACTGAAATACGGTTTGCCTATCTACGTAAACCAACCTGTGATTTTCTATCACGAGCGCAAAGTAGACGACTGGCGACAAGGGGTAATGCGTACCCCTCCGCAAACGTGGACTACCTATGAGTACCGCAATGAGGTGGGCTCGTATATCCGCTACTTCGAAGTGCCTCGCGAATGGAAAGGTAGAGAGGTATATATCGATTTTGACGGAGTGGATTCTTTCTTCTACCTCTGGATAAACGGTAAATACGTGGGCTTCTCTAAAAACTCACGCAACGCAGCTTCTTTCAACATAAGCAAATACCTAAAAAAAGGTCAGAATAAATTGGCTGTAGAGGTGTATAGGAACTCTGACGGTTCTTTCTTAGAATCGCAAGATATGTTCCGCCTACCTGGTATCTTCAGAACGGTAGCGCTGCGCTCTACCCCAAAAGTACAAATACGCAACCTAAATGTACTGACCGACACTGACAACCTAAGCGATTGGCAGCTAAAAGTAACTGCCGAGGTGCGCAACCTCAGCAAAAAAGAGGCTAAGGACTATCGCCTACAATACACCGTATACAAAAACACACTTTACAAAGACGATGCTCAGAAAGTAGATGCCCTACAAGCCACTACCGAAGTGCAGGCGGTAGCTCCTAATGCTATAGAAAAAGTAAGTGCGGCTATTGATGTGAAACAGCCCGATATGTGGTCGGCTGAAGCCCCTAACCGCTATGTGCTTGTAGCTCAATTGGTAGATAAAAAAGGCAAAGTGATAGAAGCTGCCTCTACCTATTTCGGTTTTAGAAAAGTAGAAATAAAAGAAACCAAAGCCGAAGACGACAGTTTTGGCAATGCAGGTAGATACTTCTATGTAAACGGCAAACCTATCAAACTAAAAGGGGTAAACCGCCACGAAACATACCCCGACCAAGGACACGTAGTAACCCACGCACAAATGGAAGAGGAAGTAATGCTGATGAAGCGCGCTAACATCAACCACGTGCGTTGCTCTCATTATCCTCCTGACCCTTACTGGTTTTACCTTAGCGACAAATACGGCATCTATTTAGAAGATGAAGCTAATATAGAATCGCACGAGTATTACTACGGAAAAGAATCGCTTTCGCACCCTAAAGAATGGGAAAAAGCGCATACCGCACGGGTGGTAGAGATGGTAGAAGCCGCCTATAACTCGCCTTCTATCGTAATATGGTCGTTAGGTAATGAGGCAGGACCTGGTCAGAACTTCGTAACTGCCTACAATCACCTAAAAACCTTAGACACCAGTCGCCCCGTGCAATACGAGCGCAACAACGACATCGTAGATATGGGCTCTAACCAATACCCCTCAGTGGCGTGGGTAAAAGGCGCTGCTACAGGTAAGTACGATATTAAATATCCATTCCACATATCAGAATACGCGCACTCTATGGGTAATGCTGTGGGTAACCTCGCTGACTATTGGGAGGCAATAGAAAGCAGCAACTACATCTGCGGTGGTGCTATCTGGGACTGGGTAGACCAAGCGCTAACTAACTATACCCCAGATGGCAAGCCTTACGCTGCCTATGGAGGTGATTTTGGAGATTTCCCTAACGATGGGCAATTCGTAATGAATGGTATTATCTTTGCCGACCGCACTGTGAAACCTCAGTACTACGAAGTGCAAAAGGTATATCAGAATATAAAAGTGAAGAAACTGTCGTTTGATACCTTCCAAATCACCAATAAGAGTTATTTTGAGCCTATGGAAGGTTACGAAGGCGTGTGGAAACTCTACCGCAATGGCGAGTTAGTAGAAGAACGTTCTTTTGATGTGTCGCCACTAAAACCACAGCTTAAAGGTGTCGTTACCATTGCCCCTAAACGTATGGATAGCAAAAGCGAATACATAGTGGTAATAGAGTTTAGACAAGCGGCTGATAAACCTTGGGCTAAAAAAGGCTTCGTGCAAGCACGCGAACAGTTCGTGATACAAGAAGCAGGACAAAAACCAGCTATCGCGACTGTAGCCGAAGGTATTGCATTAGAGTTATCGCCTGACCAAAAAATGATAGTAGGTAAAGACTTCAGCGTGATGTTTGACTTTGACAAAGGTACTATTGAAACTCTTAGATATGGCAATAACACCATCATAGAAAACAGCGGTTTGGCACTTAACGCTTTCCGCGCCTTTACTAACAACGACCGCTGGGCATACCAACAATGGTTTGCCAAAGGGCTACACAATCTACAGCACAAAGCCTTGGCTAAGAGCGTAAAAGCTAATGCTGATGGAAGCTACAGCTACAGCTTCACAGTACAATCGCAAGCGCCTAATGCGGCTAAGATAGAAGGCGGCACTGCCAGCGGACGCAACAAGATAATAGAACTTACTGACCATGCCTTTACCGATGCTGACTTCCGCTTCGTTACGAACCAAGTGTTTACCGTATATCCTGATGGGTCTATAGAAGTACAAGCGAGCATCGCCAGCAATGATGATTTTGTAAATCTTCCGCAGTTAGGTTATCTTGTGACAATGCCTAAATCTTACTTCCGTTTTACCTATTACGGCAGAGGCAAACAAGACAACTATTCTGACCGCAAATCAGGTGCCTTTTTGGGTATCTATGAAAGCGATGTACTGAAAGAAGCAGGGAACTTCCCTAAACCACAAGATGTGGGTCACCACCAAGATAGCCGTTGGGCAGCCCTAACCAATATGCGTGGTGCTGGCGCTATATTCGTAGGCACACAGCCAATGGACGTAGCCGCACTACCTTACACTGCCCAAGAAATGACCCTCGCGGGACATCCTTTTGAGTTGCCAAATCCTTCGGCTACCTATCTACAGCTAAATATTGCTACTACAGGAGTAGGTGGTAACAGCTGTGGCCCTACCCCTCTACAAAGAGACCGCGTAATGGCTACTCAACACCGTTTTGGCTTTATTATTCGTCCGGCACAAGAAAAACTAACTCAAGCCGCTAATGTAAGCGCTAGCACTGAAGCTCCTGCGTTTGCCCCAGGACTTATCAACCGCAGTACTATACCGATGAAGGTTATCTTTGCCAGCAGTGAAGAAGTAGGGGCAGGCAATGCTACTCACTTAGTAGATGGCAACCCTAATACGATATGGCACTCTGCTTACTCGGTAACCGTAGCTAAGCACCCTCACTGGGTAGATTTCGACCTTAGCAAAGAAGTATCTTTCAAAGGTATTAGCTACCTACCTCGCACAGACGAAGCAGGCAATGGTGATGTGAAAGACTTCAGCATATCAGTAAGCGATGATGCTAAAACGTGGAAAGAGGTGCATAAAGGCAGTTTCTCTCAGAACAGAGGCACACCTCAGCAAGTACTCTTCAAAAGCCCTGTAAAGGCGCGCTATGTACGTTTTACCGCCCTAAGCGAGCAGTACGGACAAGACTTTGCCAGTGGTGCTGAGTTTGGATTGATAGCAGAATAGAGATTAGTCGCTAGTAGTTAGTCGTTAGCTGTTAGAAATGAGTCGTTAAATAAGCGACACCATTCTAACGGCTAACGACTAATTTTTAGCGACTAATTTGCTAATTTAGCAATTAATTGTTACTTTTGCCTCGAACTTATAGCTAAAAATAAAAATACAAATGGAAAAAATCTTTAACAGTTTATTATTTAAAGTGTTTTGCGGTATCGCATTGGGTATATTATTAGGCAACTATGCGCCTGATTGGCTATATCGCATTCTGATTACTTTCAAATCATTATTTGCAAACTTCCTCAACTTCTCTATTCCGCTGATTATGATAGGGCTTATTATGCCCTCTATTGGCGATTTGGAGAAAAATGCTGGTAAACTACTCGCCATCACAGTAGTGATTGCCTATGGGTTTACCCTCTTTTCGGGTTTTTCTACTTATTTCATAGGAGATGCTCTCTTCAGTTCTCTATTAGAAAACGAACAAATAGGGACTTTGGAAGACCATAGCCGGTCACTCCCCCCTTATTTTACAATCGATATGCCGCCCATCTTTGACGTGATGACGGCACTCTTACTCTCTTTTATTGTAGGAATTGGACTCTCAGTACGCGAAGCTCCCGTACTTACTAATGTAGTTAAAGAATTTGGCGATATAGTAAAATGGCTTATTACTAAAGCTATCATACCCGTACTGCCCTACTATATTATGACGATTTTTGCTGAAATAACTTTTAGCGGACAAGTAGCTTCAGTAATGGTAGTGTTCTTTAAGCTCATTATTATCCTCTTTATTATGCACATAGTGCTGCTGTTATTGCAATATATTTTTGCAGGGCTTATTTCTGGTAAAAATCCGATTAAATCATTAGGTACTATGCTACCTGCTTACGCTACAGCATTGGGTACACAATCATCAGCAGCTACTATACCTGTGACTTTGCGCCAGTCGCTTAAATTAGGTATTTCGCAACGCATTGCTGGCTTTGTTATTCCGCTCTGCGCTACTATTCACCTATCGGGTAGCACAATGAAAATAACCGCTTGTGCTCTTGCGCTAATGATGCTGCAAGGCACTCCGTACGATTTTAGTATGTTTGCGGGCTTTATAATGATGCTCGGTATTATTATGGTAGCAGCACCTGGGGTACCTGGGGGTGCGATTATGGCGGCATTGGGGGTACTACACTCTATGTTAGGCTTTGACGAAAACCAACAGGCGCTAATGGTAGCTCTTTATATAGCTATGGATAGCTTTGGTACCGCTTGCAACGTAACAGGTGACGGGGCTGTAGCTCTGATAGTAGATAAGATTGCTAAAAGACCGCAAACAGCTGACGAAGATTAGCCCTTGCGGCGCAACCGTTTGTTAAAGCGATTGACATTCATTTCTGACGGTATTTCCTCCCCTTCAAATACCGCTTTATATAATACTTGGGCACACAGAGGCGCATTGAGCACGCCGCGTGTGCCCAAGCCATTTAATACCCATAAGTGCGGATAAAGCGGGTGTGCCCCCACCAAAGGACGCCTATCGCCTACAGTAGGGCGTATAGCTGCTTGGTGCGATATGATTTCATAAGGGCAATTCGTCATTTTATGCAGTTTTTCGAGCAGTTCTGCACGTCCTGACTCGGTAATAGTATCAGAGAGGTCTTCGGGGTCGTAAGTGGCTCCTACGCGGTAAATATCGCCTCCCATACTGATGATAGACCCATCGCTTTTGAAGATAGCCTGTAGCTGTAGGTCAGGAGCTTTGATAGTAAGGCTTTCGCCCTTGCAGGGGCGCATCGGCAAAGAGTTAAAATACGGATTTTTGCTAATACCACAGCCTTCGCAAAAGACAATATGCCGAGCTGTTACCCCCTGATAAGCCACGAACTCGGGCTGAATATCAAGGGCTGAGTAGTCGAAAGAATGAAAGTGATATACCCCCACCTCTTGCCAAGAGCGCAGACTGAGCTGTATATAACGCTCAATATCTAAACGCCCCGTATGTAGCACCTCGCCTAATAAATAAGGAGCAGGCAACGCCTCAGAGGGGGTAGTGCGTAGGGTCGTGCTAAGGTAGTGTTGGAGTATGGGTGTATCGGAAGCCGCAAACCAATTGTTTTGCTCTTCTACAGAAGCAAACTTGCGCAGTACCGGCAAACTAATGCGCAAAGGTTGCCCCATTGTAGCCTCTATATTGTCATAAAAACGATTGGCGCACGCCATAATCTCTTCTGCTTTCCAAATAGGAGTAAAACGCTTTAGCACTACCGGATTATAGACCCCTCCAGCTATTAAGCTCGCTACCTGAGAGCGGTCAGATAGTAGGCAGAAGCTTTTGCCGTGCTGCTCAAGCAAATGAGCAAAGCTAACGCCTGCCAACCCTGCCCCTACAATTATAAAGTCAAACATCTTTTTCTTTCTTTTTGAATGCAAAGGTAGTAATTTAATTGTGAATGATTAACTTAACAATAAAAAAACTGCCTGAGAGGTTTTAGCTCTCAGGCAGTTTTTTTATTAATTGTTTAAGACTATTTGCTTCTAACTTTTTGTTCCCATTTCCAAGCTGAAAGCATTGCATCGTCTAAGGTCGATTTAGCTTCCCAACCTAACACGTGGTTTGCTCTATCAGTATTAGCATAAGCAGCTGTTACATCACCAGCGCGGCGGGCTACTATTTGGTAGTTTAGCTTTTTGCCCGATACGCGCTCAAAACTTTGTATTACCTCTAACACACTACTGCCTTTGCCTGTACCGATATTAAATACTTCGTAATTCTCAGCATTCTTATCGTTTAAGAGGCGTTGTAGCGCAATAACGTGTGCTTTTGCCAAATCAACTACGTGTATGTAGTCACGAATGCAAGTGCCATCAGGGGTTGGATAATCATCACCAAATACCGATAGCTTTTCGCGCAAGCCAATAGCTGTCTGGGTAATATAAGGCACTAAGTTCTGAGGTACGCCCAATGGCAATTCACCTATCTCGGCTGAAGGGTGCGCCCCTATGGGGTTGAAATAACGCAAAGCAATAGCGTTTAGCTGAGGCGTTACGCGACAGGTGTCGCTAATAATCTCTTCTGAAATCTGCTTAGTATTGCCATAAGGCGACTCTGCTTTTTTCACAGGAGCATCTTCAGTGATAGGTAACTTATCAGCTTGCCCATATACGGTACAAGACGAACTAAAGATAAAGTGTGCCTTTTTCAGCTTGCTGAGCTCTTCTAACAGATAAATAAGGCTAGTGAGGTTGTTGTTGTAATAAAGCAAAGGTTTTTCTACGCTCTCGCCCACAGCTTTAGAAGCGGCAAAGTGTATAAGCCCCTCTACATCAGTATGGCGACGGAAGAAATCTTGTACATCTGCCTTATCTCTGAGGTCAAACTTCTCAAACAGCGGTTTTTTACCTGTTATTTTAGTGATGTGCTCTAATACACTTTCTTGCGCATTAGATAGGTTATCGATGATAACCACCTCAAAACCTGCATTTTGCAATTCTACTACGGTGTGCGAGCCTATAAAGCCCAAACCACCCGTTACTACTATCTTTTTCATTTTTATATGTGTTGGTGTTTGTTTGTCGTTAAGTATATGACTAAAGCCCTTGCTTCATCTTTATAAGATTTTTCTTTATCTCCTCTTTCTGCTCAGCATTGCCATCTTCATCTTGGCTAAGCAAACTTACCGCCTTCTCTTCAGTAGCAATAGCCTCTTTCTTATCACCGTGAGCAAACATCAAGTGAGCAAGTGTATCAAGGTAATAAGGACTCTTAGGCTCTAACTGCACAGCTGCCTTTGCCCATCGATAAGCCTCTGCCATAAGGGCTTTATTATTAGGCTGGTCTTCATACACCTTCCACGCTATATTATTAGCGCGATTGGCAAAGAGCATCTTATAATAACGCCAACTATTCTCTGGATTATTATTGGTGAAATCATTGTCGAGGGCAGCTATTAGGTTAGAGTCTGTAGCCATTAGGTTTTTGAAATAAGTATCAAAAGCCATAGCAGCATCAGTAGTCAAATCTTGATTATAAAGAAAGTCAATATAATCTAAAGACGAAAGAGCGCCATTTTTAATCCCTTCAGCATAGGCTTTTTTCACCTCTGGCAGGGTAGCCTTGTCGAGGTCGTAGCAAGCCTTTAGGGTGCGTTCTACCGCAGCCGTATTAAAAGCTATGTACCCCTTATCAATGCGCTGTATATAGTTATAATCGCCAATATCTTTAAGGGCATCATTATGAGCTTTTATCTCTTTGAAAAACCTTAAGAGGTAAGCTCCTGCTTCAATGTCAGCTATAGTAGGCTCATAATTTAAGTAGAAAGTTTTAGTGAAAAAATTATCATTTACCTCTACATTAAGCGATGCCAATAGCGCAAAGTCAGTATCGAGCTTAGCGTCTGCCTTATGCGCAGCGACTACACGCTTCCATTGGGCGATAAGCTGCTCTGGAGTAAGCTGCAAACGATATAAGTTTTCAGGTTTTTTATAGTAAGTGATAAGGTTTTCTAATTGGTAGTCTATCGTAGCCTGTTTATCTTCATCAGTTTCTACGTCGCCAGTTTTAGGGCGTGCGGCTAAGAGCAATTGCACATCAGGGTCTTGAGTGTAATTAGAGAGTGCTATTAAGACCTTTACAACCTCTTTCAGCGGTGCTTTAGGATTGCTGAGTACTCTATCCGCTAAACTTGCTTTAGCAGCTGTGCGCAACAGACCGGTATGGTTATACTCCAATGTTTCATCAGCTAATACTTGTGCGATGGTAGCCGGTTCGTGGTAAATCACCTCTCCTTCAGAGGTCAGAATGATAAGCTGGTCTTCGTTAGTGAGCCCTTTAGCTTTCAGACTTTTCAGCTCTTTAGCTGTTGCTAAGTAAAGTTCAAAAAGGTAAGGGTCTGTCAGCACTGTCTCCCCGTTCTGCTCATACCATTCAAATAACTCTTTAAATTCCTTAGCAGCATTCTTGTTGTTAGGCTGATAAAGCTGCGCTACCAATCGATTATTTTTCTTAGCTGCTGCAAGGGCTGCACTAAGGCTATTAGCCTGTTTTAAGGTACTAAGGGCTTTCTTCTCTGGGTTAAATTCGGGTATATCTTTCTCTTCGTCAAAAGCGATAAGATGCTTCCACTGCTTTACCTTTTCGGTAGCTACAGGTTGCAATGCCTGCGCATCATTAGCCAACACTTTACTAAATACTATAGGATTAGACGAGAGTGATTTATCATTAAGTGTAAGCGTTTGCTTTTCAGGGTTATAGGTTGCTTGCAACTCATTTCTAACGGAATTTTCTGTATCAAAAGTAATTTCTACTCCGCTAGTATTTTTACCAATAAAATATTCTTCAATAATTACGGCTGTCTTTTTATCGCCTGTAATAGCTACACCATAAGCATTAACAAGGTAAAGATTATCCGTGCGCGGTATTTCTATCGTATAATCATCTTGCCCTTGCAGTTTATTATACGCGCTTTCATACACGATTTCTCCTTTGCTGTTTTCATAGCCTATATACAAGAAACGAGGGTCGAACATATTTATATCAGCCTCTTTAAACGTAAGGGTCAGCTGGTCTGTTGTACCTTGCGTTTTCACTACCCTAAAGCTATTACCGGTACCAAACTGCAAACTAATATTCTTATCTTTTGCGGTATAAGTACCCGTAGCCATCAGCGCATCTACCGTATTATCAGCATTGATGCGAAGCTGAAACTGTCGCGCTTCTTTTGATTTATATACCCCGATAAGGTCAGACGGCTGTGCTACTGCCACCAAAGGGAATAATGCACAAAGTGTAAGTATCTTGTTCATATTTTTAATTTGCTAATTTACTAATTGTCTAATCGACTCATTAGCTCATCTTTTAGTTTTTGTATGCCTTTGCCCGAAACTGACGAAATAAACAGATAAGGCACTTTCAGCTTAGCAGCCAATTCCTTATTTATAGCAGCCGTCAGTTCCTCATCAAGCATATCCGATTTAGAGATCGCCACCAACCGTTGTTTGTCCAAAAGTTCAGGATTGTACTTCTTGAGCTCATTGAGCAGTATCTCATACTCTGCCACTATATCATTAGCATCTGCGGGAATGAGAAATAGCAATAGCGAGTTGCGCTCAATATGTCGCAAGAAGAAATGCCCCAATCCTTTTCCTTCAGCCGCTCCCTCTATAATACCAGGAATATCAGCCATCACAAACGATTGAAAGTCGCGGTTTTCTACAATGCCCAAGTTAGGCTTGAGGGTAGTAAAAGGATAATCGCCAATTTTAGGCTTAGCAGAAGTGATAACTGATAGCAGGGTCGATTTACCCGCATTAGGGAAGCCTACCAATCCTACATCGGCAAGCACTTTGAGCTCTAACAACAGCTCGCGCTCCTCCCCCGGTAACCCTGGTTGGGCGTAGCGTGGCGTCTGGTTAGTAGCTGTCCGAAAATGCCAGTTGCCTAAGCCACCTTTGCCGCCGCGTAGGGCGATAACTTCTTGCCCGTCTTCGGTGATTTCAAAAAGAACTTCTTCCGTCTCTGCATCTTTTACGATGGTACCCAGCGGCACTTCTAAGTAAATATCCTTACCATCAGCCCCAAAACTGCGGTTAGCTCCTCCCCCCTCGCCGTGTTCAGCGCGAAAGTGCTTCTGAAATTTGAAGTGTATGAGCGTCCATAGGTGCTTATTACCCTTTAGGATAATATGCCCCCCACGACCCCCATCGCCTCCATCAGGACCGCCTTTGGGTACGAACTTCTCGCGGTGCAGGTGCATAGAGCCTGCTCCCCCGTTGCCCGATGCCGCGTATATCTTTACGTAATCTGTAAAATTACCTTCCGTCATTATTGGGCTTTTATTTGGTCGATAGCCTTAGATAAGCGTACCGTAATCTCTTCTACTGTACCAATACCATCTACAGCGTGATATTTGCCTTGTGCTTTGTAATAAGCGATAAGCGGAGCAGTCTTTTCGTTGTACTCTACGAAACGATTTTTTATCTTTTCTTCATCTTGGTCATCAGCGCGTCCGCTCACTTTACCACGCTCTACGATACGTTTTATAAGCACCTCATCATTAGCTTCTAAGGCAAGCGTACCGTGTATGCGCATTCCTTTAGACGACAAGAAAGCATCAAGAGCTTCAGCCTGTGCTATCGTACGTGGGAAACCATCAAAAAGGAAGCCTTCAGCATTAGGATTCTTTTCTACTTCCTCTTGAAGCATCTGTATAGTCACCTCATCAGGCACAAGATCGCCTTTTTCCATGTATGATTGTGCCAATTTACCTAATTTCGTCTCATTTTTGATGTTGAAACGGAAAATATCACCGGTAGAGATATGCACTAAGTTGTATTTGTCTTTCAAAAAAGCAGCTTGCGTGCCTTTTCCAGCACCTGGTTTGCCAAAAAGTACTAAATTTGTCATTGTTATAGAGGTGTTTAATTGATATACTTGTGGTAAGTTGCGCCCTACCTCGTCAAAATCTAAGCCATAGCCTACGATAAAGCGGTTAGGAATAGGCTTGCCTACATAGTCTATTTTGAAGTCTTTTTTGTAGGCATCAGGTTTGAAAAATAAGGTAGCAATTCTAAACGATTTCACTTTTTTATCTTTGAAGATACGGTATATCTCTTCTAGCGTATTACCGGTATCTACTATATCTTCCAGTATTACCACGTCGCGCCCTTCTACCGAACCTGATAGCCCGATAAGTTCGTGTACCTTTCCGGTGGACTGAGTACCTTCATAAGAAGCCATTTTTACAAAAGAAATCTCGCATTCGCCTTTGTAATGCCTCAAGAAGTCGGCAGCGAACATAAACGAACCATTAAGGACAGCAACAAACACAGGTCGCGACTCTCCTAAGTCCTGATAGACCTCAGCGGCCATACGGGCATTAATCTGATCAAGTTGCTGAGCACTGATATACGGCTCAAAAGTTTTATCGTGTATTTTTATAAGTTCCATTATATAATTATTAATGGTTATTTGTAAATGGTTAAAAACTAATTCTGTTAAATACTTTTTTAGGGTCTTCTTTTTGATGCAAGAAAGAATAAACTAATACAGTCATCTCTTCTTCAAATACAATATAATAGACAGCCATCTTATATTTTTTTGTGTATAATATCCTAGTATTTTTATATTTTTTAGGAGATATAAAAGGCATTGTTTTTAGGTAATCAAGATTTTTCAGAATTTCTTCATATACTTTATCTCCTAAACCTTCTTGTATTATATTATACCTTGTAATAAGGGCTTTAAGCTCTAGTTCAGCTTCTGTAAGAAAAATTAAATTATATTCCAAATTCACTTTTAATACTTCTTTTTAGTTCTTCATATGATATAACATCTTCTGGGTGGTTTTTGTATTTTTCAATACGTTGGTCTAATATTCGTTTGTGTTCTTCAGGGATGTCGTCTATTTCTTCGCAATAGGCTCTATCTCTCAAAAAACGATATTCTTCAATAGGCAACACAGCCCACACGTCATTTCCTTGAAAATCTTTAATATATTGTACAGCGGTATTCATCGTCTTAGAATTTTAGTGCAAAAGTAATCATTTTTTTACAAACCAGCAAACTTCCCAATCCCTACGGCAGAGTAGCCCCCACCGCTATATCGCAACGGTGACCGGGTTGTCCGTGTGGCGGATTAGGTTTTCCTGAGAAGCCGGGTTCTGTTGTTCCCGTATGCTGTTGTGCCTGCTGAGGGTCTATCACCACCTGCTGTTGTACTACTTGTGGTTGTTGGGCAGGGGCTGCTGTAGTAGCCGCTGCGGACTTGCTGTTGAGGGGGGCTCCTACCGGTATATCACAACGGTGACCGGGTTGTCCGTGTGGCGGATTGAGCTTTTCGCCATTAGCCCCTACATAATTCTGAGGCTGCGATACTTGTATCACTTGCGGCTGCTCCATACCATTCGATACTACTGGCATCGCTTCCCCCTGACCTACGGGGTGACTTACATTTTGGGCTTGAGCTATCACGTTGCCGTCATTAGGCAGAGGGGCTCCTACTGCTATATCGCAACGGTGACCGGGTTGTCCGTGTGGCGGATTGAGTGTCACCCCACCTCCTTGCGAGGTAGCAGGAGTTGAAAGTGCTGTCCCTTGGGCAAACGGATTAGCGTCTTTTGTTTTATCGCGTTGTTCTTCAGCCAACTGAGTATTAGCCATAGCATCTTCAGCTACGGTTATTTCTTGCGGATTATTTTTGCACCCAATAAGTGCCACCGCCGAAAGAGCTATAAAAAATTGTATTTTCATTGTAGATAATAATTTCGGCAAAACTACAACATAATTTGCTAATTAGCAAATCTGAAAATTAGTAAATTAACACCACCTGTCCCACAATCGCCGGTGCGGCTCGCACTCCCAGCCTTCCCAGCCCTCTCAATCCTCCCACCAAAAAAAACTTTGCCAAAGGTCATAACAAATATGCTATAACCTTTGGCAAAGTTAAAAATATACTAATTGGATAATTATTTAAGGGCTTCGTTTGCCACTTTACTCCAACCTGGGTTTTGGTAAATCACCGAATTGTCTAAGTTAGTTTCATCAGGCGAAGTTAGGCGGAAGGCATCCATTGGTATAGGATTTAGATAGTGGGCATCATTCCATTTATAACCATCGTAGTATAGGTTGTTCACCTTATTGCGTTGGTAAGGACGTAGATACACGCTATTGGCTTGTGGGTTTACATTACCATTAGTAGCATCGCTTACTACCAATTTTGAAGTTCCATCTTGTTTCTTATACCAATCTTTCATTGGCCCCCAAATTCTAAAACCTTCTATAATGTAAGGAGTAGTTTTCATTTGGTCTAAGGCACGCCAACGTTTTAGGTCAGCCCAACGCATACCTTCTGCTATAAACTCACAACGACGTTCGCGACGGATGTTATAAAGAGTAGCATCTACTAAAACTCCTGCTGAATAAGCACCCCAGTCACCGAGTTTTTCTTTGTTCATATCGGTATGGTTGATAGTATTTTGGTAGTTAGTATCTACACCTGCACGGCGGCGTAGTGCTTGCCAATAACTGATTGACGAACCATCTAAAGTACCATCAAGTACATAGTTAGCTTCCATATAGTTTAGCAAAGCTTCTGCACCACGAAATACTATCGAACCGGTAGTACCCTTATGGTGGGTAGTCGCATCGGTTTCAGAGTAGTTCAAACCTTTCTTTATGCGATAACCTGTGGTAGCTCGAGTTTCTGCTGGATTAAGTATTTCAGGGACAGGGGCTACTACTGGTGTTCCCTCGTGATAATAAAGAGTGTCTTTTTCTAATTTAGTAAAGATACGTAAGCGGTCATCGCGTTTCTCTATTGTGCTAGTAAGGGTTTCATCTCCTAAGTAGCCTGAAGCTCCGTCATAGATAGGCAGACCGTTTTTCATTAGGTATGAATCTACTAAACCTTTGGTATAACCTGAGCCCCCACCATTGCGTGCTAGCTCCATTTGTATATTGTGTGTTTGCTCTGTTTTTGAATATTTTCTCCAGAATATTACTTCTTTATAAGCTTCCATATTATCATCAGCAAACATCATAAAATAAGGGTTTTTAGTTGCCATATTAGCATCTCTAGCTAGGCGTTTCCCTGTATTAGGGGTCAGATTACCCACCATTTTATCAGCTACTACTTTAGCAGCTGCTTTAGCTTCAGTCAAGAAGAATCTAATTTCATCATCTATATTGATGTTAAAGCCACTCAAATAGCTAGCTTGTGCACCAGGCCAACCGTTACCACCAGGCACTTGGGCAGTACCTTTGTGATATTTTAGCCAAGTACCTTCGTATAGAGCTACACGCGATTTTAGTAAGTAAGCCGCATCTTTGCTAATACGATTTTTGCCATTCGGAGTGCTTTCGCTCAAAAGAGCAATCGCCTTATCAAGGTCTGAAAGTATAAAGCGTGCTACTTCGTTCTGAGGGCGGCGTTTGCTTTGCTCTGTAAGAACTGCTTTTTCATCAGGCAACACCTCAGTGATGATAGGAAAGTCACCAAAGTTTTGCAACTTGTTAAAGTAGGTAAAAGCACGCAGAGTGTACATTTCACCTATGTATTGCTTAATATTAGCAGGATTACCTTGTATTTTGCCAGCTTCGTATTTAGGCAATACTTTCTCAAAGAAGTAGTTACACTCGCGTATCATACCGAAATCCCAGCCCGCACCATTAGCACTTACGCGCCATTCACCAGGCAAAAAGCGTGCACTTCCCCCAGGGGCTGCTTGGTTATCGGTAGCGTCGTCGTATCTGAACACAGAAAGTCCATACACTCCAGGAGGTATAGTCGAAAATCCTACATTAGGGTATAAATTGATAGCATAGGCTGCCAAATCTCCTTCGTTTTCAAAGAACGCCTCAGGGGTTACCTTGTCCAAAGGTTCTCTGTCTAAGAAATCATTACAAGAGCTTAATAGTACTCCTGCTGATAGTGCTATATATTTAAAATATCTTTTCATCGTTTTGTCAAATTATAAGGTTAGACTTAGCCCAAGAGCCCATGTTTTTGATAGTGGATAGGTTTTAGAGCCTTCGCCTCCATAACCTATACCCAACATTTCTGGGTCGTATAGTTTGCTGAGCTTAGTGAAAGTGAAAATGTTTTCACCAGAAATATACACACGTAAATTGCTAATACCTACCTTTTGTGATACTTCTTGAGGAAGTGTATAGCCTAATTGTATGTTTTTAACCCTCATATAAGCTGCATTTTGTAAATAGCGTGTTTGGGTTTGACGGTTTCTACCAGATCCCCAGTCAGGACGTGGATAGTAAGAGTCTAAGTTAAGCCCAAGAGGGTGATTAGGGTCGTTACGGAAATAGTCTAAGTGTTCTTTAAACACTACTGTTTGCCATTTTCCTCCGTTAGCTCCCCAGAAGTATGAACCTCCTACAGCATAGTCACGTTTTCCTACCCCTTGCAAGAAGATTTTGAAGTCAAAACCTTTGTAAGCAGCATCTAATGTAATACCATAGTTATAACGAGGAGTTTGGTTACCTATGATAGAAAGGTCGCCGTGGTCTTCTAAAGTATTCTTACCAGCTGATATTTTACCATCGCCATTAAGGTCTTCATACATTATATCACCAGCACTCCAGTTACTACCTAATTGTGTTTGGTTTACTTTAGCCAAGTGTTCGTTCATCTCTTCTTGGGTTTTAGCTATACCTTTAGTGGTATATCCCCATATTTCACCATCATACCTACCTTCATACCAAGTACTTAAACTACCTGAAGGGTTAGGGTATTTCAATATCTTTTGGCGAGAGTCTGCAAGAGTCAATCCTATACCGTAGTGGAAGTCTTCACCTATCTTATCACGCCAGTTTACTATCAATTCAAAACCTCTACTTTCCATATCGGCATTATTAGTTTTAGGCACAGCAGCTCCAAGTGTATGAGGCAATTCGCGTGCAGGCCCTATCATACCTATAGTAGTACGTACGAAGTAGTCAAAATTAAGGTTCAAACGGCCTTTCAAAGCAGTAACGTCAAGCCCTGCATTCCAAGAGCGAACATTTTCCCAACCATAACTACTACTGATTAGCCCTGGCATCCAAGCCACATTAGGTTTCTTATCTCCCAATATCCAGCCTCCTGCACTAGTAGCATAGCCCATAACGGTATATAGTGGATACCAGTTTTGCGTATTTTGGTTACCCAATTCACCCCAAGAACCTCTAAATTTAAGAGTACTTACATAGTCGCGATAAGGCTCCCAGAATTTCTCTTGTGCTACGTTCCAACCTGCTGAGAAAGATGGGAAGAAGCTCCAACGTTGGTCGCGCAAGAAACGGCTGGTACCATCATAACGACCGTTTATTTCCAAAAGGTAACGACCTTGGTAGTCGTAGTTCACACGTCCAAAGAAACCTGCAGTAGCCCAGTGGTTATAACCACCATTAGTAGTTTCCTTACCCGAAGCTGTGTTAAGGGTAGGCACTGATGAGTTGATAAGGTTTTGCTTATTACCGCTTAAGGCTCTACTCTTCAACAACTCTGACTGAAAACCTGCCATAAACTTAAAGTTATGCCCACTCTCTAAATTCAAATGATAATTAGAATAAATGTTAGGGTTTAAGAAGTTTTCTTTAGAACCTGATTCATATACTGATGAAGTTTCATTATCAACAATGTAAGGCTGATTTTGCGCGTCTTTAGCATAAGTAGTCAAATTATCTTGATGATAAAATTCGCTATAGATACGGTAGTTAAACTCTGCGTGCAAATCCCAGTTTTTAGTAAAGTTGTAGTTCAACGATAGTTGAGTATACATCCAATCTTTCTCTGATTTCTTTCTACCTCCATCGCGCAAATAAGGCACTTTACTTTCACGAGTAAAGTTACCATTAGGGTCTTTTAGCGGAATGATAGGCCAATAACGTATAATATCGTGGAAGAAAACTGCATTGTGTCCTAAATAAGAAGGTGCTTCGTAATTCTGACGAATAAAACGCACATTATAACCAACTGATAACTTATCGTTAACCTTAGTATTAACTTTACCACTTAAGGTATAGCGGTCTAAGTTTTCAGGTGCGTATTTAAAAAGACCATCGCGGTTTAGATAGTTAGTAGATAAGTAGTATTGACTCTTATCGCTACCTCCACTCACACTTAGGTTGTGTTCGTAAGAGTAGTAAGTTTTTTTGTAGTGCTCTTCTAACCAGTCAGTATTGGCGATAGGTAGTAGGTCGTGGTTATCCCACGCTTCCCATTTACCAGATGAGTTTTTAAACATCGCCTGACCTATTTTACCGTCTTGGTAGTCTTTTATTTGTTGTAATTTCCAATCTTGAAACTGAGTTCCTCCTACATCGGCATCATTAAAGTAAGTTGCCCAAGAGTAAGAGTCCGCATTTTTAGGACGAATGATAGGCGAATCAGCACGTAGATTAGAACTGTAGTGTACGGTTACTTTTCCTGATTTACCTTTTTTAGTAGTGATAAGTATCACCCCGAAAGGAGCACGCGAACCATAGATAGAAGCGGCGGCTGCGTCTTTTAGTACTGATATATTTTCTATATCATTAGGGTTGATAGCATTCATATTCCCTTCCATACCGTCAATAAGTACTAACGGACTAGAAGTAGAACCTGCACCTATAGTACCTGCCCCACGAATGTTGAATCCTTTGGTAGCATCAAGCTGACCTCCAGCTCCCGATGTAGAGATATTAAGACCAGGTACCAAGCCTTGCAAAGCCTCAGTAACGGTAGCTACTGGGCGCGACTCAATAGCTTTAGAGTCTACTGAACTAACCGAACCAGTTAAGTTCACTTTCTTTTGGGTACCAAAACCCACTACTACTACCTCACTTAGTTGTTGAGTGTTCTCTTTTAGCACCACACTAAGTGAGTAACTTTTACCCCCCCCTACAACTTTTTTAGATTGGGTGGTATAGCCTACTGAACTAAATTCAAGTACATCGCCGGCTTTAGCCTGCAATTCATACTTACCATCAATGTCAGTCGAAGTACCGTGGGTAGTGCCTTTCACCACTACTGAAACCCCTGGCATCGGTAGTTTGCTTTCATCAGTAACTGTCCCTTTTACTGATATGGTTTGCGCTAAAGCTGCACTAAAACAGCAACCTAACACAAACCAAATGACTGTTAAAAATTTTACTTTCATAAGTTTGGTTTTATTAAAATGAAATTACGCGGTAAAAGTACACCCCTTTTTTCATATAACCAAATATTTTGTTAATTATTTTATTCCTTTTTAACAAAATAAATTCTTAACAAATTGAAATACAATCGAAAATAAAAAAGAAAATAAAGAAATTAGAAAGACGCTAAATAAGAAAATGAAAGATAAAACAAATAAATTAGCAGGTTAGCAATTTTATAATCTTACTAACCTGCTAATTTCTATCGTTTTTACAGCTCCCTAAACTTCTACCATCCAGGGTTTTGTCTGTAGCCTACTAACTGAAGTTGGTCGGTAGGTAGCGGATATAGATATTGTTTATCATTCCAAACACGGCCAGTCAGAGGAAGTGAAGGATACATTATCAAATAGTTATCGCTATCTACAGGTAGATTAGCTACTCCCGATCTGGCAGGGTATAGTGCTTTTAGGGCAGGAGTAAGTTTCATACCTCTGATAGTTTTAGGATTTTCTATCAATTTTCCTGCTTTCCAACGTATTATATCATCAAAACGGAAACCTTCTCCTATTAATTCAATTCGGCGTTCTCTGCGAATTTCGTATAGTAGAGGGGTTACTGTATAGCCGTAGTTATCGGCATTAGCATCAGCACTCACTGTAGTAGTTAGGTGTGGCATACCCACACGGTCTCTTAGCTTGTTGATGCTGATATCCAAATCACCTTGACTCAAAGTTCCTAATTCATATTTAGCTTCTGCGTAGTTTAACAGTATTTCTGCGTAACGGAATATGAATAAATCCAAATCACTTTGCTGAGCTATCCATTGTTCTGGGTCGCTTGAGCGTCCTTTTATAAACCAATAACCAGAGCTTGTTTGTCCACTACCTACAGCAGGTAGGGTTACTACTTGTTGTCTTGTAGGGTCAGGATTTTCTGTCCATACAAATCCTGGGGTAGCAACTGTCTGTGCATAGCGAGGGTCGCGGTTAGCAGCTTCACCTGCAGGAGTGCTATCGTCATAGGTAAATGAAGTACCACTAATAGGTTTACCATCAGTAAATAGGTAATTTTCCATAAAGTCTTTGCTACAGCCGGTACTATTTTCACCCGCAGTACGAGTATAACCGTGGGTACCTATCCCTTGTATATAGGTGCGTGCCATTATAGCCTCACTATTGGTAGAAAGGTCTTTTTGTATAAACAAATTGCGATAATCCTTAGTCGGATTTCCAGTGCTATACACTCTATATCTGCCTGAGTTTATAAGAGCTTGCGAAGCATCTGCTGCTGCTTGTAGCCAGCTTGTCTCATCTCCTAATCCGTGATATTTCCTAAAAGTACCTTCCCATAGCGCTATTCTCGATTTTAGTGCTAAGGCAGCATCCTTATGTAGGCGTCCAGCTTCTGCCGATGCTTTTGCAGGCAAGTGTTGTACCGCAAAGTCCAAGTCTTCTAATACTTTCTCCATCACTTGCTTATGTGGTACTCTAGGACCGTAGATAATAGGCGATGCATCGTTTACCTTAGTCAAAACCAAAGGCACATCACCAAAGGTCTTTACTTTATCCCAATAATATAAAGCTCTGAAGAAACGCACTTCTGCAGCAAATTGTTCTTTGTGCAAACCTGTTGAGCGGCTGTAGTTGTCTAAGAAAAAGTTACAGTTATAAATACCGTTCCAATCTCCTGTAGACCAACCTCCTCCTGAAGCAGGCACTGTATAGTTCCCTGCCAAAAAGGTATTCACATTTCGGGGCACCATATTGTCAGAGTCGCCATCGTTATAGATAAGAATTTGCACTGGCAAACTACCATAAAAACGATTGGCAAAAATCTTCAAGTCATTATCTGTGTTGAAGTACCCCTTTTCGTTAAATGAATCAGGTGGATACTTATCCAAAAAATCGTCATTCTTGCAAGCGGTTTGGCTTAAGGTCGCCAACAAAATACCCGCAAATACTATGTGTTTATATAGATTTTTCATTGTTTATGTTTTTTATGTTTAGTACTAAAAACGTGCTTGTAAGCCTAACGTTACGATACGGTTGATAGGATAATCTTGCGATAGCAACTCTGGGTCGTATGATTTAAGTAGCTTAGTCCATTCGCAAAGGTTCTGACCTGTCACAAACAAACGCAAATTGTCTATTCCTACGCGTCCCATTACATCTTTTGGTAATGTATAACCTATAGTTATTTGTTTAAGGCGTATGTACGAAGCATCTTGCATATAGCGTGTTTGAGTATTCATATTACCTCCACCAAAACGCAAACGTGGGTAATAAGCATCTCGGTTATCAGGTGTCCAGTGGTCTAACTGATTAGTAGCAGGTACGTCCCATTCGTTAGTAAAGCCCCAGAAATAAGCTCCTCCAAGTACTGCATCGCGTTTGCCTACTCCTTGGAAGAAGACAGTAAAGTCGATGTTCTTATACTCACCTCCTAAGTTCAAACCAAATGTATAGCGTGCTTGCGAGTTACCGATGATTTTTCTATCACCAGGGTTGTCTAACGTATTATTACCCCAGTCAATTCTGTTGTTACCATCTTGGTCTTTATACTTCACGTCTCCCGCTAACCATCTGTAGTTCCCTAATCTCGAATTGTCTACAGCAACAGCTTCAGCGTCTGTTTGATACAAACCTTCTGTTTCATAACCCCAAATTTCTCCTATCTCTCTACCTACGTAATAATGACCCAAATCGTTAGTAGGGTTAAGATCGTATTTGGTGATAAACGAACGGCTATCTGCTAAGTTGAAGGATACGTTATATTTAAAGTCTTCTCCTATCTTGTCTTTCCAACCTAACACTAACTCAAAACCTTTAGTTTCTAGGTCAGCTGCGTTGCGCTGAGGAGCGCCTGTACCCAATACCGCTGGTAGAGGTATACCACTTACTAACATTCCATTAGTATTACGAATATAGTAGTCAAATGAACCTGTAAGGCGGTTTTCAAAGAATCCGAAGTCTACCCCAAAGTTGCGAGTCGCTACCTCTTCCCAAGTAAAGTTATTACTTACTAAGCCAGGAGCTGAAACGTATGGCAACTGTTGGGTACCAAATATATAACCTGTTTTAGTACCATATCCCATTGTAGGTAGATAAGGGTAAAGTGCAGATACTTGTTGGTTAGGTAGTTTACCGTATGAAGCTCTTAGTTTCAAATCGCTTACAATGGTATTGATAGGTTCAAAGAATTTTTCTTTTGAAATACGCCAACCCAAAGAAGCTGACGGACTAAATACGTAACGGCTTTCACGGCTAAAACGTGATGAACCATCATATCTACCATTTACCTCTACCAAATATTTTTGGTCAAATACATAGTTCAATCTGAAGAAAGAACCTATCAATGCCCAATCGCTTATGCCGCTACCTACTGATGGTTTTTCATCGTTATTAAGTTTCAAAAACGGATAGTCTTGGTTTACTAAGTTTTTAGTCGATACATTGAATGATTCATTGTGTTTTTCTTCTTGGTTGTACCCCACCATTGCCTTTACATAGTGTTTTTCAGCAAAAGTATTTTCGTACTGAGCGTAAATATTAGCAGCTTGATACAAATCGTGACTATTGTTTTCTGACACTCTCGAAGGGTTATTGTGTGGGTAATAACCCAAATCAGTTGCTTTCAGAGGGTCGTAAATGCTTGTGCCATCAGTAGGAGCTCCGTATTCTTTAAATTGCTTTACAAAGCTCTTACCGTTGTAGTGATACGGATTCCAAGTGTAATCACCTACTATTTTCACGTGTTTAATAGGGGTGAGGGTAAAGCCACTAGTTATCCAAATATCATCAGATTTATAAGTGCTTCTACCTCCTGTAGCTATTACTGCAAATGGGTTAGTAAAGTTTCCTTGTCCTGAGAAGTGTCCATCAGGGTGATATACAGGCATCAATGGTTTTACGTCTGTAGCAAAACGCTCTGGCGAGAAACCTAAACCTACATCTGAAGGCTGGTTGTTATCTTTGTGATTGATGGCAGATTTTAAGTGAAGTGATAACCACTTAGTAATATCAGTATTTAAGCTAAGGGTTACGTTGTAACGTTCAAATTTTTGTTTAGCGGCTTTAAATAGCCCATCTTGGCTAAACATACCTACTGAAGCTAAGTAAGTAGTTCTTTCACTACCTCCTGAAAGAGATACGTTGTGCTGTGCTTGCGGAGCCCAACCTGGGAACATCTCTTTTACCCAATTGGTATTGCCCACATATCTATATTTTTTAGGGTCATTAGGGTCAGGATATACCGAATTAGCAGGGGTCGGATTGTTCAAATATTCTTGTGCTTTTTCAAGGTCTGTTTGAGTGAAGTTTTGAGACCCTGTTCTACCTCCTGATATTCTTCCTGTATTATCTGCCTCCATATACATTTTTAGATAGTCTACAGAGTTTACTAAGTCAGGTAATCTAGTAGGTCTTGTGATAGAGTAGTCGGTAGAGATATTTATCTGCATAGGAGTACTCTTTTTACCTTTTTTAGTAGTGATAAGCACCACCCCAAAAGCAGCACGTCCCCCGTAAATAGCCGCTGAAGCAGCATCTTTTAGTACTGTTACATTCTCTACATCATTAGGGTTAATTTGGTTAGGATCCATTTGTACTCCATCTACTAACACCAATGGCGAACCACCGTTAATAGAGGTAAAACCCCTAATGTTGAATGAAGAGCCAGCTCCTGGGCGACCGTTAGAGGTGCTAATATTCAAGTTCGGAATAACCCCTTGTAGTCCTTGTCCTATAGTAGTAAGCGGACGGCTTTCAAGTACTTTAGCATCTACAGTCGCTATAGCTCCTGTTAAGTTTTCCTTTTTCTGAGTACCATACCCTACTACTACTACTTCAGTAAGTTCTTGGGTACTTTCTTTTAGCACTACGCTAAGCGAAAGGCTTTTACCACTGCCTGCTACTTTTTTAGTTTGGGTAGTATAGCCTACTGAACTAAATTCAAGTACATCACCGGCTTTAGCCTGCAATTCATACTTACCATCAATGTCAGTCGAGGTACCGTGAGTGGTGCCTTTCACCACTACTGAAACCCCTGGCATCGGTAGTTTGCTTTCATCAGTAACTGTCCCTTTTACTGATATGGTTTGCGCTAAAGCTGCACTAAAACAGCAACCTAACACAAACCAAATGACTGTTAAAAATTTTACTTTCATAAGTTTGGTTTTATTAAAATGAAATTACGGCGGTAAAAGTACGCCCCTTTTTTCATATAAGCAAATGTTTTGTTAATTATTTTATTTCATTTAACAAAATAAATTCTTAACAAATTGAAATACAATCAAAATACGAAAGTAAAATAAAAAATTTAGAATATGTAAAAATTAAAAAACGAAGAGAACAATATAAGAAGAGCGAATGATGAGCGAACAATGAGCGAAGGATAAGCGAATAATTCTCCTACCTGTCCCACCTGTCTCACCTGTCCCACTCGTCCCACATTTCTGCCCGTGCGGCTCGCACCACAATCGCCCGTGCGGCTCGCACTCCAAATTAAATTTTGTCAATTCAAAAAATAGTAGTACCTTTGCATCGATATAAAAAGAGAAAGGCAGCAGGAGTTGCAGCTCCCACTGCCTGCCCATTAATAAGTAATTTTAATGAGGAATTTCTTTTTAGAAATTCTTATCAAAATCTTAATGAGCTTGAAGCTAAAGTTGAGGTTTACCTTCATTTTTCTCATTTTATATCGCAAAACACCTGCCCGTCTTGCATTGGCTCCTTTGGCTTTCAAAGGTGCTGCAAAGGTAGGATACGCTAATGGCTTTAGCAAAATTTTAACATCAAAAATTAAGGTTGCTTGCAGGCGCAAGCAACCTTTTTCAATTTACTAATTCTCCCATTTGCTAATTTCCTAATTTCCTAATTTCTGCAAGCTCTTCTTTCAGGTGCGCTACATCAGCTTCTAGCTCAGCTATTTTTTGGTAGTTCGTCACAGGGTCGAGGAACTCAAACGAAAGATGCATCTTACACTCCCATATCTCCTTCACATCTTCTATATGTATAGATAGGTGCGGATAGTCGCGGTTGTCCGACTTGCAATACAGCGTACCATACTTACTGATGCTATTCACCACACGCTTCACTATCACCCCATCATTAGCCGTCACCACCACACACACGCGGTTGTTAGAGAGCGTATCCCAATCTTCAACAAACTTACCCACCACATAACTACTGTCTTGCAAGGTAGGATACATCGACAGACCGCTCACCTGAAACATCCGGTAAGTACCATTTTGCATAGTAGGCAGACTATAGGTAGGCAACTGCTCTATGAAGCGCTCATCGTCATACCCATTCAGATACCCCGCTTGCGCACGCACAGGCACTAACGGAATGCGGTCATTATCGCGGTCATCTACCACTATCACCTTAGGCACCAAACTGCGCCCTTCCACCTTTATAGGTTTAATAATCTCCACTCGGGGCAACAATGGCAAAGCACCCCCCGACTTTAGCATTTCACCTTTTCCGGTGATGAGCCACTCCACATTCAGTTTAGGGTATTTCTCTAAAATTGTATTGAGTTTATCAATGCCAATATTCTTCGAGATGCTATTGATGTAGCCATTCGAGGCGTTTATTTCCTTTTCAAAAGCCGAAACAGTAAGGTTCTGGGCTTCTATAAATTGTTTTATTCTTTCTTTTACATTCATATACAAACACTTAAATGCCGATAGCGGACTTTTTAGAGAATTTCTTTTATAAAAATTTGCATAATAGAGAATATCTCTATACTTTTGCCTCGTAAAAAAGAGGGGACAAAAAGTTGCGACAAAAATACAAAACAATTGATAATTAACAACTAAATAAGATAAACAACAATGAAATCAACAAAGAAAACAAGCAAGAGCTATCAAGTCGAGAGGATGTTGATAGAGAGTCACCATTCGCGTCAGCAGAACTTAGCGTTGCGGGACAGAGCGGTGATAGAAGAGTTTAACCGCCACGATGCCCGCTACATCCCCATCACCGTGATATGGCGCGAATTTATTCACCCCAAATTTTTCATCTCCCGACAGACCCTCTACCGAATACTCAACCGTGAAATCTAAAAATGAGCAAATCGCCAAATCGCCAAATCGACAAATCGACAAATTATTTTTTGTATTTAAAAAAAAGTTTGTACCTTTACCGAAATTTTAGTACAGCTTTTTATAACCCGACAAATTAAATTAAAAAAATAGTAAGAATTATGACAAAATTTAGAACTGAGTCCGACCTTATTGGCGACTTACAAGTGCCTGCAGAGGCATACTACGGAGTGCAAACCCAACGTGCTATCGAAAACTTCCGCATTACCGGAACTAAAATGGGCGACTATCCTGAGTTTGTAAAAGCCATTGGCTACGTGAAGTTAGCGGCGGCGCAAACCAATCACGAACTTGGACTCCTACCCGACAAGCTCCTAAAACCTATCAGCCAAGCCTGCGAAGAAGTGATAAGCGGCAAGTTCGACCACCAGTTTTTGGTTGATATGATTCAAGGGGGCGCAGGTACCTCAGTGAATATGAATGCTAATGAGGTCATTGCCAACCGCGCCTTAGAGATTATGGGCTACGGACGCGGCGAATACCAACACTGTTCGCCTAACGACCACGTAAACCAGTCGCAATCCACTAACGATGCCTACCCTACTACCGTGAAATTGGCAGTTATCAAGATGAACGAAAAGCTCATCGAACGCCTATCATTGCTCATCGAGGCATTCCGTCAAAAAGGAAAAGAGTTTGCCGATGTAATAAAGATGGGGCGCACCCAGCTACAAGATGCCGTACCTATGACTTTAGGACAAGAGTTTGAAGCCTTTGCTGCCAACCTCGAAGAGGAAATCGCACGCCTACAAAGCAACGCCAAACTTTTCTTAGAAATCAATATGGGCGGTACAGCTATTGGTACAGGGCTCAATGCCCCTAAAGGCTATGCACAGCTATGCGCTCAGAAGTTAGCGACTCTCACAGGCGAAGCCTTCGTTACGGCAGCCAACCTTGTAGAGGCTACCCCCGACACAGGTTCGTATGTAATCTACTCTTCTGCCCTAAAACGTATGGCGGTAAAACTATCAAAAATATGCAACGACTTGCGTTTGCTCTCTTCAGGCCCTCGTGCAGGCTTAAACGAAATCAACTTGCCTAAGATGCAGCCAGGTTCATCTATTATGCCAGGCAAGGTAAATCCAGTGATTCCCGAGGTAGTAAACCAAGTGTGCTTCAAGGTGATAGGCAACGACCTAACAGTTACCTTTGCAGCCGAAGCCGGACAGCTACAGCTAAACGTAATGGAGCCAGTGCTTTGCCAATGTATTATTGAGTCAATCGTATTCTTAGAGCGTGCTATCGACACCTTGCGCACTAAGTGTATAGAGGGCATCACTGCCAACCGCGAAGTGTGCCTCAATATGGTGAAACACAGTATTGGTATCGTTACAGCGCTCAACCCACATATTGGGTATAAGAACAGCAGCAAGATAGCCAAAGAAGCGTTAGAGAGCGGCAAGTCAGTATACAACTTAGTCCTTGAGCACAAACTGCTATCTAAAGAAGAACTCGACCGAATCTTAGACCCCAAAAATATGATTTAATGAGTTAATAAAACGATTTACCAATTTGCCAATTTGCTAATTTTCTCATTAGCAAATTGGCAAATTCTCATTAAAAATTGAAATTTTCTTCTCCGTTTTATAAATTTTGGAACGATTTTGGCTGTGTATTTTTACGCATAAGAATCTTAATGTATCTTTTTTATGAAACGCTTATTATTAGTAAGTTTGCTACTTTCGGTTTTCGTTACCGCTTGTTCTAATAGCAAGGGGGGCGAAACCTATCTGCCTGCCTCGGTAGGCCCTATTAACAGTTTAGCTGTAGTTATTGATAACGACCTGTGGGAAGGGTCAGTGGGCGACACTATACGCCGCTACTTCGCTGCCCCTATCGACGGACTTCCTAATGAAGAACCCACCTTCTCCCTTCACCAAGTACCTCCCCAAGTATTCGAGGGCAACACGCGCAACAGCCGCAATGTACTGATAGTCAGCCGTGGCAATCAGCCACAAGGCGCTATTAAAGAGAATGTGTATGCCAAACCTCAGGTAGTAGCTATTATCGAGGCTAAGAAAGTACGCGACATCGCCTGCAAGATAGAGGAGTACCACCGCCTATTTATCAATGCTTTCAAAGAAAACGAATTAGCCGAAACGCGTCATCGTTTTCAGAAATCGCTCAATACCGAAACCGAATACACACAGGCGCTGGGGGTAAAGCTACAGATGCCTTCTTTCTACAAAATAGTAAAACACGAAAACAATTTCTTCTGGATAGAGCGCCCTATCAAAGGGGGTCGTGCAAGTGTTATCCTTTACGAAATGCCGCTTAAGAGCATTCCCACTGATGAGGAAGGGCGTGCTAAAGCGATTGTAAAAATGCGCGACTCAATAGGCGAAAAGTACATCCCCGGGCCTGAAAAAGGAATGTATATGGTTACTGAAACTTATTTAGCACCTAGTGTAAGCGAAGTAAAGATAAAAAACCATTTTGCTTTAGAGAGCAAAGGCTTGTGGGAGGTAAAAGGCTTTGCTCTAGGCGGCCCTTATATCAACTATATTATTGAGGACAAAGCCAAGAACCGCTTATTAGTTGCCGAAGGCTTTCTGTATGCGCCAGGCGTATCAAAACGCGATGTACTATTTGAGCTCGAAGCCATCATCAAATCAATTAGCTTTAATGATTAACAGCAATTTGGTAATTAAAAAAAATAATGTACTTTTGCACTACGAAAAATAAGTTTGATATTTGATATAAGAGAACAGCTTAATTTTTTATAACTAAGCAATAAAAATTATAACCACCCCATTCCCCCTTTGGAGGGGGCAGGGGGAGGTCAAAAAGAAGCCAATAAAAACTATAACTACCCTCATTCCCCCTTTGGAGGGGGCAGGGGGAGGTCAAAAAAGAAACCACCAATGCCAAACATTATACCTTATAACCCTAAACTCAGAGAGTTTGCTCGATATTTACGCAATAACAGTACTTTATCTGAAGTACTTTTATGGAAAGAGATCAAAAATAAAGCTTTAGGAGTAGAATTTAAGCGACAAGTACCTATATTAGATTATATAGTTGATTTTTATTGCCAAGAACTAAAGTTAGCTGTTGAAGTAGATGGTCATATACACGATTTCAGATATGTAGAAGATAAAGTTCGACAAGAGCAAATAGAGCAATGGGGAATAACTTTTATTCGTTTTTCAAATGAAGATATTAAAACAAATATGTTCAGTGTAGTACTCTCTTTAGAAAGTAAAATAGACGAACTAAAAAAGATAACCTTTTCTGAAGAACAGGTAGCTAACACCTTTACTCAGTTATAAAAATCAAAAAGTATAACAATTAACAACATAAAATATATGAATATTTTTTTAGGAATGGTAGGGCCTTGGCAGGTAGTAATTATTGTAGCCCTTATATTATTGCTTTTTGGGGGCAAGAAAATCCCTGAATTAATGCGTGGTTTAGGCACAGGCATCCGCGAGTTTAAGGACGCCACTAAAGACCCTGCTAAAGACAACGAACGTATTGGCAAACCAGAAGACGAACAAATCAACAAATCTGCTAATTAACAAATTGGCAAATCGACAAATTAACATTATGCTTTTAACAACAACACCTACAATCGAAGGACATCCTATTAAGCAATATTTAGGCATTGTTACTGGTGAGACCATCATCGGGGCGAATGCTATTAAGGATTTTATGGCGGGGCTTACCGACTTTTTCGGCGGGCGCTCTACTACCTACGAAAAAGTACTTATCGAAGGCAAAGAAACTGCTTTAAAAGAATTACAACAGCGCGCTGCTGCTCTCGGTGCTAATGCAGTGGTCGGCATCGACCTCGATTATGAAACCGTAGGGGCTAATGGGGGTATGCTAATGGTAACTGCCAGTGGCACAGCCGTACAAGTATAATTAGCTCATCTGCAAATTGGCAAATCAACAAATCGGCAAATCGGCAAATTGGCTAACCAGCAAATTGCTCTCTTGGTACGCTACGGCTAAACGCGACTTGCCGTGGCGTGGCACAGCCGACCCCTATAAAGTCTGGCTCTCCGAGGTTATCCTCCAGCAAACGCGCGTAGTACAGGGGCTCCCTTATTACGAGCGATTTATCACTCATTTTCCCACCGTATCCGATTTAGCAAAGGCTTCCGAAGAAGAGGTGCTAAAGTTATGGCAGGGTTTGGGTTATTACTCACGCGCTAAGAATCTACATCATACCGCTAAGCACATAGCCACAGTGCTGGGGGGCGTTTTCCCTAAAAGTTATCAAGAACTCGTAAAGCTCAAAGGCATAGGCGATTACACTGCTAGTGCCATTGCTTCTTTCTGCTATAACGAGCCTTGTGCAGTAGTCGATGGCAATGTATATCGCGTATTATCACGCCTCTTTGGGGTGCAGACACCTATCAACACCCCTGCTGCAGCCAAAGAGTTCAAAGCCTTAGCCAATGAGTTGTTAGACAAGCCTCGGGCAGGCGAATACAACCAAGCCATTATGGAGTTTGGTGCCATAGTCTGTACTCCACAGTCACCGGACTGTGCTAACTGCGTATTGCGCGACAGCTGTTGGGCTTGGGCGCATAATCAGGTAGGTGTTTTGCCTGCCAAACTCAAGAAAATAAAGATAAAAGAGCGTTACTTCAACTACCTCGTATGGCTGAGTGCCGATCAGCAAACCCTCCTTCAGAAACGAGAAGGCAAAGATATATGGCACGGACTCTACGAATTTCCGCTTATCGAAACCTCCACGCCCCTCTCTGCTGCTGCCCTTACTGAGCTGCTAAGAGAGCAACACCCCCTCATCACCCCTTATTTGTATAACGAAAGTCCTGTTGTGCATAAGCTCACGCACCAGCACATACACACCTCGTTTTGGGTACTTACCACCCACTCTCCACTCGAAAAAGGCATATCTATCAGCCAGTTAGAGCGCTATCCTGTATCGGCTCTTACCGCAAACTTTATCAAAAACTTTTGGAAGTTATAAAAAAAATCGTACTTTTGTAACATCTTTTAACCCCATAACCCAATTTACCAATGAACGGATATGTAAATAAAGTTATCCTTGTCGGACGTATAGGCGAGGCGATAAAGCTAACGTATTTCAGCGAAGGCAATTGCGTAGGGCAGTTCAGACTCGCTACCCACGAAGAGTATACTAACCGCAATACCAATGAGCGCGTAGAGCACACTGAGTGGCATAATATAGTGGTACGCAATAAGCTGGCTGAAGCCATAGAAAAGTACACCCAAAAAGGCGACCTTATCTATTTAGAAGGACAATTACGCACACGCTCTTGGCAGGCTGAAGACGGCAGTCCTCGCTATATTACTGAGGTAGTAGTAAGCGATATGAATCTGCTGCCCAATATGCGCGCCCCTAAAACCGCTACCCCACCGGTAGCTGGCACCCCTACTACTCAATCGTCGCCTGAGTTAGATGCTAATGGAGTGCCGTTTTAATGTATAACGAAATTCTTTTATTTTGGAAACAGAACCCCTCTCGGCATCGTTGCTGATGCCCTTTTTAACCGTAGATATTGCGCTGATAGTACAATTTGCTATTTTTTGCTTACTGCTGCTCTGCTCTGCTATCATCTCTGGCTCTGAAGTGGCCTTATTTTCGCTCTCGCCTACTGAAGTAGACGAGCTGAAAGAAGACCATAATTCTGCCAATAACCTGATAGCCAAAATGGTAGAAAACCCTAAAAAGCTGTTGGCTACCGTACTCATCGCTAATAACTTGGTCAATATCTCTATAGTGCTTATCTCACCAGAGCTGACCAACTTTGCCTTCGGAGGCATCAAAAACCCTATATTGCGCGATGTGATGGATATTGGGTTGGTAACCTTTGTGCTCTTGCTATGCGGCGAGATACTGCCCAAGATTTACGCCAATCGCAACAACTTGGCTTTTGCTAAGAGAGTGGCCTACTTCATCTATATACTCGATACCGTTTTCACCCCTATCAGCCTACCGATGAAGTCTTTCACCGTATGGATTCAAAAGCGATTAGGCAAAACTAAGAGCAATATATCAGTTGGGCAACTTTCGCAAGCCTTAGAATTGGCATCAGAAGAGGATACTACCAATGAAGAAAAGAAACTATTAGAGAGTATCGTATCGTTTGGCAATACCGAAACCTGCGAAGTGATGGTGCCCCGCGTAGATATTTTTGCTCTGAGCGAGGATACCCCTTTTAGCGAGGTGCTGAGCGAGATAGTAAAAATAGGCTACTCACGCATACCCGTATACCGCGAAAATTTAGACAATATTACAGGGGTTATCTATATCAAAGACCTGTTGCCTTATATCGAAAAACCTGATTTTGAATGGACTAAGGTAATGCGAAAAGCTTTCTTCGTGCCTGAAAACAAGAAATTAGACGATTTGCTCAGCGAGTTCCAAGAAAAGAAAATACACTTAGCCGTAGTGGTAGACGAGTATGGTGGCACTTGCGGTATCATCACTTTAGAAGATATTATGGAGGAAATAGTAGGTAGCATCAATGATGAGTTCGACGATGATGATGTTACATACTCTAAGATTAATGATCACACCTATATTTTTGAAGGCAAGACTGTGTTAAAAGATTTTTACCGCATCGTAAAGATGGACGATGAAAACATCTTGCTTTTTGATGAAAAAAGAGGAGAAGCTGAGACTTTAGCAGGATTTTTGCTCGAAATATCAGGCAACTTCCCTCAAAAAGGCAAACCTATTGTGTTTCACAACTATAGTTTCACCATAGAAGTCTTCGACAAGCACCGAATAAAGGAAATTAAAGTAAAAATTAACAGTTAATTGACGTGAAGTATTCAAAAATTATAGAAGCAGCCTATAAAACAGTAATGGAAGCTGAGAATGTAGGCACTGTACCTACTTATATCCCCGAATTGGCACAAGTAGACCCCAATAAGTTTGGGGTGTATTTCTACAGCCTCAACAAGCAATCCTTTGGCATAGGCGATTGCGACGAGAAGTTTTCGTGCCAAAGTATCTCAAAAGTGTTAGCGTTGTGCTTAGCTTATAGCATCATAGGCGACAAACTCTGGAAACGCGTAGATGTAGAGCCTTCAGGTACTTCGTTTAACTCGCTTGTACAATTAGAGGCTGACAATGGTATTCCGCGCAATCCGCTTATCAATGCAGGAGCCATAGTTATATGCGACATTTTGCTATCTATTTTAGAAGATGCCGAAGCCGATTTCCTTACTTTCGTCCGCGATTTGGCAAATGATGAGTCAGTAAACTATTCTATCAGAGTAGCCGAGTCTGAAAAATCAGTAGGGTATAGAAATTTTGCGCTATGCTATTACATCAAATCGTTAGGAAATATAGAAAATGACCCTATAGAGGTGCTTAACTTCTATTTCAAACTCTGTTCGTTAGAACTCAGTTGCAAGTCTTTAGCCTATATATTTTCATTTTTAGCCAATGATGGTATTCGTATGCACGACCGTGTACAGATACTCACCGACACTTGTACTAAGCGGGTAAATGCAATTATGCAAACCTGTGGTTTTTATGATGAGTCGGGTGAGTTTGCTTTCAAGGTAGGCTTACCGGGCAAGAGTGGTGTGGGCGGAGGCATCGTAGCTTTATTGCCTAACCACTACAGCATAGCCGTTTGGAGTCCTAAGCTAAACAGCAAGGGCAATTCATACCGCGGAATGCTGTTTTTAGAGGAATTTACTGCCCAAACCCATACCTCAATTTTTTAATCCGTACATCTTATCAATTTGCTAATTAGCTAATTATTTGTATCTTTGCCGCGCAAAAACACACACTCTAATGACTATAGAAGCAATACAAAACCAGATAATAGAAGAGTTTTCACTCTTTGAAGATTGGATGCAGCGATATGAATATATGATTGAGTTGGGCAAGTCGCTGCCCCTAATAGCAGAACAGTACAAAACTGATGATTATCTTATCAAAGGGTGCCAAAGTCAAGTATGGCTACACGCTGACTACCAAGAGGGTAAGATATTCTTCACGGCCGATAGCGATGCCATTATCACCAAAGGTATTGTAGCCTTATTGGTGCGCGTGTATTCAGGTCACACCCCTGAAGAGATTTTAGCGGCTAAAACTGACTTTATCGACCAAATAGGACTCAAAGAACACTTATCGCCCACCCGTGCTAACGGATTGGTGAGTATGCTCGAGCAGATGAAGCGATACGCCCTGCTACAAGCAAAAAAATAAGGACACAAATCTATAAACAAATGGCTGAAGAAACCACAAATACTCAAAAAATAATAGACACTGAAGTACTCGGCGAGAAAATCGTAGAAGTGCTTAAAACAATATACGACCCCGAAATACCTGTAGATATCTACGAATTAGGCTTAGTATATGATGTATTCGTAAATGAAGACTGCGATGTGAAGATACTTATGACCATGACCTCGCCTAACTGCCCTGTAGCCGATGCCCTCCCTATGGAAGTAAAAGAAAAGGTACAGAGCATTGATGATGTTCACGAAACCATTGTTGAACTCACTTTCGACCCACCTTGGCATCAGGATATGATGAGCGAGGTAGCGAAACTCGAACTCGGATTTTTGTAAACTAATTAATAAATCACTTATGAAAAAACTTTTATTCTCAGCATTATTACTTTCTGCTGTATCAATGGGTTTTGCCCAAGAAGAGAGCACCGATGGAGTTGCTCAAGACCCTACTGTAGCGCCTGAGCAAGAAGCTCCTGCTACCCCTCGTTGGACAAAAGGAGGCAATGCCTCATTAATGTTTTCGCAAGCAGCCTTCAATAACGATTGGACAGGAGGGGGTACTAACAACGTAGCAGCAAGCCTTGCTGTTAGCTATGCATTCAACTATAAGAAAGACCGTTTAGCTTGGGATAATAACCTATACATCGATTACGGTCTTACTAAGTTAGAAGGCGATGAATTCACTCGCAAAACAACAGACCGTTTCGAAGTAAACTCTGTACTTGGTTATCAGATGACCAATCCTGAGTGGTTCTATTCATTCTTCTTTAACTTTAAAACCCAAATGACCGATGGTTATAAGTACACTTCTGGCACTCAGCGCGACCTTATAAACCAATTGCTTTCACCAGGGTACGTACAATTTGGTCCTGGTATCTTGTGGAAGAAAAGCGACAACCTAAAAGTGAATATCGCTCCTGCAACTTCTAAAATTACTACTGCCAGAAGCAGATGGACACAAGCTGGTAGTTTCTACGGAGTAGAGAAAGGTAAAACAATACGCTATGAGCTCGGTTTCTCACTTAGTGGCTATGCTAAATTCAATGTAATGGACAATGTTTCATTTGAAAACATACTATCATTGTACAGCAACTACCTTGATAAACCTCAAAACATAGATATTGACTACACTGCCAACTTAGTGATGACTATCAACAAGTATCTAACAGCAAACTTCACTTTCCAAGCTATCTATGATGATAATGCCGCTAAAGCGTTCCAAATACGCGAAGTATTAGGTTTAGGAGTAACTTACAAATTCTAAACATTTAGTAAATTTAATAATTAACAAATTAGCCCATTAACAGACGTGATTGTCTGTTAATGGGCTAATTTGTTAATATACTGACAAATAAGTAAGCAATCCTTAATAATATATTATTTTTTCGTAAAAAACTTTTGCGAATATCAAAAAATTATTTTAATTTTACGGCGAAATTAAGTTTGACTTACTCAAAAGCCTTACTCAATGACTTTTCCATAAGCCAAAAAAATACCACCACTATGATCGACCCACTTTTATTACCCTACCTCAGCATTATAGAGGATAGAAAAAAACACTTTACTGCCACCGCACGCACTATGCAAGGCGATGCCGCCCGATTGGCAGATAACTGCAACTCTCACCTGTACTACGGCTTACATTTTGAAGCTAACGAATGGGTGTTGCGCGAGTGGGCTCCTAACGCAACGGCTATATACCTCCTTTTTGAAGGTAATGACTGGCAAAAAAACAATCACTTCTCATTTAAAAAACTCAACAAGGAAAATTGGGAACTACGGCTCCCCGCACATCTTTTGCACCACCAAATGCTCTACAAACTGTTAGTAGAGTGGGACGGCGGTAGCGGTGAGCGGTTGCCTTCACATACCCTACGCGCAGTACAAGACGATTATACTAAAGTATTTACTGCGCAAGTATGGCAACCCCTTGTGCCCTACCAATGGAAGCACTCTCGCCCCAATACTGCCGAACCGCCCCTTATCTATGAGGCGCATATAGGTATGAGTACCGAGCATCAGCGCGTGAGCACCTTTGTGGAGTTTCGTCTATACGTATTGCCTCGCATCGCTGATTTGGGCTATAATACCATACAGCTAATGGCTATACAAGAGCACCCTTACTATGGGTCGTTTGGCTATCAGGTAGCCAATTTCTTTGCGGTGAGTTCGCGCTTTGGTACCCCTGAAGAGCTCAAAGAGCTTATCGACACGGCACACGGCTTGGGCATACGCGTAATTTTAGACCTTGTGCATTCGCATTCGGTAAGCAATGAGGCAGAAGGGCTCAGTTATTTTGACGGTACTGATTATTTGTACTTCCATAGTGGTGAGCGCGGCAAGCACCCCGCGTGGGACTCTCGCTGTTTCGACTACGGCAAGCCCCAAGTACTCAACTTCTTGCTCTCTAACTGCAAGTATTGGCTAGAAGAATACCAGTTTGACGGCTTCCGCTTCGATGGGGTAACCAGTATGCTCTATTACGACCACGGACTTGGCAAGGCATTTACTAACTATAGTTTTTATTATGACGGCAATGAAGATGTAGAGGCAATAACCTACCTAACGCTTGCCAACTTAGTCACACATCAGCTCTATCCTCAAGCTATTACCATAGCCGAAGAGATGAGCGGTATGCCGGGGTTAGCTTCGCCTATAACAGAAGGCGGCATGGGCTTCGATTTCAAGATGAGTATGGGCATACCCGACTATTGGATTAAGTTGCTAAAAGAAGTACCCGATGAACAGTGGCACGTAGGCGATATTTATTATGAACTGACCAACAAACGCGCCGAAGAGCGCACCATAAGCTACGCCGAAAGTCACGATCAAGCTCTCGTGGGCGATAAGACCATATTTTTCCGTATGACCGATAAAGAGGTCTACACCGGTATGAGCGTGTTCGACCACAATCTTATCATCGACCGCGCAATGGCTCTACATAAAATGATACGCCTCGTAACGTTAGGCACAGCCGGCGGAGGCTATCTAAACTTTATGGGTAATGAATGGGGGCACCCCGAGTGGATTGACTTTCCTCGCGAGGGTAACGGATGGAGTTATGCCCACGCACGTCGCCTCTGGAGTTTGGTTGATGACCCTAACTTAAAATTCAAATATCTGAATGCTTTCGACCGCGCAATGATACACCTAATAGCACGCAGCCGATTATTGACCTACGAGCCTCGTGTATTAGTACGCGACATCGAGCGACAAATACTCGTATTCGAGCGTGGCGACTATCTATTCGTATTCAGTTTTAACCCCACCACCTCATATAGCGACTATCCGTTTGAGGTGCGTGCCGGCAAGTACCTAACCGTACTAAGTACTGACAACCCCGCTTTTGCAGGAGCTAACCGCATAGATGAGAGTATCGAGCACTTTACTCAGTACTTAGAGAAGAAGAACCTATTATCACTATATATACCGGCGAGAATTGCAATGGTTTTAAAATTTGCAGATTAGCTACCCCTTCCAACTAACGACTAATAACTAACAACTAATGACTAATAACTAACAACTAATATGAGTTACCTATCATTCAAAAAAGACCAGCTTATCAATCTAGAGTACTCTCTTAGCAGAGAGTTCTTAGGTACCAACCGCGGAGGAGGCTACTGCTCCTCTACCCTTGTATTTTGCAATACCCGTAAATACCACGGGTTATTAGTAGTGCCTATCGAAAAATTTAGAGGCAAAAACTACGTAATGCTTTCATCACTCGATGAGACTATCATACAGCACGGACGCGATTTCAACTTTGGGGTACATAAGTACGAGGGCACTTATGAGCCACGCGGACATAAGTATATCGTAGATATTTCGTACGAAAAAGCTTTTACCGTTACCTACCAAGTGGGCGGGGTATTGCTAAAGAAAGAAATACTAATGATGCACAACGCCCCACAAGTATTGGTGCGTTATACACTACTCGAGGCTCACTCAGCTACTAAGTTGCGCTTAAACCCTCTATTGGCTTTCCGTGATATACATTCGCTCAGCAAACAAAACCCTGTAGCTAGCACCCACCCCGAAGCTGCTGATAACGGCATACGTGCCCGCTTGTACCCTGAGTTTCCATATCTATATATGCAGTTTAGCAAAAAAGTTGATTTTATAAACAATGCGTATTGGAATAACAATATCTATTACACTAAAGAGAAAGAACGCGGCTATGACTATCAGGAAGATTTGCTAAGCATTGGTTATTTTGAAGTGAGCCTAAAGAAGGGCGAAAGCATCGTCTTTTCTGCCAGCATTGAAGAGGCTGAAAGCAAAACCCTCGAGAAGAATTTCAACAAATATCTAAAAGAACGCAGTGAGCGCAACTCAGCTCAAGAATGCCTACAGTACAGTGCTGCCCAATTCTTGATACACAAGGCAGGCGAAACACGCATCAAAGCAGGATATCACTGGTTTGACAGCAACACCCGCGATACCTTTATCTCTCTACCGGGTATTGCTCTTTCTGGCAATACAGCCAAGATATTCGATGAGGTGCTTACCTCTGCTTGCAAATATTTTTATGAGGGACTTTTTGCTCGCGATATTAGTACCCACGTCACCAATCCTGTGTTTGATGCCGATACCTCATTGTGGTTCTTCTGGACGCTTCAGCAATACGAAAAAGAAACCAACAAGAGCAAAAAACAACTGTGGAAAGAATATGGCGAGCTGCTGAAAGCTATTCTACAGACCTACCGCAGCCGTAAGCACAAAACAATGTGTATGGACGACAACGGACTGATATGGAGTGATAACCTAAGTCGCCCCCTTACGTGGTTTGACGCTGAGGGCAATTACGGAGCTATCGTACCTAGAAATGGATATGTGGTTGAAGTAAATGCGCTATGGTACAATGCTGTATGTTATGCTATTGCAATGGCTGAAGAGGCTAAGGACAAAGCATTTTTGAGCGAATGGGCTACCCTACCGGCTACTATAGCCGAAAGTTTCAATCAGACTTTCTGGTATGAAGCTGAATCTTACTTAGCTGACTATGCTAACCACACTCATCAAAACACTGAAGTACGCCCTAACCAGCTATTGGCTTGTGCACTTAACTACTCGCCTCTTACTGAAAAAAGACAACGCAAGGTGTTAAAGATCATCACCCAAGAGCTCCTTACCCCACGTGGTTTGCGCACCCTCTCACCTGAGAGTCCTCGTTATGAAGGTGAAGGCGTAGGACCTGTATACGTACGCGACAAGGCTACTTTCAACGGGTCAGCACACCCTTGGTTGATAGGTTTCTACATAGAAGCTAACTTAAAGCTCTACGGCGATGCCTACATACCTGATGCTGAAAGTATCCTCGCTGACTTCGAAGAAGAACTCAACGACCACGGAGTAGGCTGCATTTCGGCTATCTATGACGGCAATCCACCATTCCAATCAAGAGGATGTATCTCTAAAGCCAAGAATGTATCAGAGATTTTAAGGGCACAATGGCTGCTAAAAGGTAATAAATAACTCAGAATTTAAACCCTTCGAAATCGAGAGGTTTAGAAAAATCAATAAAAGCGTATGAAGAATGCAAGAGTATTAATGTTTGGTTGGGAATTCCCCCCACACATCAGTGGAGGGTTAGGAACGGCTTGCCTCGGTATAGCTCAGGGGTTAGCCAAAAATGGCGTACAAGTGCTATTTGTAATGCCTAAAGCCTCAGGCGATGAGGATAGTAGTGTGGCAAAGATTATCAATGCCAGCGATGTAGAAATGCTTCAGAACACCGAGAAAATAGAAGAGTTCTGGAAACATATCAATTTTATGGAGATAGGCTCTAACCTTGTGCCTTATCTCGACCCCGAAACCTTTGCTCGCGAGCGCGACCGCTACCTCAAAGAAGGCGAAAACCGTGAGCGCATCAGCTACCATAATAAATTTCAGTTTTCGGGCAAATATGGAGCTAACCTAATGGAAGAGGTATATCGTTATGCCTTAGTAGCTGGTACAGTAGCCAAAAACCACGATTTTGATGTAATTCACGCCCACGATTGGCTAACCTATAGTGCAGGTATCATCGCTAAAAAAATATCAGGAAAACCGCTAATAGTACACGTACACGCTACCGAATACGACCGCGGAGGTGAGTTTAACCGCAATACCTTAGTATACGACATCGAAAAACGAGGTATGGAAGCTGCCGACAGGGTAGTAACGGTAAGTAACTGGACGCGCAATATTGTTATAGAAAAATATGGTATCCCTGCTGAAAAAGTTATCACAGTGCATAATGCAGTAGATTTTAAAACCGATACCGAAGACCGGGAGGAACGCGGCATCAAAGACAAAATCGTAACTTTCTTAGGACGTATCACCCTACAAAAAGGACCTGAATACTTTGTAGAAGCAGCTGCCAAAGTGATGAAACGCTTGCCTAATGTACGCTTTGTGATGGCAGGTAGTGGCGAGAAGATGAACCCTTTAGTACGCCGTGTAGCCCAATTGGGTTTAGGCACACGTTTCCACTTCACGGGCTTCTTGCGCGGCAACGATGTACAACGTATGTTCCGCTACAGCGATGTGTATGTGATGCCCTCTGTATCTGAACCCTTTGGTATTTCGCCCTTAGAGGCAATGCGCTCTGGGGTACCCACCATCATCTCTAAACAATCGGGAGTAGCCGAAGTGCTCCACCACGCTATAAAAGTAGATTACTGGGATATCAACGCCCTCGCCGATGCGATATATGGCGTACTGGCTTACCCCACCCTATCTAACTTTATGCAACGCGAAGGTTATGAAGAGGTAAACCAACTGAAATGGGAAACCGCCTCGCTGAAACTCAAAAAAATCTACGAATCTTTAATGTAAAACCACCATTATGAAAAAGTCAATTTGTATTTATTTTCAAATCCATCACCCCGAACGTCTTAGAAAATATCAATTCTTCGACATAGGAAAGAAACACAACTATTTTGACAACTACGCTAACCGCTCAGAATTAGAAGATTTAGCCGAAAACTGCTACTTGCCTGCTAACGCTTTATTGTTAGACCTTATCAAGAAATACGAAGGCAAATTCAAAGTTGCTTTCTCTATTTCGGGCTCAGCTATTGACCAGCTTGAAATGCACACCCCAGAGGTAATACGCTCTTTTCAGGAGCTCGCCCAAACAGGACAGGTAGAGTTCTTAGCCGAAACCTATTCGCACTCATTGGCATCGCTATCTGAAGACACTGATGAGTTTGAATTGCAGGTAAAACGCCATAGCGCAGCTATCAAAGAGCTTTTTGGCAAAAAGCCGGTAACCTTCCGCAATACGTCTCTGATCTATTCTGATAAAATAGGCAAAAGAGTAGCCGACTTGGGCTTTAAGACGATGCTTACCGATGGAGCTAAGCACGTATTAGGTTGGAAGAGCCCTAACTTCGTCTATAAAAATGCTTTAGACAAAAACCTCAACCTCTTACTAAAGAACAGTAAGCTGAGTGATGATATAGCAATACGCTTTTCTGACAGAAACTGGAGCGAATACCCACTTACTTCAGAAAAATACGTTGATTGGGTATCGCATAGCCTACAAGATACTGAAGTGCTCAACCTCTTTATGAACTACGAAGTAATAGGGCACTACAACCGCGCTGAAAGTGGTATTTTCGACTTTCTGAGATATTTCATCCAGCAAATAGCCGAAAACCCTAATTATCAGTTCTTATTGCCTAAGGAAGTTACTAAAAAGCATACGGCTAAAGATATACTGCCAGTGCCTTACCCTATTTCGTGGACAGACGAAGAGCGCGATATCACTTCGTGGTTAGGAAACGAGCTACAAAAAGAAGCCTTTACCGAGCTATTCAAAATACAACCTTTGGTGAAGAAGAAAAAGAATGCAGAGCTAAACGAAGACTATAGTAGGCTGCAAGCCAGTGAGCATTTCTATTTTATGCGCACTAAGCTATTCTCAGGAGCCGACTATCACAAGTACATTCTGCCTTACGAATCGCCGTATGAAGCGTTTATCAACTATATGAACGTGCTAAGCGACTTCATTGATCGGGTGAAGGGCTAAATAGTTAGAAGTTTATAGAAAGAAAGTTTAATAATAATTTTAAAAACAGACAAAATGAAATTAGAAAATGCTAAACCCAAAATGAATCATCTCTACGAAGAGATTGTCAGCAATGACGCCGCGGAAATGTCTGTATCTAATGGATTTGCAAGAAAAACCGTTGATGCGGAACGTAAGGTGAAAGCGTTAGACTCGGAAGAGTTTTTCTACGCAAATCCTCCTAAGGACAGGCAGAAAGGTGCCAAATATGAGGCTGATGAAAGCCTCATAGACAGCTCGCTGTATCTACCTTAATTTAGAAATTAATAATTTAGTCGTCAGTAGTGAATACTGGCGACTATTTTTTTATTCAAATTAGCCTTTCAACAAATTTGCTAATTATCAAATAATATGTACCTTTGCCCTTTATTCTTAACTAAATACAGCTATGGCAAAAGAAACCCCTCTGATGAAGCAATACAATCAGATAAAGAGTAAATACCCTGATGCTCTTCTCCTTTTTCGCGTTGGCGATTTCTACGAAACCTTTGGCGAAGATGCCGTAAAAGCTGCTCATACCCTCGACATAGTACTTACTAACCGCAATAACGGTAGCGAACGCTCGGAATTAGCGGGCTTCCCTTATCACTCTATCAATACTTATCTGCCTAAACTGGTAAAGGCAGGATACCGCGTGGCTATCTGCGACCAATTAGAAGACCCTAAACTAGTAAAAGGCATTGTAAAACGCGGCGTAACCGAGCTCGTAACCCCTGGTGTTGCCCTTAATGACGATATTCTACAAAGCAAAAACAACAACTTCCTCGCCTCGGTATGGCTCGGCAAACAGCTGTGCGGCATTGCTTTTCTCGACATCTCAACAGGCGAGTTTTTGGTAGCCCAAGGCGATAAACCTTATATCGACAAACTACTACAGAACTTCAAACCCAGCGAAATACTCATCGCTAAACAACAGAAAAAGGCGTTTGCCGAAAGCTTTGGCGAGGATTTTCACTGTTTCTTCTTAGAAGATTGGGTCTTCAAAGACGATTACGCCCGTCAGGCACTTACTAAGCACTTCCAAACCAACTCGCTAAAAGGCTTTGGTGTAGACGAACTAACCGAAGCAATACTAACTGCAGGGGCGATACTCTACTACCTTTCGGAAACCCAGCACCACCAATTACAACATATCACTACCCTACAGCGCATAGCTGAAGACGCATACGTGTGGCTCGACAGATTCACCATTCGGAATCTGGAGCTCTATGCGGGTAGCTCGGCTCAGTCGGTTACGCTTATAGATGTGATAGATAAGACTCTTTCGCCTATGGGTAGCCGTACTCTAAAACGTTGGTTAGCCCTTCCGCTAAAAAAAATAGAAAAAATAGAACAGCGACACGAGGTGGTAGCTTACCTGCTCGACCATACAGATACTCTTAGCCTTATAAAAGACAATATCAGCCGTATGGGCGACATAGAGCGGCTTATCTCTAAAGTGGCAACACTGAAGATCAATCCGAGGGAGGTAGTGCAATTGTGCGCTTCGTTAGAACATATAATGCCTATAAAACAGCAATGCTTGCAATCGGGCAAAGAGTCGCTGAGCTTATTAGGCGATAAGCTACACGACTGTCAGCAGCTCTGCACACGCATACGCCAAACTCTTACTGACGAAGCCCCCGTAAATATAGCCAAAGGCAACGCTATAGCAGCAGGCTTCTCGGCAGAATTAGATGAACTGCGCAACCTTTCGCACACAGGCAAATCATACTTAGACGACCTGCTACTACGAGAAACCCAGCGCACGGGTATCCCTTCGCTAAAAATAGACAACAACAACGTTTTCGGTTACTACATAGAGGTACGCAACACCCATAAAGACAAAGTGCCTGCTGACTGGGTGCGCAAGCAAACCCTTGTGAATGCTGAACGCTACATCACCGATGAGCTGAAAGAATACGAGGCTAAAATAGTAGGGGCTGAAGAGCGTATCAGTCAGTTAGAGCAGTCGCTGTATGCTGAGCTGATAAGCTATATAAGCGAATACATAGCACAGGTGCAGACTAACGCTACCCTAATAGGGCAATTAGACACTCTCTGCGGCTTTGCGACCCTCGCCCTAGAGAACCACTACAATCGCCCTGAAATGAGCGAAAGCTATGTAATAGATATCAAAGAAGGGCGACACCCTGTGATAGAAAAACAACTACCTGTAGGCACCCCCTACATAGCCAACGATGTGTATTTAGACCGTGACACCCAGCAGCTGATGATGATTACCGGACCTAATATGTCGGGTAAATCGGCTATACTGCGCCAAACGGCTCTTATCGTACTACTCGCCCAAATAGGTAGCTTTGTGCCTGCTACCTCAGCCCATATAGGTATTGTAGATAAGATTTTTACCCGCGTAGGGGCAAGCGACAATATATCGGTAGGCGAATCGACTTTTATGGTAGAAATGAACGAGGCTGCCCTGATACTCAACAACCTTTCAGACCGCAGCCTTATACTACTGGACGAGATAGGGCGTGGCACCAGCACCTATGACGGCATCTCAATAGCGTGGGCAATAGCTGAGTACCTACACGAGCACCCTTCGCGCGCCAAAACGCTCTTTGCTACCCATTACCACGAACTCAACGAAATGACAGAGCAATTTGAGCGCATCAAAAACTACAACGTAACTGTAAAAGAAACCCAAGATAGCGTGCTTTTCTTGCGAAAATTGGCAGCAGGTGGTTCGGCACACAGTTTTGGGATACACGTGGCTAAAATGGCTGGAATGCCGCAATATGTAGTTCAGAAAGCAAATAAGATGCTACAGAAGCTCGAGCAGATGCACAATGTAAATACTACCGAAGCGGTAAAAGCTGCTCAGAAGGAAATGCAGCTCTCTTTCTTCGATATGAGCGACCCTCGTCTTGACGAACTCAAAAATGACCTACTGAGCTTAGACATCAACAGTTTAACGCCAGTAGAAGCGCTAATGAAACTCAACGAAATGAAGAAGCTACTCAATTAGACGATTTGCCAATTTGCTAATTTGCCAATTATATATGATATTTCAATTTAAAGAATTTAGTGTAAAGCAAGAACATAGTGCGATGAAAATCAGCACCGATGGGGTATTGCTCGGGGCTTGGGCTCCTATAGAAGACACCGCCGCATCAGTACTGGATATAGGCGCTGGCACAGGGTTATTGAGCCTTATGATAGCGCAACGCTCTGATGCCCCCCTAATAGATGCCGTAGAAATAGATGAGGCAGCTTATATAGAATGCACTGACAACTTCGAAAACAGTCCGTGGGGCGACCGCCTTTTCTGTTATCACGCTTCATTTGAAGAGTTAGTGGCTGAAATAGACACTCTTTACGACTTTATCATCTCTAACCCTCCTTTCTACACTGCCGACACTCAAGCCCCTGAGGCAGCACGCAGTACCGCCCGTTCGGCTGCAGCACTCCCTTTTGAAACCCTTATAGAAGGGGTAGCACAATTGTTATCAGATAGAGGGCGTTTTGCGGTTATCATTCCTTATCAGGAAGAGGCTTCTTTTATCCGTTTGGCAGCCGCTCAAGGGCTTTACCCTCACGCATTGTTGCGCACTAAGGGGACTGCCACAACCCCACTAAAACGCAGCCTTATCAGCTTTTGCCGGACAGAACAGCCTTACACCCCTACTGAGCTTATTATAGAAGAAAGCAGAGGCGTATACACCCCTGCTTATAAAGCTCTTACTGAAGATTTTTACTTACCAAAATAGGTAGTAAGCTACCTTAAAAACCTCACGCAGATTGTACGGAGAGAGTGCTAGGTTTATAATTACAATATGTCAAAGAACGCGCTGAAAGTTTTAAAACTTTTACGGCGCAAAGTTCAGACATTAGGGTGAAGTACAAAAATAGTTGTTTCATAATGTGACAGTTTTGTCAAAGTTTTGGTGTATCTCTTGGGTCTCCAAATTAGGTTTCAGCCAAAAAACCTTATTATATAATATTTAAATACAACTTGTATAGTTATTTTTTAAATAACTCAGAATGACTGCCTATTCAGTCTCGTTATTACTCATCTTCTTCTAAAATATCTTTAATCATTAGGTTTACATCAGTATACCCTTTCATAGAATGTCTATTCTCTCTCATCTCCATAAATGCCTTATGTGTTTCTTCATTAGGGATAGATTTTTCTACTGGAATAGATTTTTTCTTATCATCTACTGTGACAGTCTCCAAAATAGTAGTCTTTATCTTGAGCCTTTCAAACAAATGTTGAATTATAGGAAAGTCGGCATTATTGATAGTTGCTTGTATAGTTGTTGCATTCATAATATCTTTATTTTTTTGGCAAAGGTAATAATTAATTGACAATTAGCAATTGATAATTGAAAACTAATTATTAGTAATAGATGATGTCGTATTTGATGATTTTAGGGGCATTGGTGTTGTGTATTTGCTTTTCGCGGATGTTCTTTTGTGAATCGTAGGTGTAAGTGTAGCGTATGTAACTGCCTTCGCCAAGGGCATCGGCTACTCGCTCGCTTGTGCAGTCGCCTTGGGCATTGTACTGGTAAGTGTAGCGGCACCAATAATTGTAGTCCACACTCTCGTTTTTTATCTCCTTGCCTATCATATTGCCATTGGCCGAATAGGTATAAGTGTCGTGGCGGTAGCAGTTGCTGCCCTCGCATCGCTGTTCTTTGGTAAGTCGGTGGGCTGAATAGGTGTAAGTGATACGGTCGAAAGGGAAATCGCCCCCTGTGTAATACACCGTAAGCTGTTGCCCCTTTGCAGGGTACTCATAATTGCGTTTTTCTAATACCTGTCCGTTATAAATGTCTTTATAGCACAATAGTTCGTTATGCGCACCGTACTCGAACGTCTCTTCGCGGGTAGTGTCGGTAGCACCGAAAATATTGGGGGTGCGTATTAGGGCAAGTCTGCCGGCATCATTATAGCTATAGTGACTGGTATAGCTAAGGGTATTTTCGGCTGTGTATACCTCGCGTTGCATTAGCTTGCCTTCGCTATCGAAAAGGTATTGCACAATGGGTTCTTCTTCGGCAAGGCGCAAGGCTTTTAGTTGTTTGTTATCGGTAGTTTCTGCCTCGTAAGAGGTTATTTTGAGGCTCTTCACCTTTCCTTTGAGGTGAAGTTGTTGCCAGCCCGTCATTTTTAGGTATTCGGTGGTGTATTGCTGCGCCCAAATAGGACACGTTAGTAGAAAAAAGAATAGATACTTCATTTTTGATTTGCCGATTTGTCAATTTGCCAATTTGTCGATTTGTCAATGAACTTAATCAGCTCATTTCATTGGCAAATCGACAAATTAGCAAGATTATTAAATTATCCTTGGTGTGTTTTCTTCAATAGGTCATTTACTACTTTTACTGGGTTGAAGGTGATGATAGGCACTTCGACAAATAGAGTTATCCATTTTGCCATAGAGCCATTCCACAAACCAGGGAGCTCGAGGGCTTTTAGCGGTCTTCCCATATAGGTTTTGCTGGTGATAAATGCCTGTTGAGGGTCTACGTACTGCTGTAGGTCGAATTTTTGGCCTTTGTAGTCCTTGATGCCGCATACTAAATCTACCGGATTGAAGTGGGTAGACTGTTGGAAGATTTCCTTTTGCTTAGCATTGCTCATATCTACTTGTGCCGATTCGATAATCTGTAGGCTGTAACTGCCATCAGCTTCTTTTATCCAGAAAGGACCTCCACCGGGTTCACCTTCATTCTTCACCATACCACAAACGCGTATAGGGCGGTGTAGTTGCTCTTTGATAAACTCGAGCGCATATTGGCGGCGGAACTTGTACAAGTAGTCAGGTACGTTGATATTTATCTCTTTGAGGAAATTCAATATACGTTTTACCTCTTTCTTCTTCACTTTGTTATTGTCGATGCGGTGCAGTATTTTGAACACTTCGTCTTGCACCTCGCACAACTTACCGGCTAAGGCTTCTTTGTAGAAAACCGTTTCATCGGTGTACTTTTTCACTACTACGTTGTCGATATTTTTGATGAAGATAATATCTGCATCTATATCATTTAGATTGCTTAGTAGGGCTCCGTGTCCGGCAGGGCGGAAAAGCAGATTGCCGTCTTCGTCGCGGAAGTACTCATTATCCTCGGTTACTGAAACAGTGTCGGTACTTGGCTTTTGGTAAGAGAAGCTAACGTTGAAGCGGATGCCGTAGCGCTCCTCGAGGACGGGCTTGATAAGGTTTAGCTCTTTGTAGAAAGCCTCGGTATGCTGCTCGGTGATAGTGAAATGCAAATCGGCCTCCTCATCGTCTGAAGCATAGAGTACTGCCTCGCGGAAGTGCTCTTCGAAAGGGGTTGCTATCTTTTCTGAATGACGGTGGAAAGGTAGCAATCCTTTAGGCATATTGCCATAATTAAGTCCCTCTTCGTTTAGGAGGCTATTGACGATGATGTGTTTCTGAATATCTTCGTTTAATGAGGCAAAGTCGGGGTGGTGCTTATCGATATAGGCTTTGAGAAGAGGATAGAAAGCAAAGCGCTCGAGGCTATCGAAGAAAGCGCGTATTTCTTTATTGCCGGTACGATTGACATAGGCGGTAAACGACTCGCGGTCGGGTTCGAAAGCATCGCGGAAAGCAAACAACGATTTAAACATACGCGTAGCCGCACCCGAGGCGGGTACGAACTTGAGTATGGTATTGCCCTTCTTGCGGTGTTGGTAGATAGCGGCATATTTGGCGGCTTCTTCTTTGGGTAGAGGCAGTATACCATCGTCTATGACAGCGGCTTTATATAGCTGAATAGGGGGTACGCCTTGCTTGAATTGAGCTACTTGGGCATCGAGCATTGCTTCGGTGATGCCTTTTTTGATGAGTAGTTGTCGGTCTTTTTCTGTTAATTCACTCATAATATGTTGGTTTTTATTCTTTTTCTTTCCTCTGAAAACATCCCCCCTGCCCCCTTCAAAGGGGGAGAAGTGAAGGTCAGCATACACGAACATTATAATTTAATGTAGTGTAATATGAAGATATGTTGTGTTATATAACACTCGTTAATCTTTCGTTTTATCTCTGAATTAGGTGTCAAAGGTAAAAAGAAAAAAAATAAAAACCAAATAATTTGTGAATAAAATGTTAATCTGTTTTAGGCTTTTTAAGCTAATTGACAAATTTGCATACGTGGAGCTGCCCTCTGAAGATGACCTTAAAGCTAAGCGAGCGCCAGTGCGGCGGTAAGCAAGGCTTGAAATGCAGCTGGTTATCGACTACGTGCATTCCGCCAAAGCCCTCGACTATGCTGAGCCAAGTGCCTGCCATAGAGGTGATGTGAAGTCCCTCGTGTACCTCTTTGTTATAATCGTCTAAGTCGAGGCGAGAGGTGCGCAGGTAGAGCGCATAAGCCTCTTCCTTCTTGTCTAAGGCTGCTGCCAAGACACTATGCACACAAGGCGACAAGGAAGACTCGTGCACCGTAAAGGGTTCGTAAAACTCGTAATGCTTACGCAACTCCTCGTGGGTAAAGTGATTTCGGAAGAAATAAAAGCCCTGTAGCGTATCGGCCTGTTTGATGTAAGGGGAACGGAGGATTCTATCCCAAGACCAATGCTGGTTGAGCGGACGCTCTTCTGCAGGAATAGCACTCGCTGGCTTTAGTTCCTTATCGAGGAAACCGTCTTGTTGCAAATATACTCCATATTTTTCGCTGTAAGGGAAATACATATTTTGGGCAATCTTGCGCCACAATACTATCTCTTGAGGATGTATCCACTGTTTTTCAATTTCATACTTCTCTGCCATATCAGCAGCATAACGCAAGCACCATTGGGCGATGTAGTTAGTGTAGAAATTGTTATTAACGTTGTTTTCGTACTCATTAGGACCTGTTACACCTAATATTACATATTTTTGTTTTTCCGCAGAAAAAGAGGCTCTTTGCGCCCAAAAACGCGCTATCGCCACCAATACCTCTAATCCATAATCCTTTATATAGGCTTCATCGCCGGTGTAGCGGACGTAATTATAGATAGCGAAGGCGATTGCGCCGTTGCGGTGTATTTCTTCAAAAGTGATTTCCCACTCGTTATGGCACTCCTCGCCATTCATCGTGACCATAGGATAGAGCGCTGCGCCACCGCTAAAGCCTAATTTCTGGGCATTTTCAATCGCTTTATCTAACTGGTTGTAGCGGTACATCAGTAGGTTGCGGGCTACCTCAGCACCTTTGGTTGCCATATAGAACGGCAGGCAGTAGGCTTCGGTATCCCAATAGGTGCTACCCCCATACTTCTCGCCCGTGAAGCCTTTGGGGCCTATGTTGAGGTGAGCGTGTTTGCCCGAATAGGTCTGGTTGAGTTGGAAGATATTGAAGCGAATGGCCTGTTGGGCTTTGTCATCGCCCTCAATCTCGATGTCAGAAAGCTCCCAAATAGCTGCCCAGTCTTCTTTTTGCATTTTTAATAGCGACTCGAAGGCGTCTGTAGTGCTTAACAAAGCGGCATAAGAGGGTTGTGGGGCATCAGGAGAAGATAAGGTTTTATATCCTCCGTATTTTTCTATCTTGAAGGTTTGGTTTTTCTTAAGAGTGACTTGGTATTGCAAGCCTATGTAGCTATCCTTTTTGTTCTGTTTTGAAGAGACTGCTAAGGCTTTGCCCTCTACAAAGAGTTTATTCTGCATAAAGGTAAGCACTTTGAAGTCCGTTTTTTTGGTAGCAGCGAGTATGTGAGCATTATTGGTAGCGGCTTCTACTTCCAAAGTATTCCAGAAAAGCTCGTCCCAATTGGCATCGTTATTTTTTACACCGCTGTCTAAATAGCTTTCTATTTCAACCTTTACCTCGCTTGACAGGGGGGTGATTTCGTAGCGCAAGGCGCCGAGCTCGTCATAACGCAAAGAGAGCATGCGCAGGGCTTTGACGGCTATCTGTGCGCCATTGGGGAGCGTAGCGGTGAACTGGCGCTCGTACCAGCCTTCTTTCATATTGAGTTCTCGGCGGAAGTTTTTGACTTCTGTGCAAGTGTTTAAGTCCAACACCTCGCCGTTGATTTTGATGTGAAGTCCTATCCAACTGGGGGCATTGAGGACTTTGGCGAAATACTCAGGGTAGCCGTTTTTCCACCAGCCTACTTTGGTTTTATCGGGGTAATAAACTCCGCCTATGTAGCTGCCTTGTAGGGTGTTGCCCGTATAATCTTCTTCGAAGTTGGCACGCATACCCATAGCCCCATTGCCGAGACTGTAGATGCTTTCGTGCTTGGTAACGTCTTCTTTGTGAAAGCCCTCTGCTATAATACTCCAGTTTTTCATCGCTTATTTTTAGGTGATTTGTGATATTAGCTGCAAAGGTAGTACATAATTAGCAGATTAGCAAATGTGGGGTTATCGTTCGCTCATCCTTCGCTCATCGTTCGGTGTAAGTGTATCTAAGGTATGGGAAGGTTGGGAGGAATGGGCAGAGGGGATTTTTTATTTGGTAGTGTGAAGAAGAATTTATATTTTTGCGTCGAAAATATCATCTTTTATGCAGAAAAATTATCTGATATTAGCTCATAAAAACCCTCTTCAGCTCAGCAGAATGATAGAGCGATTAGACGATGGTGCTTCAAAATTCTTTATTCACCTTGATGCTAAAACACCTATCGAGCCTTTTGCGGCTTGCCTTGAGGGGGCTCATATTCGCTTTATAGACAAGCGTGAGCGGTGTGTATGGGGTGATTTTTCTATAGTGCAGGCTACCATTCGCCTTATGGAGGCAGCCAGCAAGGAACAGGGGATTTTCATCTTGATGAGCGGGCAAGATTATCCGATACAATCGCAGGGGTATATTAATGATTTCTTAGAGCGCAACAAGGAATTTGACTTTATAGAAATTGAGCCCTTAGAAGAAAAATGGAAGCCGAAAATGGTAAAAGATAAACTGGAACATTACCATATTTTGCATTCGGAAGAACGAGGGAATAGCAATTGTTACGCTCCTTTTAGGCATTGCTCTGTTTTTCAGAAGCTGAGAACGCTGACGCACTTGCTAAAAGGAAGGTTATCAGTGAAGAACTTTAAGTTGCTTTGTTCGTTGCCTAAACGCGTAGCTCCGTTTGAGCGTCAGTATGCTGGCAGTCAGTTTTGGGCTTTTTCTGAAAGAACTTTTTACGCTGTGCTGCACTACATACGCGAGCACAAGGCAGCGTTAGAGGGGTATTATAAATATACTTCTTCGCCTGACGAGATATACTTTCACTCTGTGTTGATGGACTTAGTAGCTAAAGACTCTACCATAAAACTGAAAGACCCCATAACATACGTGAATTATTTTAGGAAGAATAACGTATTTATAACAGAAGATTTTGATAAAATTACCTCGGCTAAGGGGAAACTCTTTGCAAGGAAGTTCGATACTGACATAGATATAGAAATACTAAACAAATTGGATAGCAATCAAGAAAATGAATCATAGAGTTTTTATAATCAAGGAGTTTTTGAAGAAAGAGTGGTTTTTGCTATTAAGCCTATTGCCTCTTCTTTTTACTATTATTTTTCTGCAGTTTACCACTCCTGTTTGGGATGAAAGCACTAAAAATATAGCATTTTATAGCGTTTTCATTTATGATATTGCTATTATTTTGGTATTTCTTTATAAAAATCATACTTTTTTATTTGAAAAAGGAGAGTGGTTGCGAAATATTATCACAATAGTAGCCTGTGGAGTAGTATTATTATGGACATATAAGCACAAAATAACCTTTAGATTGGATATTCTACTGCTCTTCTTGTGTGCTTTATACGGTGTTATCTACAGAAAATATGTAAAACCAACGGTACTCTCTATTGTTTTCTTTGCGTTTATCGCAATAAGAATAGTAGGGCTTTTGTGGGCTCAGTATTTTGATTATGGGGTGAGAATACTTTTTGAAGAAGAAAGTATAGTGTTTTTTCTGTTAGTGCCTATTATTCTATTAGGATTTTCAGTAAGCCAACGCCAACAATTCAGTTTTATCGCTATTTGCTTCAAAGGATTTTTGCTTTTATTAGTAGCCAATGTAGTGTTTTACAGTTTTGCTATAAGTGCCGAAGGAACTAAACCTTTTTTTAGCTTTTTAACCTTGAATAAAGGATATCTTTCAGACAATGAAGGGTTTTCGTTATATGAGATATTGTTTTGGACGAGGTTTAAGCACCCAAGTTTCCTCTCTTGGATTATTTTAGTAGTCGGTGGCTTAGGTTTTTTCTTATGGAAGAAGTATCGCACTATTATCACTACGCCTGAAGTAATAGCTTATGCGCTTTTGCTTTTTGGCTTTATATTTATGATGCAGGCGAGGGTGAATATTATAGCTTATTTTGTAGTGATAGCTTTCTTTGTATATCTATCAGTGACACACCTATTTAGCAAACGGCTGAAGTATGGGTTATTTATAGGTGCGGGGGTTGTAGCTATAGGGATAGTAGCCTATCTAACGACGCATACGGCTTATTTTTCTGACCCTATTCGCAATCAATTATACGCGATTGCCTTTCAGGCGATAAAAGACGGCAATATATGGATAGGCAATGGCTCTGGCTACCAACGGTATATATTAGATGGATTTGTGTACTACGTACATAATGATTTTGTAGCTACTTTAGTGGATACGGGTATTGCAGGGCTAACTATTTTTGTAGTATGGTTAGGGGCTATTCTCTTGTCTAAAGATGTGCTCAAGCAATATTTGCTTGTTGTTTTTCTGCCTATTATGAATACTGATGTACTTTTCTATGTGTTTGAGTGTACGTATATACTTATGCCCCTGATGCTCTTTGTATTATTTGCCCCAAAATACCCCAATTTACAAGAGACTTATTCTTTGCCAATGAGCGCATAAAAGACTTTTTTATACCAAGGTCGCTGCTGTATTTTAGCTATTTTTTCTTTATATTTATTAATTACTTTCTGAAAGAACTCATCAAAATACAAGGTTTCATTCTTTAGGATATAAGCTAAAGCGACTTCGGTATTTTCCTCAATAAGACTCTTATTTTGGGTTGTATTTTGGTTATGAAGTCTATACATCGCTAGTGGTTTATTAACAAATGCCACTTTAGGATTTCTTTTGAATACATTTATCCACATTATCCAATCTTCTTTGGCTCGAAGAACTTGCTCAAAGTGAAGATTTTCTATTATCTTTGTAGAAAAAATAAAACAATGTATAGGAATATTAAAATCAATATCCCATTGTAATAGAATATTCTTATAGGTAAAACTGTATTTGGTAAGATCGCAAAAAGGAGAGCGTTCTTTACCATCTTTCATTTCATAAAAATTAGTGATAACAATATCGTACTTTCCACACTCAAACAGCTTGATACTCTCTTCAAATTTGGTAGGCTGCAAAGTGTCATCCGCATCTAAAAACTGAATAAAATCACCTGTTATTTTAGTTAGTCCGTTATTACGTGCTGCACTTACCCCCGCATTTTTTTGATAAAAGTAGAAAAAACGACTGTCTTCTTCTTGCCTACGTTTAACTATTTGAGCTGAGCCATCTGTTGAACCATCATCTATAACAATACACTCCCAATTAGGGTAGGTTTGGTTAGCTATACTATTGAGTGTTTCTTCAAGAAAGTTTTCTTGATTATAACAAGTAATAATAGTCGAAATTTTCATTTTATATTTACTTTATATTTCTAATATATTCTTAACCCAATTAGTGAAGCTATATTTTTGCCTAATATCTTCAGATAATGGTATAAAATCACTCTCTAAAAAGTCTGATAAGCCTTCAAAAAGGTCATTTTCTACTACATAGAAGTTATTAGGGTGGTAAAAATCGTATAGCTTTATGCTCTTATTATCAGTTATGAGCTTCTTTTGATATTTTATAGCTTCAAATATCCTAAATGATAAGCCATTGTGGTCTATGGTTTTTATATCTAAAAGTACAGCTGCTTTTTTAGTGAGAGTTAGATACTGAGCATAATTTAGTCCTTTAGAGAAAAAAGTAATATGAGGATGAAAAAAAGGAGACGTTTTTCTACCGTAAAACAAATTGACATTTAGTGTTAAATCGTATTTGGAGAGGGCATCTACTACTCTGATAAGCGATTGTATTCTGTCTTTGATATAAACACCTACATATAATACCTCGTTTTTATTTACTGACACACTCTCTTCAGGCATATCAAAATAAAAATTAGTACAAGGCAACAAATTAGGGTATTGGTATCTATAGCGATGGTAATCTTCAAGGTCGAAGACGAAGAAGCGTTGGAAGTGGGTTATAACCTTGAATACTTTTGGGAAACGGGCAAGTCCGTCCCACTGATAGGCAACTACTTTATGGGCGGTGTTATGTATTTTCTCTATCGTTTTTAGGTCTAACTTATCTGGACGAATTACGATAGCGTAATCGATACTTTTAGGGGCAAAACTGCTCAAGGTTTGGCTTACTTCGGCGGTATAATAGTTGTCTATAAGCTGCTTCTTGTAGTCTTTATTGCCCAGAAAAGTTTTCTGTATAAAATTGAGTATTCTGTCTTTAGTTTTATAGCAAAATAGGGGCGATATAACAGTTACTTGCTCAAAGCCCATATAGCGCAGGTTTTGTTCTATCACCTGATAAACGCCAAAGTCAGGAGGTATTATCAAGATGATTTTCTTATCGCTTACATCAGGAGTATTATTTATTATGTTGTTGATATTCATATACTTTTGCTAAACAAGAGAATTTATACTGGGCTTTCAGTACTGCGAAAATAAAACCCTTTTTGCCGTCTAAACAGCCCTTTTTGATGAAATAGTATTTTATAAACCAAAACAAAGGTGAAAACAATAGTTTCATCCACCCTATTGTCTTTCCTTTACCCTGGTCGGCTGCTTGAGTGCTATAGTTGTTGTTTTTGCTTAAAATAGTCGTTACCGAATCGTTAGCCAAATGCTCTGAAGCTAAATCGGGGCGGTTTCTGGGCATTTTAATTACCTGACCTTGTACCTTTACCGTAGAATGTATTTCGGGCGGCCAATAAGCTCCTTCTTTCCTAAAAAAGCGCAGTTTGAAGTCAGGAAAAGCAGAGCGCATATACTCACCCATAAAATAGTTTTTAAAAGGAATATACACTCCTCCGAGATTAGGGGTTTTGGCTATTTTATAAAGGTATTCTTTTAGTTTTTCGGGTACTGTTTCGTCTGCATCAATGACTAATAGCCAAGGGTGGGTAGCTTGCGCAATAGCATAGTTGCGCGCAGGCTCTACATAAGGAGCTCGCTCGCAATAGACTATTTTGCAGCCGTATTGTTGGGCTATTGCTATAGTGCTATCAGTGCTGTGCATATCGCAAATTACCACCTCGTCAAAACCTTTGACGGTTTCTAAGACAGTGCGTAAATGCTTTTCGGCATTATAAGTATTGATAACTACAGATATTTTCATTGACTCAGATTTTATAATTAGTGAAACCCAAAGAGCAGATTTTTCAGCAGTAGCATTAGCGAGAGCTGAGGTAGTGCCCCAATAGCCCAGCTGAGCAGTAGCCAGCGTAGGGGTTGGGCGGTAAGATAATACTGCGCAGTGATACTCGCCCCACTCATAAAGGTGAAAGCTGCTATAAGGTACGTCATATCTTTCTCGAATGAAAGGCTCAACAGTAGGGTGAATACCAACAGTGCAGCCATTCCCATTACAAATATATTAGGGGTAAACTTAAGAAAGTGCAGAAGAAGCAGTATCAGGCACGACACTGCTAAGTTCATCAGATATACCCATAGTGTGGGATAATGGTCGATGGTGGTGATGCTAAAAGCTACTACCAACAGCATAACTATATAGCCGCAGAGTAACCATTTCTGCTTTTCGGCTGTTATGATAAAAGGGTGCTGCAGCCAGCCTCTCACAAACAAGATAAGGTATATCAGCGAAGGCAGCGCTACGGTAACCAATAGCAGCAACAGCCACGTAAATCTCACCATTTCAAAAGGCAAGAAAAACGGAATGTTAAACAGCACTATCATCGCGCCGTAAATAGGCAACCAAATGGGGTGCGAGAAAAAAGATATGATGTAGCTAAAGCGCATAGTATATTATTCTTCAGTACTATCAGAGGTAGCCGTAGTATCAATCAGAGTGTTGCGCAATGAATCTAAAGCTGCTTGGCTCGCAGCCCCTTTGAAGTATTCTTCAAGCTCTTTTTCACCCATAAATAAACCTGCTTTATCTTTGAATATCGCCCATTGGGCAGCATAAAACTCCTTATCCAAAGTTTCGCTTAGCATCACTACCTCGCCATAGCGGTCTATGCAATACTGTATGCGTTTGGCATTGCTGTTTAGCTCGCCTGCAGGCAAGTGAGTGTAATAATTAAGCTCTTCTTGATATTTCTTTATCACCTGTAGAGCAATAGCGCGTGCTTGCTCTTTCTTGCCTACTTTATAAGAACCTTGTATAAAAGGATCGAGAGTGAAGTAATACCCATAAGCATCTACCGGCATATTCTTCATCGCTATATCGATGATTTCAGATGCTTTAGCAGTTTTTCCTTCAGCTATAAGCTGCTCGGTTAGTCGGGCGAGATTTCCGCGGAAAATAATACTGTTTTTGCGCGTTTCAGGGTCTAAGTAAATACCCTCTTTGCCCATATTGCCCCACGTCCATCGTTTTACGATATTGTACATCAGTTCAGAATCTATACGACCCATATCATAAGGATTATTCTTATCGATAGGCGTTTTGATAGGCACTAACTTGTATACAAGTCCGTCTAACTGTAGGTAGTCTTTCATCCACAGATATTCAGCAGAATCCATACTACCTCCGGTGAAGTAGATAGGGCGCTTCCAATCGTTATTTGCCAAAATATCGAGCATCACTATGCGAGCTTTATCTATCGCTCCTGGCAAGGTAATATCTATATAATCTACTATCTTATCAGCATCTTCTGGTTTTACGATACCACTCTTGAGCACGTTTTCCTTATTCACCGGTATACGCAACTTATTGGTAGGATAGTAATAGAAATCTTGCTTATATTCGCCTGCTCCACGTGAACTGCGTGTGGAAGGGTCGTCACTGGTAATCCAGTTTACAAAGTCTTTGATATTCCAACGGTTATCAGTGCGCTTTTGGTAGTAAATAGCCTCTCTCACTCCGTGAGCATACTGTTTGTGCACCAACTGCCCTGGTATAGGGGTACTTTGGTAGGCTTGTCGCTTCATTTGGTCGATGTACCAGTCGGTTTGTAGTAAGCTGGTATTTATCACACGTACATCGGTACGATAGCCCTCTATCTCTTGTGCATACCACAGTAGGAAGGTATCATTATCACCTATGGTGAAAATCATAGCGTCTTTGTTTTCAGCTACCGATTCGAGGTAAGCATCGGCTATAAACTCGGCTGAGTATTTCTGAGAGCGGTCGTGGTCGTCCCAGTTTTGATACGCCATTACAGCAGGCACGGCTACAAGGCTAAGCACTGTGGCTGCTGTAGCTGCTATATTGGGGTGTATATACTTACGCGCAGCACTAAAGAGGGCATACACACCCAAACCTATCCAAATAGTAAAGGCATAAAACGACCCTACAAGAGCGTAATCGCGCTCGCGTGGCTCAAACGGACGTTCGTTTAGGTATATCTTGAGCGCCAAGCCTGTAAAGAGGAAAAGCACCAATATCACCCACGTTTGTCGTTCGCTCTTCATCGATAGGAACACAAATCCTAAAAGCCCTAAGAGGAAAGGAAGGAAATAATAAGTATTGCGCGCCTTATTATTGAGCACATCGGAAGGGAGATGCTTTTGCGAGTCTAAGTGAGCGCTGTCAATGAAATTAATACCCGAAAGCCAGTTGCCGTGGTCGTTTTCGAGTTTGCCCTGTACGTCATCTTGCCTGCCGATAAAGTTCCACGCAAAGTAGCGGAAATACATATACCCAAACTGATAATCGAATAGGTAAGCCATATTCTTCCAAAAGCTCGGTTTTTCTACTTCTATATAGTCGCGGTAGTCCGTAAGAAACTGGTCATAACGCTCTGTTGGCATCGGAGTTATCGACTGCTGATGCTGCACTTGTTGTAAAAACTGGTATAGCTTAGGCTCTTGGTAAGCTTCTTCGCTAATCTTGAAGTCTAACTGCCCTGTTAGCTTCATATAGTTGGCAGCGTGCTGCGGACTCCACATACGCGGCAAAAAGCCCATTTGCTTTCTGTTAGAAGCTACTTGGGCATTCTTATATTGGTTTACGATAATATAACGCCCTGTAGTATAATCGCGTTCGTACTTAGGTTTGGCATCTTGGTAAGGGTAATCCTCGTCTATACCAGCGTATTTATCAGAGTACATAGGTCCATAAAACAAGTGCGTTTCGGGGTATTGCTCTAAGTTGTAGTACGCCAACAGCAAACGGGCATCGGTTGGACTGTTTTCGTTGATAACTGTATCGGCATTAGAGCGAATAGGTATCATCAGCCAAGACGAAAAGCCTATAAATACAAAAAGCAGACACAAGGTAGCTGTCTGTAAGCGCACTTTCTTCTTCTGAGAAGCATATCTGAGTGCGAAAAAGAAAAACGCCACTAAGGTAAGCCCTGCGATAATAGTTCCCGAGTTAAACGGCATACCAAACGAATTGACAAAATACACCTCTAAATAGCCAAAATAAGCCAAGGTGTAAGGCAATATCAGTTTGAAGATAAGCAATAAAACTGCTATTGAAACTACATTAGCCAGAAGGAAGTTCCATACATTTTTCTTATAATGACTGTTGAAGAAATACAGCATACCAATAGCGGGAATAGTAAGCAGTGCCATAAAGTGCACCCCGAACGACAACCCTACTACCAACGAGATAAGCAACAACCAGCGGTCGCCGCGCGGCTCGTGCAGACTATCCGTCCACTTGATGCCTAACCAAAACATCACCGACATAAAGAGCATAGCCATAGCGTATACCTCAGCCTCTACGGCATTGAACCAGAAGCTATCAGAGAACGTATAAGCTAACGCCCCTACTACCCCACTACCCATTACGGCTACTGTATGAGCCACTGATAGGGTATCGGCACTGCGCAAGGCTATCTTTTTTGCAAGATTGACGATGATAAAGTAGAGGAAGAAAACTGTAAATGCACTTGAGAGCACCGACATATAGTTCACCAACAAGGCGATTTTGTCGGTATTAGGCGCAAAAGCAGCAATAAAAGCCCCCATCATCTGAAAGAAAGGTGCTCCAGGTGGGTGACCTACTTCTAATTTAGCTGAAGTAGCAATATACTCGCCACAATCCCAAAAACTTACTGTAGGTTCTACGGTAAGGCTATAGGTAACTAAAGCAATAGCAAAGACTGCCCACCCTACGATAAGGTTGTATTTCTTAAAGAGTTTATCCGTCATCATAACAAAATTAATATCAAGACGCAAAGGTACGGATAATTTAATAATTAGCAAATTTGTGATTTAGCAAATTAAATCTTCCTTTTTATTTTCTCCCTAAAAAAGCTATATTCATCTATTACTTTTATGCGCTTACGAGAGAAAAAAGTCTTTAGTAAATGATAGTCTTCAATGCTCAGTTTAATGTATAGCAAATAATCTATTTTCGAGGTATAAACCTGCATACGAGGATGTATTCTCGTAGACTTTCCTTGCTTTTTGGCAAAAAAGTGAATGTGATGAATACTATTTAAGGGAATAGTATTAGTAAGCTGTTCTTTATTAAAAATATAAAGTGACTCATTTCGTATTTCTAAAGCGTAGAAACTAGCCTTATAATTCCTTATAAAATCATAAACAAAAGCTACTATAATAGCCATTAAAATAACTATTACTATATACTCTATAAAAGGAGTATTTTCACCTTTCTGTTTCTCTACAAAATCTTGTACTGCCTCCCAAAACAACATCCTCACAAAAAAAGTACAAAAGAAAACAAGCGACAAAAACTGCATAACTCTATCATTAATGGCTTTCACTTTAATAAAAGAAGGCAATTCTCCTTTTGCATATTGATTATATCTGATATGCCTGTCGACCACCCATAAATAAGCAAATAAATATAATAATACAAAAAAGCCTAACGGAGAGAATAAACTTATCAGCTCATTTATAAAATCTTTATCAGCAAAGGCTGGTAAAGGTTTCTGCCATAAAGCATATAATAAATTGGCAATCAATGCTATAATTAAAATTATACGCGCTATTTTCAGTAGCTTTTCGGCAAAAATCAATTGCTTTTTAGGATCTTTTTTTGTTATAACATTCATTATAAATTCTCAATTAAAAAAAGGCTCTCTTTTTTGTGGTAAGAGAGCCTTTTTTAAATCGTACTAATATCTTTTGTTAAACGTTTATTTTACTTTTTCTACTATAGCTTTGAACGCTTCAGCGTGGTTCATTGCCAAATCGGCAAGAACTTTACGGTTAAGCTCTATGTTAGCAGCTTTTAGTTTCCCCATAAATTGAGAGTAAGAAAGCCCGTGTAGGCGAGCACCTGCGTTGATACGCACGATCCAAAGCGCACGGAAAGTTCTCTTCTTATTACGGCGGTCGCGGTAAGCGTACTGCATCGCTTTTTCAACAGCGTTCTTGGCTACTGTCCAAACGTTTTTTCTGCGGCCAAAGAAACCTTTGGCTTGCTTCATTATCTTTTTTCTACGAGCTCTACGAGCTACGGCATTTACTGATCTTGGCATAAATTCTTTTTTTTAATTTTTTGTAGCAGGTGGTTTAGCTTAAATTAAACACTTAGGGGTACCTGCTCCACGGTTATTAAATGTCCTACTAATAAACAATTATTTTAAGCCTAATTGTTTCTTCACGCTTGCCTCGTCATTAGTATGTACAAGGGTAGCGTGGGTGAGTGCTAACTTGCGTTTTTTAGCTTTCTTAGTTAAGATGTGGCTCTTAAACGCGTGTTTTCTCTTGATTTTTCCAGAGCCGGTAAGCTTGAAACGCTTTTTAGCTCCAGATTTGGTTTTAATTTTTGGCATTTGCTTCTTGAATTTTATGTCGATATTAGTACGTTTCTTTTCAATTCAGAATTTAGAATTCAGAACTATTTCTTCTTTGGCAGCGGTGCTAAGAACATCGTCATACGTTTGCCTTCGAGCTTAGGCATTTGCTCCACCTTACCATAGTCCTCAAGGTCGGTAGCCAAGCGCAATAATAGTATTTCGCCTTGGTCTTTATAGATGATAGAACGCCCTTTGAAGAAGACGTATGCCTTCACTTTCGAGCCTTCTTTGAGGAACTTTTCGCCGTGTTTCTTTTTAAACTCATAGTCGTGGTCATCGGTCTGAGGGCCAAAGCGTATCTCTTTGATGACTACTTTGGTAGCCTTAGCCTTCATTTCTTTGTCACGCTTCTTCTGTTCGTAAAGAAATTTTTTGTAATCAATTACTTTACAAACTGGAGGGGTTGCGTTAGGCGAAATCTCTACTAAGTCGAGTTCTAGCTCTTCAGCGATTTCTAATGCTTTTCGTGTAGGATAAACGCCGCCTTCGATGTTTTCTCCTACCAGACGAACCTCTGGCACTCTAATCTCGCGATTGATGCGATGTGGGTTTTTGTCGTCTCTGCCCGGTGTGTTAGTTTTCTTAATAATGGCTATCTAAATTTTAAATTACTTTCAGTATTCTGATTTGCCGATTTGTCAATTTGCCAATTTGACGATTTGCCAATTCTTATTGACTAATTGACTAATTAGCAAATTTGCTAATTGTTGCGGCTACTTCGTCATTGATGAGCTTAGCAAAAGCCTCTACGCTCATACTGCCCAAATCTTCACCTCCGCGTTTGCGTACTGATACGGTACCTTCTTTCTCTTCGTTCTCGCCTACAATTAGCATATAAGGTACTTTTTGGGTCTCTGCTTCGCGTATTTTTTTGCCCATCGTTTCGGCACGATTGTCTATCAGGGTGCGAATATCGGAATTTTCTAGCAATCTCAAAACTTTTTGAGCATAATTTTCATATTTTTCGCTCAATGATAGCACAATTGCTTGATTTGGATTCAGCCATAACGGGAAGTTTCCGGCAGTGTGCTCGAGCAAAATAGCTACGAAGCGCTCCATACTTCCGAAAGGCGCACGGTGTATCATCACCGGTCTATGCATCTCATTATCAGCACCTTTATACCATAGGTCGAAACGCTCTGGCAGGTTGTAGTCTACCTGAATAGTACCCAGCTGCCAGCTTCTGCCCAAGGCGTCTTTCACCATAAAGTCGAGTTTAGGGCCGTAGAACGCTGCTTCGCCTGTTTCAATCACATAATTCAAGCCTTTTTCTTTAGCGGCATTGATAATCGCGTTTTCCGCTTTTGCCCAATTCTCGTCAGTACCGATGTATTTGGTTGGGTTATCAGGGTCGCGCAATGATACCTGAGCGGTAAAGTTGTCGAACCCAAGCGAACCGAATACGTACAATACCAAGTCGATAACGTGTTTAAACTCAGCATCTAACTGCTCTGGAGTGCAGAAGATGTGGGCATCGTCTTGGGTAAAGCAACGCACGCGGGTAAGTCCGTGTAGCTCACCACTCTGCTCGTAGCGGTACACCGTACCAAACTCAGCAAAACGCTTAGGCAAATCCTTATAACTCCAAGGGTGAGAGTTGTATATCTCGCAGTGGTGCGGACAGTTCATCGGTTTTAGTAGGTACTCTTCGCCCTCATTAGGGGTAGCTATTGGCTGAAAGCTATCTTTGCCGTATTTATCCCAGTGACCTGAGGTAACGTATAGGTTTTTATGCCCTATATGGGGGGTAACTACTTGTTCGTAGCCCGCTTCTTTTTGTGCTTTTCTAAGGAAAGCCTCCAAACGCTCGCGTAGGGCAGCTCCTTTGGGCAACCACAGTGGCAACCCTTGACCTACTTTGTTAGAGAAGGTAAAGAGTTCGAGCTCTTTGCCAAGCTTGCGGTGGTCGCGTTTTTTAGCCTCTTCTAAAAGGGTTAGATATTCGGTAAGGTCTTTCTGTTTCGGGAAAGAAATACCATACACACGTGTTAGCTGAGGGTTGTGCTCATCACCACGCCAGTAAGCACCTGCGGCACTGAGTACTTTCACTGCCTTTACAAAGCCTGTGTTAGGGATATGACCCCCGCGACAAAGGTCGGTAAAGGTGCTATGGTCGCAGAAAGTGATAGTACCATCTTCGAGTGCCTCGATAAGTTCGGTTTTATATTCGTTTTTGCCTGCGTAGTACGATAGTGCTTCGGCTTTGCTCACGGGGCGCATCTTGAAGAGGTGCTTGCCGCGGGCTATCTCTAAGAATTTAGCTTCGATAGCAGGGAAATCTTTTTCGGAAATAGGTTTGCCGTTGAAATCTACGTCGTAATAGAACCCATTGGCAATCGCAGGGCCTATGGTGAGCTTAATACCTGGGTACAACTCTTCTAAGGCTTGCGCAAGAATGTGGGCTGATGAGTGCCAGAAAGCTTTTTTACCTTCTGGATTCTCCCACGTATATAATACCAAGCTACCGTCAGTGGTCAGAGGGGTTACCGTTTCTATAGTTTTGCCGTTGAAAGCAGCAGATAACACATTGCGCGCCAAACCTTCACTAATGCTTAGCGCTACTTCAGCAGGGGTAATCCCACTGTTAAACTCTTTTACAGAGCCATCAGGTAGAGTAATTTTAATCATTTTTGCTATTGATTTTTAGTGTAGTTGTAATTTGAAAGTGCAAAAGTATAAAATAATTAGCAAATGAGCAAATTTGAAAATGAGAAAAGACAGTCCAAAATAAACTCATAGACTGCCTTTAAAATTTCTATAGATAGATATAAAACTATTCGTCAATCTCTCCATTTTCTCTTGTAAAATTATATGCCGGCAATATCAAAGGAGGTAAGCCCGCATTTAATGTTAAAGTACTAATAAATGAACGCAGATAAGGAAAAGCAATAGCTGGCGAGTTAATCTTTACAAAATCTGACTCTTTGAAATCTTCATCAATAGGCTCACTTGTTCCAAAGACAGCTCCAAACACAATATTTAGAGTAAATAATTCATTTTCAAAATTCCCCGCAAATAAAATGATATATTCCTTATCTCTTTCGTCATTAAAAAGAAAATTTGTTTTTATTTCTAAAGAAGTACTTAATTCTCCTTCTTGTATTTCTTTTTTAAATTCAAAAGTAATTGATTTTACAAAAGTCCTTTCTAAATGTATTTTATTCTGTACTTCCATCTTTTAGGCAGCTTCTAAAAAGTTCTTGTTTGTTGTATTTGTTGTAGATTTGGTATTAAAAAGATAAGACACTCTATTTTTCTCATTATTTACAATGATATTATCAGAAACAAGTATGTTTTGATTTATTGAATCTATAAATTCACCAATAGTAATTCCTTGACCTTGAGGGTCATTTTCCATCTCATCTAAAAGTTTAGCAAAATTTTCATCACTCATATTTTCTAAACTTTTTGTAAAACGATCTAATAATTCATCTGTCTTCATTGTACCATTCTTTTTTTAATAATATTCATATCTTCTTTCTTCTTAAAGAAATAGATATATGAACCTCCGATGTAAGTATAATTAGGTTTGTTAGGAGTGAAATTTATCTTTTGAGCAGAGGAAACATCTTTTACTCTGATAATCCTATATCCAAAATCTATACCAAAAGTACCTTTAAACAAAGTATTTAACACTTTATTTAAACAATAATCCTTTATGTTTCTATCAGTGCCTTTTGCTTTAAAAAGCTTTTGTAGATCAGAGAATATCTTTTCTCCTTTCTTACTATCTAAATCTAAAACAAGGGTTTCATCAATCTCACATTCAAAAGCAACAATATAATACTGGTTGTTATAGTGTTTTTTACCCCAATGGTGGGCTTGCTCTATATCATCTTCCCAAAGATAATAACCTGATCCTAAGAATTGAAATTTCCCCTCTTGAGAAAAATCCTTTGCAAAGAAAGGAGCATTTTTTAGTACATATTCTTCGCCTCCATCTTGTTTGCAAGTATGATGTAGCAGTACTTTCTTCATATCATAATTACAAATATTTGTCTGATTATGAGGCAAAATTACAAATCTTTTTTCAATTAACAATAAATAACCTATAAAATAATTAGCAAAGTGATGAGGAGATGTAACGGTCAGTATACACGAAAAACTTTTTGCACAGCCTCTGTAATACTATTTTAGTGCAATAGGGTAGATAATTCTTGACTTTCATTATTGCATAGCAACATTATATAGCATCATAAGCATCTCCGTATGAGATAAAATCTTCTTGTAGCCAGTACCATTGTTGTCCTTTGCAGGCATAGATTCGCTCCAACAATTCTGTAAAACTCTTAGCAATAATAGCCTGCTCGCCTACCACCCCATAGCGATCCCAAAAGCTATCGTAACAATATCCCCATCTGTCTTTTGACAAATCAATGGTGATATATTGAGAGTTGCTATCATCAGCTATAAGAAACCAATTATGACTCATATCCTCCTTATGTTCCTCGCCTATAAGTACTTTATTGGCTCTTTCAAATTCTGTTAGCCCCACTATTTTTATCGAATAGAGAGCCTCTGGAAAGAAAACAATAGAATGATAGTTCTCCAAATAAAACGTCAGATCTTCAGGAAGTCCTGAAGGCACATTTTTATGGGGTATAGACAATTTTTGAACCATACACTCTTTGTCTCTCTCTATTTCTACAATTATTTCATTGATTTTTTGCATAAGATAAACTGAACACCAATTACTTTCCTAATTTTATTTTCTTCCCTTTAAGGGTATAAGTTCTCTCTAAAGATATGTCAATCAATCGTTTTGAACTATCAACTATGTATTTAGATAAATTGGTGTTTGTTGAATATTCCTTTCCGTTTTACTTATTTCTAAAAATATTCCTATCTTCTAAAGAAAAAAGACGGGGTGTTTGCTTCAAACGGATAGGATATATTCCACTCATTTTTAGTTGACCCTATTTTATACCTCACATTGTGGAATATGTTCTTTTAAAGATGCTTTTAGCTCCTTTGATATACCTTTAGCATCTTCAATGTTTAAACTTTTTAGTACAGGCATTTCTAAAAAGGTCTCTACATTTTTCAGTTTTTTACAATTATACAACAAAAGTTCCTTTAGATAAGGAAAATCTAAAAACATAGCGCAATCTATTTCCTCTTTTATAGAAAACAATCTGACTATTTCTAAGGCTTTAAAGTAGGAAATTTTAGTATAATCAAAGTCCTTTTTAGGAGATTTAGCACTGACTATTTTCAAGTTTAAATGTTTAAGATGTTCAAAAATATCTACATTCCCTACTTCATCAAGCACGACAGCCTCCAAGTCCTTAAATTCTTTAATGGTATGAATGGTATTAGGATTAAAGAGTTCTACCTCTATCCATTTTAAGTTAGGGACTACCTCCGGAGAAATACCCAACAAATCTCCGTTATCATCTCCTAGTATTCTAAGGCACTCCAAATTCTCCATTTTTACAAGAGAATTACAAGAATAATGCTTGCCCACCTGTTTTTCCTTTCTTGACAAGTTATCAATGGTTAATGATATAAGGTGCTTAGGTACTTGCTCCTCAGATAAGGGGAAAAATTCAATAGGTATTTGTAAGGCTTTAAGAGATGAAAGCCTTGCTATCTCATTAGGAAAATGAGCTAATGAAGGTTTCTCTAATATAAAAGATAGAAAAGCAACCTCATCTTCCTCAGAAGGAAAATCCCCCCAAGATTTTCTTATATCAAACAAATCTCCTCTGTTAGTACTGTCGTCTGTATTTAGCCAAGACCTTCCTATATCAAATAGATATTTATCTCGTTCTCTAATAATTCTTAATCGGCAAAACTAAATGTTGAAAAAAATCAGGGTATGGCTTCCAACTTTTGGCTGGAAAACTCCTCTTATAATTAGGTATAGTTTGAACAATATTTAAAGAGTATTTAAAATGTATTTAAAACACGGATAGGCTGGGTGCTTATCCGTGTTTTTTTATGTACTATGCCTTTATAACCTATCGGGTAACATTAATAGATCGGGTTTGTAAATGTCTTTTACTTCAGTACTTGGTTCAAAGGTGTCTACATCCTGGCGTTGGGGTATTTTGGTGTATATGCCATTGGCTACTTCGGTGAGGGCTTTGTCCATTAGGCGTATGCCCATTGGTAGTAGTTCTTTCTGCCATAGTTCCTTTGCAGCTTCTTTGGGTGATTTGGCGTATAGCTTGGGTGGTATCCAACACCAGTCTTGGCATAGTATATCGCCTCTATCTATACCCGCATTGAGCCAATAAACGCTCCCTCCAGCTACTATATCACGCATACGGATTGCCCACTCAATAGCTGAGCGTCCTCGATGTCGGGGTAAAAGGCTGGGGTGATAGCCTATCCACCCTAAGCGGGTTTTGTAGCGGGTTCGCTTGCCTATATAGTCAAATGAGTGAACGGTTATACCTAAATCGACCCCAGAGGGCATAGTATCGTAGGTGAGCATTCCTGCAGGTAATATGGGTATGTTGTGTAGCTTAGCCAAACGCCCGATATACTTATCGTCTAAGGGGCAACATACACCCACTACTTCATAGCCTTTGGCAAGGCATAGAGATAGAATTTCCTGCCCAAAATACTTTTGTCCGCTGATAAATACTTTAAACTTTTGCTTCATTTTTGTTGTCATCTTCTGTTAGTGTATTAGTAGTTTCTCCTAAGTATTTAAAGCCTTGTACGGCTCTAAAATGCCCCCCATAGCCTGCCACCATTACCTTTTCACCTTGAATAGGTTTGCAGGTTTTTATCATTGAGGCTCGGCTCCGTGCCTTATTCTCCCCGTGCAATTTAGCCGATGTTTGTTCCCATTTATTGGAGTGGCGGAGGTAGTTGCACAGTTGGGGGTGTGAGGTATGAAAAAAAGTGTGTAGTTTGCGATTACAACGCCCATTGCCCTCTAAATGGTACTGCATTACAAAGTTGAGAAATTGGGTGCCTACGCCCGCTCCTTGCCATTCGGGCATTACTACTAATCGGGTAGCACGGTAGGCATTGGCTGTGAATAGTGGAGTGACAGCAACGTGGCAAACAAGTTCACCATTGACCGTACCAACAAAGTATTCAGCACAAGGAGGATGTGGCAAATCTAAATAGTAATGTTCTTTAAAAAATCGCCAGTAACTACCGTTTGTCTTCCAAACTTGGAGTTCAATAGGAGGTCGTTTTTGGACTTTTTTTTTACTTCTGATACTCTCGTATCATATACCCAATCGGGTTGCAGCCATTCGATTATATCATAATGACAGGATAACAGAATGATTTGTCGATTAGGCACGCGTCTCCACGCTTTAGCGAATGCCGAAGCCCCTATTTTGGCTATTTGTCGGTCGATTACAGAGGTAAATTCGTCTACTATTACCTTATTGGGTGCTTCACAAATGAGGCGCGCTAAGCCCGCACGAAACTGCTCACCATTACTAAGGACTTTGAATGGGCGCAACCAAGCGGGTACGTCGCCGAGCCCTACGGCTGAAAGGGCAGAGGTTACTTCGTTCATTGACTTGTCAGGGGCAATATCCTCAATAATGGGTAGGTTCGGGTTCCACCCTTCGGTGAGGTTGGTTATACCGCTATCCCATATTTGTTTGCCTATGGAGGTTTTACCACTTCCAGAAGGACCAACAATAAGCCCTATTTGCCAACCTTCGTCTTCTATGGGTAGATTGGCAGTGTGTTCCCACGTGTGCCCATTTTCAGCATTGAAAAGGGACTTTACTTTTTCGGCACGAAAGGTTTTGAAGTTTTCGCTGGTGTGTTTTACTTTGATTTCCATTATACGCTTACTACTTTAAGGTTAGTGAACCCCATTTTTTGGAGTTTCTCGAATAGTTCTTTTTGTTCTTGTTCGCTACTTACTTTGATGATGATAGCGTGCTGTTCTTTGTACTTGAATTTTGCCATTTGTTATTTTGTTTTTGTAATTCAGAAAATAGTTGTACTTTTGCAACTCTCACCTCATAAAACATAAAAGCCCACTGGTACAGAAGACATATTGTCCTCCG
>ERZ772921.40-NODE-40-length-74510-cov-7.111772_pt1 | contig 74510 bp, 59 predicted proteins | sample MGYA00512117_ERZ772921 | MGnify/ENA primary metagenome ERZ772921 (study PRJEB29015, sample SAMEA2737944) | human oral metagenome | biome: human oral; feature: human-associated habitat; material: dental | place: China | collected 2150 ...
TGCGCGGCATCGCCCCCAAGTACGAGGCGCACCACAAGGTGACGATCTCCGACGGCGCGCTCGTCGCCGCCGCGACGCTTTCGAACCGCTACATTCCGGGGCGCCAGCTTCCGGACAAGGCCATCGACCTCGTAGACGAGGCCGCCTCGCGCCTGCGCATGGAGCTCGATTCCTCGCCCGAGGAGATCGACGCCCTTCAGCGGCAGGTGGACCGCCTCAAGATGGAGGAGGCCTACCTGGTTGAGACGGAGACGAAGGACGACGCCGCGGCCGCCGACCGGCTGGAGAAGCTGCGGGCCGAGCTTGCGGACAAGTCCGAGGAGCTCGCCGCCCTCAATGCGCGATGGGAGTCCGAGAAGGCCGGGCGCAACCGCGTCGGCGAGCTGAGGGTGAAGCTCGACGAGCTGCGCACGGAGCTCGAACGCGCCGTCCGCGAGGGCCGCTACGAGGACGCCGGCCGCCTCCAAAATGGCGACATTCCGGCGATCGAGGCCGAGATTGCGGAGGCCGAGGCGCAGGAGCTCGCCGAGGCCGACGCCGACACCGAACCGATGATCGCCGAGCGTGTGGACGCCGACGAGATCGCCGAGGTGATCTCCGCGTGGACGGGCGTGCCCGTCGGCAAGCTGCTGCAGGGGGAGACGGAGAAGCTGCTGTCTATGGAAGACGTCCTGGGCAAGCGGCTCATCGGCCAGAAGAATGCGGTGGCGAGCGTTTCGGACGCTGTGCGCCGCTCGCGCGCCGGCGTCGCCGACCCGAACCGGCCGCTCGGCTCGTTCCTGTTCCTGGGGCCCACGGGCGTGGGCAAGACGGAACTGGCGAAGTCGCTGGCGGAGTTCATGTTCGACGACGATCGCGCGATCGTGCGCATCGACATGTCGGAGTATTCGGAGAAGCATTCCGTCTCGCGCCTGGTGGGCGCCCCTCCCGGATACGTGGGCTACGAGGAGGGCGGCCAGCTGACGGAGGCCGTGCGGCGCCGCCCGTATTCGGTGATCCTGCTGGACGAGGTCGAGAAGGCGAACCCGGACGTTTTCGACATTCTGCTGCAGGTGCTCGACGACGGCCGCCTGACCGACGGCCAGGGGCGCACGGTGGATTTCAAGAACACGATCTTGATTCTGACCTCGAACCTGGGCTCGCAGGCGCTCATGGATCCGACGCTCGACGAGAGTCAGAAGCGCGAGGCGGTTATGGCGTCCGTGCGGAAGGCGTTCAAGCCGGAGTTTGTCAACCGGCTCGACGACGTCATCGTGTTCGACCCGCTGACCCTGGAGGAGCTGGGCAAGATCGTGGATCTGCAGGTGGAGCAGGTGGCGCGGCGCTTGAAGTCGCGGCGGATCACGCTGGACGTGACCGATGCGGCCAGGGAGTTCCTCGCGATGGACGGGTACGACCCTGCCTACGGCGCGCGCCCGCTGCGGCGGCTCATTCAGCGCGAGATTGGCGACAAGCTGGCGCGGATGCTGCTCTCGGGCGAGGCGACCGACGGCGCGACGGTCACGGTGGACACCGACCCGTCCGACTCGACGCCGGGCCTCAAGCTGACCGTGCGGGAGTAGCGCTGCGGCTGGTGGCTGGTGGGGGGGCGCGCCTAAAGGCGCGCCCCCTGGTCTATATTCTGGCGGCTGAACCCAAACCCGCTCTTGCGAGGCAGAGTCTTCACTCGCGCTGGTCGGCCTTGAGATCTATGGGCAACCCGCTCTTGTGGCGAGGCTGCCCCGGCTGGTGCCCGGTGTGAAGCCTGGTAGCAACTTAGCGGTGCATGAGTGCTGCTGAGGCTGATGGCTGCTGGGGGCGCGCCTGAAGGCGCGCCCCCTAGCTCTGTACTGCTTACTCTCACTCTGCGATCCTTGCTGTCTCTTGCTCCGGGATCCTTGCTAACTCTCGGGAGGAGGCGCGGACTCCGCCTCGCCGTCCGCTTGAGGTGACGATGCTTGCTGCGTCTTCTTTCTCACGGCGGCGAGGTTGCCTTGTGCGGCGAGTGCGTGGGGATGGTTGGGGCCGAAGACGTTGATCAGATCAGGGACAAGGTTCTCGTACATCTCTACGGCTATCTGCAAATTGTCGGCAGCGTAGTAGACGTAGGCGAGGTTGTTTCGTGCGGCGAGTGTGTGGGGGTGGTCGGATCCGAGGGCGTAGGCGAGATCAGGAATGAGTGCGTTGTACTCATTGATGGCTTTAGAAGTGTTTCCTGCCTCCCAATATGCGGCGGCGAGGTTGTTTCGTGCAGCGAGTGTAAGGGGGTGGTCGGATCCGAGGATACCGACGAGATCGGGGATCAGAGCTTCGAACATGTCCATGGCTTTCCGCAGGTTTCCTGCCTTCTGGTACGCAAGGGCGAGATTGTTTTGTGCAGTGAGTGTGCGGAGGTGATCAGATCCGAGGACGCGGGTTTGGTCTGTCTGAAGGGCCTCGTACATGTCGATTGCTTGCTGAAGGTCTCCTGCATTCAGATGTGCTCCGGCGAGGTTGTTGCGTGTATTGAGTGTGTCGGGGTGGTCGGGGCCGAGAAGGCGGGTGCGGTCGGCCAAGAGGGTCTCGTGCATGTCGATGGCCTTGGAAATGCTTTCTGCCTCCCGGTATGCGTCGGCGAGATTGCCTCGTGTATGGAGTGTGTCGGGGTGGTCGGGTCCGAGGACGCGGACGAGATCGGGGATCAGAGCTTCGAATATGTCGATGGCTTTGGAGACATCTCCCGCCTCCATGTATGCAAGGGCGAGGTTGTTGTAGGTAGCAAGTGCGCTGGGGCGGTCGCGGCTGAGGATGGCAACAAGCATCTCGGCGGCTTCTGTGAGGGTCAGGGCGATTTGCGGACGCCCCATATTGGTTAGACACGAAATCGTTTCGCCAACGACTACGGTGACGCTTGACAGGTCGATGCATGCCTCATGAGGAGAATAATGCATATGTCCTTCCTGTTGTTCTGCGATGGCTCGGAGCTGGTCGGCCATGTCGAGGGCGTCGGCGCGCTGGGCGTTGTTCTTTGAGGCCTCGTCCATGTCGATGCCCTCCAACAGGGTGACGACCGCTTTCTCCAGACTGGCGAAAACCTCGGGTTGTTTGTTGTAGTCTTCGCGCAGGACGCGCCCCTGGAGACTGTGGATGCGGACATAGCGCCCGTCCTGGGACGGGGTGCAGATGGAATGGGCTACAAGCGCCCCCAAGGATTGCCGGGCAATCGGCATTCTCGTGCCGATTCGATGCAACCAGGGGCGGGGCACGCCCGACGGGGCAAGAAGCGCCAGAGCGGCCAGCTGCACGGATGCCGCCGCGGCCCTGGGCAGGTCCTCCTCGCCGCTGGAGCGGTCCTTGTCGGCCAGCATGTCCAGCGCCGATTCGTAGGCTTTGCGCAGGGCCGCGTGCACCAGATCGGGGTAATCATCGCCCGGCAGGCGGTCGACGACCTCGTCAAGCCGGTACTCGCGCAGTTCGGCCAAGTACTCGTCTAACGTGGCGTACCCGTTGAGCTTGATGGTCGCCGCGGCTTGGGCCAGGGCCACGGGCAGGTCCCCGAGAGCCTCGGCCAAACGGGCCGCTCCGGCGTCGTCTAACCCGGTTCGTTCCCTGATGAAATCTATCGATTGGGGCCGCGTGAACGCCCCCACCGCAATGAGGCGCCCGGCACTGTCGCCCGGGCTGGCAACCGTTGTCGTGACAAGGACACGCAAACCGTCACTGCGGGGCACCAGCCCGGCCAGGTCGTCAAAGTCGTCGACGTTGTCGAACACGAGCAGCCGGTCCCCCTCACCGGAGTTGAGCCGCGTCACGCACCGGCAGGCGGCAGCGTCAGGGTCGCCCTTGCCGTCGTCGATTCCCATCTCGACGGCCAGTCCCGCCAAACCAGCCACGAGCGCCTCACGGCTCGAAGCGTCCATCCACGCCACCAAAGGCCACCCGGCCTTCTCGCATTCGCGGGCATAAACGGCGGCCAACTGAGACTTTCCCACACCCCGCATCCCACACACAACAACCGGCCCACCCACAGCCGAAGAACCCACACCATTGGTTGACGAGCCCGAACCGTCGGCCAGACGACCCGCGCTGTCGGACGAAGAACTCACGCCATCGCCGTCAGCCGACGAGCCCCCACCGGCGCCGTCCGTTGAATGATCCGCGCTGTTGTCGGCATTCGAGCCGCGGGCTTGCGGATCATCGAGGGCCGGCTGGGACGTTTCCCTCTGCCCAGCCGAGTCCGCCGGCTCAGGCCTGGCCAGCGCCTCGTAGAGGTCGGCCTGCTCGCGCCTGTCAACGAAGCCGGCCGCCTGCGCCGGGAGAGAGCCAAACCAAACCTTCCGTTCGCAATCGGCATTTCTCCCAGCAAGGTGCTCATTGATGAGGCCGCTTATGTTGTCAAGCTTGCCTGTTGTCTCAATGTAGCGCTCGTCGGCAGCGGCGTTGCCCGCGAGAACTTCCTTCAATGTGTCGGTACCAGTTGTCTTGATTGTTTTTAGCGTCACGAGGAGTGTTTCTCTGTCGTTGAGAAGGTCCGTCAGGGCTTGGGGGACAAGGCCGGAGTCAGTTCCGGCCAAGTCGTGGGCCCCGTCGGCGACAATGACCAGCAATTCGTCGAACAGGCCCCGCACGTCTTCGTCAAGTGCCTCGCGCCGCTGCGTGCCGCCGTGCTCGTTGACGTAGGCGAGGAAGGCGTCGCGGCCGCGTCTGGCCTGGACGAAGGCTTCCGTGTCTTTACGGGCCTCGTCGAGAGTCTCGAGGGCCGCTTTCACGGCCTGTTGGGCAGCTTCTCTTTCCTCCGGAGAGCTTGACCGCGTGAGCTCTTTCTTCGAGGCTTTCTTCAACCGCGCCGCAATCCTCTTGGCCTGCAGCTTCTGACTTTCTGACAGCTTCCTGAACCGCTCGCCCGCGGTGAACGCCGTATTGACAAGGCCCAAACCCTTGAAAAATAGAGACAAGCCACCGACAATCACGCCAAAATCCATGGGCCGATCTTAACGGCCACCCAACGCCACCCGCCACATATCCCATCATCCGAACGCCATGCCACAGGAGCCAGACTTCTTGCGTTGCCAATTGGTATCGTCTTTGCGTGGGATACCACCCAGGCAAGATTTACTTTGTCGTCTGAACTTGCCGGAATATTCGTTCCCATGCGATTGCTGGAAAGAGGGTTCGCCTGCCATGTCTGCCTCCCAAGCTCGATGGAACATCCAAGGATCCCTTCAGTAGGCCGCTCAAATGTCCGTTGTGAGTTTTCCATTGCGGCCTTGCAAAACAAATATTTGCTCTCTCCCGTCAAAGCAGGAACCCCAGTTGGGCTGTAAGTAAGGTTTCAATTATGGACGAGAAGCGGTGTTTTGGCGATTACGCGCTCGAGGGTGCGCCTCGAATTGCGCGAGTGTTCCTGCCCTTGGTGGATGAGGGATCCGACGATTGCCTTGCGTGGTCTGCCCTTGAAGGGTGGTCTCAGGCGGCGCTGAGCGGGTCCGTCTCGTCTATGGAATACCTTGATTGGGGAAGCGGGGCAGGTGATTTCTCTGTTCGTTGGCGTCCGTCGAATGGGCATGCCGATGATGAGACAATCGCGTGCGTCGCCGACCTCCTTGCCACCGTGGCGGGAAGCGATCGGGGATGGACATTCACTCCCTTCCCCGAAATGATTGAAAGTTCCTTAGCGCGGTTGACCTATGACGCTGGTGTCCGGTTTGCGGACGAAGCAGGAACCTGGTCGGCAGATGAAGCGGGAGTCCGGTTGACGGACAAAGCCGAAGTTCTGTCGGCAGACCAAGCGGACGAGGAGCTTCTGGAAGCGGCCGATTGCCTGTCTATTCCGAGGGTAAGCACGTTGATCGATCTTGCGCGTTTCGCGGACCTGTGGCGAGGCCGGGCGCTTCCCGGCGTCGTCCAGTTCGGCGAGGAAGTTCGCCTTGCAGCGCCGCCATACGGCGATTCCGTCATCGTCTCCGGTCCGGAGTCCATCGTCCCTGTAGGGCAGGAGTTGGGATTGGACTTAAGGGTCGTTTTGGCGAACCAGGCCGTCCCTCCGATGGAATGGTGACGAAGGCTCGAAACAGTCGCATTCTTAAACTCGAAACAGTCGCATTCTTAATAACGCTGCGCCGCGATTTATAGGAACGCCGCGCCGACCAGGCTCACGTCGTCGCCCAGTTCCGCGGGGACGACGATTCCTTCGCGGTTGGCGGGAACGAGGGCCTCGCGGGCGACGAGCTCGGATGCCCGTGCGATCCAGTCGGGGTGGGTGATGGCCACGCTTCCGCCCACCACGATGCGTTCGGGGTTGAAGACGTTGGCCATGTCGACGCACATGCCCGCAACCGCGGCGGCTGCGGCGTTGAGCGCCCGGATCGCGTGAGGGTCGCCCGCGGCGGCGCACTCGTCCACGTCCTTGCCAGTGAGCGGGCGGCCGCTTCGAAGGCGCTCGGCGAGGGGCGAGGACGTTTGCGAAGAGAACGATGATGCTTGCGACGAAAACGACGATGTTTGCGAAGAGATCGGTGCGGCGACAGCTTCACCGGCTCGGGCGGCGACGCTGGCAGCAGCAGTGGAGCCCTCGACGGATTTCGTGACGGCGCGGGTTTGCGCGAAACCCTCAGCAGCACGCAATTCGGCACCCTCAGCGGCACGGAGCTCGGCACCCTCAGCCGCACGGAGCTCCGCCTCGGCTCGGCGGGCGATCGAGGGGCCGGACGCAATGGCCTCGACGCAGCCGCGGCGGCCGCAGCCGCACCGAGGGCCGCCGCGCTCCACGCAAATGTGCCCGATCTCCCCGGCGACTCCGTCTGCCCCGCGAATCAGGCGGCCGTCGAGCATAACGGCGCCGCCCACGCCGGTGGAAACCGTGATGAAGACGAAGTTCGCTGTGCCGCGCGCGCTGCCGCAGCGGTGCTCGCCGAGTGCCGCCGCGTTCGTGTCGCGGTCCACGCGCACCTCGAGGCAGGCGGCCCGCGAGAGCGCCTCGCCCAGCTCTAGCCCGGCGAGGACAGGCCCGGTGTTCGGCGGCGTGAAAAGCTTGCCCGTGCGCGGGTCGACCGGCCCGGTCACGCTCACCCCGATCCTTTCGAGGGTGTGACATCCGATTCGCATTCGTGCCTCGCCGAGGGCGTCGAGGCACGTGTCGACGACGGCCCGCCCGCCTTCCGACGTCGGCAAGGGCCGCCGGCTTCTGACGAGGATCTCCCCGGCGGGCGTGACGACGGCGGCGCGGATCCACGTCCCGCCGATATCGAGGGTTCCGACGCAGCCGGAGGCGTCGGCGTCCGTTGCGCTTGTCAGCGGCGACGAGGGGGCAGCGGCGGGCAGCTCAGCTGATTGCCCCGCGGATTTCGAGGCGTCAGACCTTTGAGCCTCAGCGGGTTGCCCGGCGGATTGTCCGAACGTGTTGACAGGTTCTCCTTGCGCGACCATACTTAAGTATAACATTATAATGAATCGCGGAAAACCTGAGAGGTGACGCTATGGCGCAGGAGACGATCGACTCCCGCGTGCCTGACGGCGAAGCCGATGTGCATGCGGCTGAAGCCGATGCCCGCGTGGGTGAATCCGATGCGCGCGTCGGCACGGACGAGCCCTCGAACGCGCCCGGCGCCGCTCTCGTCAGGGGTCCGGTTCCCCTTTACCACCAGGTATACAGCGCTCTGCGCCGGGAAATCGACGCCGGGCGGTGGAAATCAGGGGATCGCCTCCCGACGGAGCGCGAACTCGGAAAGTTCTACGGGTGCAGCCTCGTCACGGTGCGGCGCGCTCTGGACGAGCTCGTCCGCGAAGGCCAGATCTACCGCGTCCGCGGGCGCGGGACATTCGTCAGCGAAAGCCCGGTGGAGCGCCAGCTCGCCGAGCTGACGAGCTTCACGGCGGAGATGGCCGTCCGCGGCCTGGAGCCGCGCACGGTCGTCTTGACCCAGGAAGTCACCGAATCGACGCCGTCGACGGCGGACCGGCTCGGCATTGCCTCGGGGCTTCCGGTCTACTCGATCGAGCGCTTGCGCATCGCCGGCGACGAGCCGTTGCTCCTCGAACACGTCTTCCTTCCCGAATATCTCTTCCCCGGGCTCCTTTCCTTGGATCTCGGGTCCTCATCCCTCTACACGCACCTTTCCCAGCGCTTTGGCGTCGACCTCGTCAGCGGGCATCAAACGATCCAGCCCGCCCTGCCGAGCGCCAGGGAGGCTGCGTTGCTCAAGCAGGAGCGCAGCGAACCTGTGCTCCTGATCAGACTCATCTCACGCAACGCCGATGGGCGTCCGATCGAATACTGTCGCACAGTTGTGAAGGGCAGTCGGGCGAAGTACCACATCGACGTCGCCAGGCCGCGAAGCGTATGAAAAGGGAACCCCGCACTGCGCCCGCATCGTCGTCCACGAACCGTCGATGCGGCGTTCGAGCGAGCCTCCCGCGCCCAGCGCCTGACCATGCCCTTCCTCCCAATCACCTCAACCAGCTGGAGCGAACATGAGGAGACACAGCAAACGGGCGATCGCAACGGCGATGATCGCCGCATGTGCAATGGCGGGCACAAGCCTCGCCGCCTGTTCGAGCGACGACGCCGACGCGAACACGATCGTCGTCTGGGACTACTACGGCTCGGCGACGCCGGTGAAACCCGCCATCGAGGCGTACAAGAAGAAGCACCCGGGAATCAAAGTCGATTACCAGGTCTATGACTACGACACCTTCCAGGAGAAGCTGTCGACCGCGTTCTCGTCGAATTCGGCGCCCGATCTGGCCACGATCGACATGACGTGGGTGCCGACCTACGCCTCCCAAGACCTTCTGTCCGACCTGTCCGAAATCTCGGGCGAGAAACTCAACGGCGCGTCCATCGACTCCCAATACACCAAGGGCTCCGTCGACGCCATGACCTACAAGGGCCACAAGATCGCCCTGGCATACGACTTCGACGCCTACGCCCTCTACTACAGGAAGGACATCCTGGAAGCCAAGGGGCTCAAGGTTCCCACCACGTGGGACGAGCTCGTCGAGGTCTCCAAGGCCATGGCCGAAGACTCGAACGGCGACGGCAAACCCGACAAGTACCAGATGCAGGTGCGCCCGGACACGTTCCAGTACTCCCAGTTCCTCTTCCAAAACGGCGGGTCGATCGTCGACAAGTCCGGAAAGAAGGCGGCGTTCACGTCTCCCGAAGGCGTCCAGGCGATGGAGTACATGAAGAAGCTGCTCGATAGCGGCGGCCTGCTGTGGGACGACTCGCAAGGCGACTCCACGGGCCTGCCGGGAATCTCGGACGAACGCATCGGCATGTTCCTCAACGGCCCCTACATGATGGGCGTGCTCAAGGACGGCGTCCCCGGTCAAGCCGGAAAGTGGGCCGTGGCGCAGGCTCCGTTTGCCAAGAAGCCCGGCTCGTACCTCGGCGGCACAGGCCTGGTGATTCCGGCCAGCGCGAAAAATCCGAAGAAGGCATGGAGCCTCATGCAATTCATGCTCACACCCGAGCAGCAGGAGCTCGTTTACACGAAGGCGGGGGCGGCTCCCGCCACGAAGGCCGCGCTCAAATCGCCCAAGCTCTCCCAGCCCGATCCCTTCTTCGGCGGGCAAAAGCCCTTCGAGGTGTTCGAAAAGGCCATGGCCACGGCGACTCCGTTCCCATACGTGGCCGGGTGGCCGGACATCGACCAGGAGATCACCAAAGCAGTCGCCTCTGCGATCAGAGGCCGGAAAACCCCCAAGGGGGCGCTAGAAGATGCAGCGAAGAAAACCGATGAAACTCTTCGCCAATGACGCGGCAGGCGGCGCGGCGCAGCAATCACGCACGGCTACGATCGCGCCGCCGCCGGCGAAACGCGGGCGACGTCGTGCATCCGCGCACTGGGACTCCCTCAAGGCGGAACCCGAAGCGAAAGGGGTGACAAAATGGTTGACGCAGCCGACGCGGCTGTCAAGAACGAGGCCGTGAACGCCGAAGGCGGCGCGAACGCCCGAAGCCGCAAGGTGACCTCCAAACGCCGATCGTCCACAAAGAAATCGCCCATGGAAAGGCGGCAGCGCCGGGCGGGGTACGTCTTCGTGGCCCCGGCCATGATCTTCACCGCCGTTTTCTTCTTCCTCCCCATGGCTTTCTCGCTGTGGTGGAGCTTCACAAAGTACAACGGCGTGACCGATCCGAAGTTCGTCGGCCTCGACAACTACTCCGACCTCTTCGCCGACGACCAGTTCCGAACCGCCGCGGGAAACACGGCGATCTTCGCCCTCGTGACGATGACCATCGGTCCGCTCCTCGGACTGGTTTCGGCGCTCCTGCTCAATCGAGCGCGCGTCGGCCAAGCACTCTTCCGCGCCGCATTCTTCCTCCCCGTGACGATGTCCCTGGTGGTCGTTTCGACGATGTGGAAGATGCTCCTGAACGACGACGGACTGATCAACCGCGCCATTGAGTTCTTCGGGGGAGAGGGGCGCCAGTGGCTCTCCGACCCGGACACGGCCTTGCTGGCCGTGTGCGCCGCGAGCATCTGGCAGGGGTTCGGCTTCGAGACGGTCATCCTCCTCGCTGCGCTGCAGGGAATCCCCCGTGAGAGGTACGAGGCGGCAGCCGTCGACGGCGCCGGGCCGTGGCGAACCTTCCGGGCCGTTACTTTGCCCGCGTTGCGGCCTGCGCTCCTGTTCGTCTACGTCGTCGGAATCATCGGCGCGTTCCAGGTGTACGACCAGGTTTATGTCATGACCAGAGGCGGGCCCGCCGACTCGACGATGACCGTGGTCTACTACCTCGTCGAGAAATTCCATCGGCTGGACTTGGGCCATGCGTCCGCGGCCGCGTATCTCCTGGTGATCTTCCTGGCCGCCGCGTCTGCGCTTCAGATGAGGCTTGAAAGGAGGCCCTCATGACGGGCAAAGCCGTGGCGAAGGGCGCTGACACGCCCGACGCGCGAGACTCCGCTGAGAAAGGCGCTGCGGCAAAAGGGGCCGCGGCGGAAAGCTCCGCAAAAGGGGCTTCAGCAAAGAACACGGTGGGCGTCTCCGCAAGGAAGCCCGAGGAAAAGAAACGCGCGACGTCGTGGGCCAAACGCCTTCGGCCGACGACGAAGCGGCGCGTCCTGACGTACGCCTGCCTCACGGTTTTCAGCGTGCTTATGACGATCCCCTGGCTGTGGACGCTTTCGACGTCCTTCAAGCGGAGCCGGGACGTGTTCGCCCCGGGCACGGGACTCGTGCCAGACCCGGCGTCGACCAAGGCCTACGAGCGGATCTTCACGGACCAGCCGTTCTTCCGGTACTTCCTCAACTCGGTGATCGTCGCCGTCGTCGTGGTGATTCTCAACGTCGTCTTCGATTCGCTGGCGGCCTACGCCTTCGCGAAACTTCCCTTCCCGGGGCGGTCGTTCCTGTTCGGCCTGCTCATGGTGACGATGATGATCCCCATGCAGGTCAACCTCATCCCTCTCTACAGGATGATGGTCTGGCTCCACGATTGGGTTCCCTTCCTAGGCCTCGACACGCTTTCGGGAATAATCGCGCCGGGCGCCGTCCAGGTCTTCGGCATCTTCCTCATGCGGCAGTTCTTCGCTTCGATACCGGACTCCATTCTGGAGGCGGCGCGCTTGGACGGGGCGTCGGAGTTCCAGATCCTGCGGCGCATCGTGCTGCCGCTTGCGGCGCCGGGAATCGCGACCTTGACAGTCTTCACATTCCTCGGGGCATGGAACGACTTCCTGTGGCCGCTCCTCGTCTCGAACTCCGAATCGACGCGCACGCTGCCCGTCGGCCTGGCCCTTCTTGCCCGCAAGAACACAGTGGACTGGCCGGGAACAATGGCGGGCGCCGTCGTCACTGCCGTTCCAATGATCGTCATTTTCATCGTGGCGCAACGGAAATTCATCGACGGCCTGACGGCCGGCTCAACAAAAGGATAAACATGGCTACCACACACGATTCTTCCGGCGCGGCCGACCGCGGTGCCGCGACCCCCGGAGCACCCGCCGGAAGGGATCTCTTTCTCACGGAAATCTGCGAGAGCCCGAGCGCGCTGCTGGGCACAGCGCGCACCCTGGGCGAGCAGACGGACAAGTTCGAGCGGGTGCGCACCCTGCTCGGCGGGCGCCGCTTGGTCCTCACGGGAATGGGCAGCTCGGCCGACGCCGTGACCGCGCTGGCCAGCGTCCTCGGGCGCCGCGGCGTGGAGGCCAACACTATCCACACAGCCGAACTTTTGCACTACCGGATGAACGCCTTGGCCCCGGATTCGGCGGTTGTGGCGGTGAGCCAGTCGGGCGAAAGCATCGAGGCGGTGCGCATGGCGGCGGAGCTCCGCAAAAAAGAGGGCGTTCCGCTGGTCGCCGTCACGAACGGGCCGCAAAGCCCCCTCGCCGAGGAGGCCGCGGTGTCCATCGACCTCGGCGCGGGCGACGAGCGCGGGCCCTCCAGCAAGACGTACGTCTCAACGATGCTCGCCATGCACGTCCTCGCCGAAGTCCTGACCGGCGGCGAGCCCGTCGCCTCGATTCTCTCCTCCGCGCAGGCGCTCGCCGAAAAGGCCGCGGCGGGCCTTCGCGAGTGGGCCGACGGCGCCGAGGCGATCGGGCGGAGGCTCGCGGCAGCGATCGACGAATCCCAGCAGGCACTCATGGTGCTCGGCCGCGGCGTCGCCATCGCAACCGCCGAGCTCAACGCGCTCGTTCTCAAGGAATCCGCGCACGTCCCCGCCCATTCGATGGACGCCGCAGAATTCCGACACGGCCCCCTCGAGCTGGCCGCGCCCGGCCTCGGCGTCGTGCTCGTCAGCCTCGAACCGACGCAGGCGGCTTTGGACGCGCGCCTGCGCGGCGAACTTGAAGCGAAAGGCGCGTCGGTGACGGTTGTGGGAACCGACGTCGTCGCCGCTTCCGGCCTGACCGTCGACTATCTGTTTTCCAGCACGGCGCCGCTGCTCGACGCCGGCTGTGCAGCAATCCCGTTGTTGCTGGCGGCTTGGGCGAAGGCGTCGCAGAACTCGGCAACGCCGGGAGTGTTCAACGTCGGAGCGAAGGTGACGACATGCGAATGAGCCGAGGCGGGCATCGAGGCGAGGGGCCGCAGAGCGCTTCGCCGGGAGGACGCGGACCCCGACTCGAGCCGGATTCGGCCGCGCAGGGGGCGGGAAGGGAGCCGGAAGAAAAGGAACCGGGCTTGCCGCGAATCGAACGGGAAGCGGCCGCGCCGGGACTCGACCGGAAGCCGGCCGCGGCGGCATCTTCAGGGGCCTCGGCTTTCTCCATGGGCAGGCACTTCATGTACGCCTGCGGAAAGCCGCATATCCCGGTGGGCGCGCACGTCGTGCCGCCGTCAGGGCCGGACTGGCCGTGGCGCGAAGGCCCCGAAGCATTCGACCGGGCCTTCGCCCAGATGGCCGAGCACGGTTTGACGAGCGCCCGCATCGATCTGCTGTGGGCGGCCGTCGAACCCGAACGCGGCCGCCTCGACGAGGCGCACCTGGCCGTCCTCGACCGAGTCTTCGATGCGGCGAGGGCCCATGGAATCACGCTTCACCCGGCCCTTTTCGTGGGCGGCGAGGTCGGCGACGCCTACTGGGACCTTCCGTGGGCGAGCGGCGTCAACCCGCATACCGACCCCGAACTCGTCAAACTCCAGGCCGCCCACGCCGCGCAGTTGGCCCGCAGGTGGGCGAGCCGCCCCGAGCTGATCGCGTGGGACCTCACCGACGAGCCGCCGTTCTGGATCTACGGCGAAACCACCGACGACGAACACGCCGTCGAATGGACAGCGGCCCTGACTCAGGCGATCCGCGCGAACCACCCCGGCTGCCTCGTGACCATCGGCACGGCCTCCCAGGAGGTTGACGGCGGGCCGTTCCGGGCCGACGTCGTCGCCGACGCCCTCGACTTCGCGTGCGTGCATCCCTACCCGATCTACTCGCCGGAGCTGTACGCCGACCGCCTGGGCTCGCGGCGGATGAGCATGGCGGGGGCGTTCGAGACCGCCCTGGCCCGCGGCGCCGGAAAATCGGTTATGGTCCACGAATTCGGGGCTTCCAGCACCCAGTTCGCGCCAGAGGCGATCGCCGACTACGACAGGCTCGTGTGCTGGTCCTCCCTGGGGGCCGGGGCGATCGGCTTCTACGCGTGGTGTTGGATCGACGCCGAACCCGCCGCCTACCGCCGCGCACCGTACGTGCGCATGCCCCACGAGACGCAATTCGGGCTGCTCGACGCCGAAGGCAAAGCACGCCCCCGCGCCAGCGTCCAGAGCGAGCTCGCGCGGGTGACCGGGGCCCTCGACCTCGAGGGCCTGGCGGGCGACGGTCCCTGGACGCCCGCGTCGATTCCCGTGCCGCACGAGTACGTCAAGCCCTACGACCGCGCCTCCTACGGTTTGGACGACGCGCCCTCGGGGCCATACGTCCCGGCCGAAAAGGCGTGGGAGCCCGCCCGCGACGTCAAGCCGCTGGTGCGCGGGTGGCTCAACTCCTACGTCTTCGCCTCCCGCGCCGGGCTGCCCTGCCAGTTTCCCCGCGAAAAGCTTGACGATTCGTGGCCCGCGACGCCCATCGCGCTGCTTCCCGCGCCGCTTACCTCGACGACGTCGTCCCTCCTGCACATGCGCACATCGTTCTGGCAGGGCGCGCTCGACTACGTCGAAGCCGGCGGCGTCCTCTATCTTTCGTGCTCCGCGGAAACGGCGATCCCCGAGCTCGCGGAGTTCGCGGGCGTGCGAATAGCCGACCGGGCCGTCGCAACGGACCGTCTCGAGCTGACCGCCGTCGAGCCTTTCGCGGGCCTGGAAGCGGGCGACGTCGTCTCGGTCGAGCTGCCGGCCGCCGCGAGGGCGGGCGGGGCGGCCAACAATCTGCATCTGCGGGGCGTGGAGCTGGACGTGGTCGACGCGAGAACGGTGGCAACCGACGCCGCCGGCCTGCCCGCGCTGACCGTGGCGCGGCGCGGCCGGGGGGCCGTCGTCGTATGCGCCTATCCGATCGAGCTTCTCGCCGCCGAGATCGCCGACGCCCACGGCGACGCCGACGGCCTGTGGCGCGTCTACAGGCTCGTGCGCGACCTCGCCGGGATTGAGCCGCCGGTCGACCTCGATTCCCCGCAGCTCGCGCGGGGCGTCCTGCGCGGCCCGCGCGGCGGGATCCTCGTGGCCACCAATCACGGCCGCGAGGACGTGAGCGTGCCAGTGAAGACGAGCGAATCTTCGCGGGCGGCCGAGGCGGTGAGAACGATCGAGGTCGTGCACACCGCCGCGGCCGTGCCCGTCGAAATTCCCGACGGCAGGCCGGTCGAAGCGGGTGAAACCGTCCATGTTCCGAGCGGAGGAGCGGCGATAATCGCGTGGACGTGCTAGCGTGCTTGGCTTGAAATAGATTGGAAAACTGAAGAGGCGAGCACTGAGATCTGGGCGGCGGACGGCCTGGCCGAAATCAGAAGTCTGAGCTGAAGCCGGACTTCGGCCAAGCTCGTCGCGCCGCCCATGGGCCGCATGTTCGACCTTGCCGAAGGCCTTTGATTTCCTCGCGATCGCGGTCTGTTTCGGGGTGCGGGCTGGCTTTGTTCGCAGCGGATCGCGATTGAAATCGAAAGCAATGAAGTTCCACAAGAATGTGTTGTGTATCACAATTACATAGCGGCATCATTCGACACCATTGCGTAGCTTTGGAAGGCGGTTCCGCGATGCGGACCGCCAATTGGGTTTACCAAGTGATAGGGTGTTGTGCTGTAATGGTCGCAACTTCCAACAGTGACTCACGCTAAATAAATGCGCATGCGTGGCGTCATTGTGGGTGCGTGAAAGGGTGAACAATGTCAAAAGTGAAAGTTTCTCCGCAGCTGCTGAAAAAGGCTGCCTCGGAGGCAGACCAAGCCGGTCAAGCGATTGGTTCCGTAAAAATGCTAGAAGGAACGCCTAGTGTTGCAGAGGCAATGCCGGGAAGCCGATCGGGAGGAGCCGTCGTCCGTGCCGCAGACTTCGGCGACAAGATGGCCAAAAGCATGAAAGACTCCCTGGAAGCCTTCGCCGGGGCGCTCGACAAGGCGCGCGAAGACTACAACGCCGCCGACCATTCTTCGAGCGTCGATTTTTCCAGCCTCGACAGCCGTCTGCGAGGCAAATGATGGTCACGTGGGATGAGCTCAAACGTTGGAAGCCCGAGGGCCTGGACTCCTTTATTGACCTGCTTGTCAATTCTAGAAAGAAGGCTGTGGGCGGGGGCGACCATATAGAGACCATGGATCTCTCCACAGGATGGGAAGGCGAGGGGGCCGCGGCGGCTCAGCAGAGGCGCGATCGTTTAGACCGAAAGACCGTCCTGCTGCTGAAAAACATCGGTGAGCTAATAAAGGCCACTGCTGAGGCTCAGGAAGGCCTTGGCGAGGTTTCGACCATGGTTGTGGAAGCCGAGTCTCGCGCCAGCCATTTCGGCTTCAAGATCTCCGCCGACGGAACCACTGTGACCGATCCGAATCCAATCAAAAAGAGCTTCGGCGACTTGATCAGCCCATGGGACACCGACCATGAGGAAGACAAAAAGGAACGCGAGGAACACCTCGAGGAGTGCAAGGTCCATGTCCGCAATGCGCGCAAGAAAGCCGACGAGGTAGACAGGGCCTACGAGGCTGCCCTTTTGCGGATCGCTGGCGGAAAGGTGAAGTCTTCGGGCAGGTTGGAGGATCCGAATCCTGGCTTGCCAAAGCAGTCGCCCTCGAACAATACGGAGGAGGTCGCCGCATGGTGGGCCGCCCATACCGACGCCGAAAAACAGGCTTTGGCTGAAGAGTCCCCTGAAATGGTCGGCAACCTGGACGGCGTGGAGGCGAAGTACAGAAACATCGCCAATCGCAAACTGTTGAACAAGGATCTCCAACAGTACAAACCCGTAGCCGACCGTCTGGAGCAGCTCAAGAGGGCGAATCCGGGCAAGAGCGAGTCCCAGCTTCTGAGCCGTGATGAGCTCTTGCAGCTCAAGTACTATCGGGAGGCGAAGAACGTGGAAAAGGCTCTGACGCAGAATGACGGAAACACCCAGCTGCTCATCTTCCAGCACGGCGGCGACGAAACCGGGGCGAAACATGCCCATGCGGCAATAGCCGTGGGCGATGTGGACACCGCAAAACACGTCACCACCTTCATGCCCGGCATGGGCACCGACGTTTCCAAGAACATGGACCGAGTCACGCGGGACGTGGCGAATCTTAAGACGGAAGCGGAAAGACAGTCGCAGGGTGAATCTGTGGCGGCGATCGGCTGGGTTGGGTACGACGCTCCGCCGGCGCCGTGGGAAAGCAATCCGGGCAAGAGTATAAAGCAGTGGGACTTTTCCGTTCTCGGCACCCGCGATGCCCGGATGGGCGGCGACGGCGGGGCGAGGTTCCTGGAGGGGATCAGGGATTCGCGCAACGCGGCGATTTCGGGAACGTCGGACGTCCACCAGTCGCTCCTTGGCCACTCGTACGGATCGACGACGGCCAGCTACGCCGCCGCGCAGGCTCGGCCCGGGGTGATCGACGACTTCGGCGTGTTTGGTTCGCCTGGGGTGAAGAACGGATCGTGGGATATGAACGTTCCTCAGGGGCACAGATTCGTCTCCCTTTTCAAGGACGATCCGATCAGAACCGCCAATGTCGGCGCTGGTTTTGCCCACAATCACAACGGAAGTCTGGGCATGGACCCTTACGATGATTCGAGTTTCAAGAAGCTGAATCCGGAGGGGCCCGACACCAAGACAACCGGCCATTCCGGGTATCTCGTCAACAAAAGCCATGCACAGTGGCAGTTGGCATCGATTGTTGTTGGAAAGGCTCATTGACATGGGCGCGGTTGCACGGGCGGTTGCCGCGGCAGCTGCATGCTGGGCCTTATGCGCCTGCGGGCCCGTTGGGCCCGGCTCGAATTCGCCGACGTCGTCGGGCAAGGGGGAGAGCTCGGTGGAGCAGACACCGTCTCCGTATTACGAGGGGCGCAAGCCTTTCGGCGAGCGGGTGGACGTGATAACCGCCCGTAGTCAGCTTATGGGGGCGTTGGCCAGGGTGCGCTCCAGGGTCGACGCCGAGCTCGGCGCCAGGCAGTGGACCTGGCTAGACGAGGACCCGAACAAGCTTTACGACCCGTGCGACGACCTCCACGAGGGCGGTTACCTCGACCATTCTCGACAAGGGATCGCCCCCGGTTTCTCCAAGGATGCGTGGTCGCGCTTGCTTGCCATCGTCAAGGAGGAGGTCGCTCCTTTCGGTTTCACGGAGGTCATCGACGTCTCAGATGGTCGTGACCATGGGGCCTACATCCACAACACCCAGGATGGCGGGTATGTAGACGCGTCTTTGACACGGGAAAACTACTTTGGCATGCGCTATTCGACCGGCTGCCGCCCCGCGCCACCCGGGCGCAAGCCCAGGACCGCCGCGGATCCTCCGGAGTCCGGGTCGCCGACGCCGGCGGCCTCGCCATCGACTGGAATCGGGTGAATGCTTCATGCCCACGGTTAGTGCCGCCCTTCGAACACAGTCTTTGACTGGCACGCAATGAATGCTCACGGTGCGGTGTTTTGGCTCACGGTGCGGCGCTCCAGTTCTCAGGACGGTGTTCCAGTTCTCAGGATGGGGTTCAAGTGCTTAGGACGGAGCTCAAGTCCCTAGGGCGGGGCTCAAGTCCCTAGGACGGAGCTCAAGTCCCTAGGGCGGGGCTCAAGTCCCTAGGGCGGGGCTCAAGCGCTCAGTGCACATCGTTGGGTGCGGCGGTGTGCTGCGTTGGGCTCGACGGTGCGCATCGCTGGGCTTGGCGGTGTGCCGCGCCGGAACTGGCAGCGTGCCGCGCCGAGCTTGACGATCTGGGGCTTCAGGCGGAGCCTTGTCGAGACCGCCGAATCATGCCTCGCGCATGGCCTTCGTCAGCGCCGGCCACGCCTCCCTGTGAGGCGCGCCGAAGGGGCGGGAGCCGAGGAAAGCCCCGGCGCGCCCGACCGTCGGATCGACCCACAGGAACGACCCCGATTGGCCGAAGTGCCCGTAGGCCGACGGCGGAAACGAGGCGTCCGTCCAATGCGGTGCCTTCGAGTCGCGGATCTCCACGCCCAAGCCCCACGCGTTGTCGGCCTGCCGCCCATACCCGGGCAGCACTCCCGAGATCCCGGGGAACTGCGGCGTAATCGCCTCGCGCCACAGCTCGGACGAGACGAGCGTGGGGGAGAGCATTTCCCGGCCGAATGCCAGAAGGTCGGCCACCGAGCCGCGGCCCGAGTGGGCCGGCGACCCCTCGCATTCGGTTGCGCTCATGCCCAGCGGAATGAGCACGGTTTCCTCCAGCCACTCGGGAAAGGGCGTGCCGGTCGCCTCCTCGACGACGCCGCCCAGCACGTCGAAGCCCCGATTCGAGTAAACACGCCGCTTTCCCGGCGCGCCCAGAACCGCCCCCTCCTCGAACGGCAAACCGGAGGCATGCGCCAGAAGATGGCGCACAGTCGACCCCTCGGGCCCTGCGGGGTCATCCAAACGCAGCAGTTTCCGATCGACCGCCACGAGGGCGGCGTATCCAGCCAGCGGCTTCGTCACCGAGGCGAAAGGGAATGCCGCGTCGACGTCGCCCGAACACGCGATCGGCCCCGCAAGGTCCGTCACACCGAAAGCACACGGAAAGTCGAAATGCGCGGCTGCGGCCCGCGCGGCGGCGTCGAAGGAAGTCACTCGGCCAGTTTGCCACGGGCAGCCCTCGGTTGCCACGGGAGGATGGGTGCCAGCTATAGATCAAGTTGCCGCGGCTGCAAAGGTGACCGAGACGACCCTAAAATTTACAGCTTGCTGTCTGCGCGACTTATAGCTTGCTGTCTGTGCGACGGTATGCGGACGATTCCCTAGACCGGGGCTGCACGATAAGTCTAGTCCAGGGTAGACTTGCGAGGGAAACGCAACGCTCTGCTTAAGAAGCTCAAGCAAGAAGCAAAAGCTCGCGACCTTGACTTCTCGACCACGGAGCTGACGAATCATACTGCGGTCACCGTCGGAACAACTTCGCGCACGCTTGGCCATAACCCCCGGCCGCTCGGGCACGCCAGGCCGAACAACTTCGCGCACGCTTGGACGTCACGCTGAAATTGACGACCTGACCGCCCGCAAATTCTTCGACCAATTCTCCGACGAGTTGGGAAAGGGGTGGTGGCGATGAGCCGCCAATTCACTGTCACAGCCGAACGCGGGCGCACAGGGTGGTGGGTCACCGAATGCGCCGAGGTCGGCGCGGTCTCTCAGGTTCGCCGACTCGACCAAGCAAGCGACGACATCCGCGAGGCCGTCGCCTACCTTGCGGGATTGCCGGAGGACGACGTCGCCATTGACGTCGTCCCCGTTCTTCCCCAGGCGTATCGGGAACACGCTGCGCGAGCGAAGGAGGAACGCGAAAAAGAAGCTCGAGCCAGGGAGCGAGCGGCAGCAGAATCGCGGATGGCTGCCCGGGCGTTGCGCGAGGCGGGGCTGGCGTTGCGGGACGTGGGGACCGTCATGGGCATATCCCACCAGAGAGCGTCGCAACTGCTGGCCCGGCCCTAAGGGCTCCGCGGGTTGGACGAAGGGCGCCCCGCGCCCGGCAGCGGCAGCGCAGTTTTCCGGCGCCCGATGCTTTTAGGGACACGCGTCTTCAGGACCGTTCGAATCCTGAACGTTCGGTGTGAACTGCGCCTGGTAAGGGCCACGGCTGGCCGCTCGGCGGCCTAGACTTGAAGCATGGCTGACATTGCGAACTGGTTGACCGACATGGACGGCGTGCTCATTCACGAAGAGCACGCTCTGCCAGGGGCGTCCGAGTTTCTCAGCGCTTTGCGCGAGCGCGAGGTCCCCTTCCTCGTTTTGACGAACAACTCGATCTTCACCCGCCGCGACCTCTCCGCGCGGCTGGCCTCGTCCGGCCTCGACGTTCCCGAGGAGAACATCTGGACTTCCGCCACCGCCACGGCCACCTTCCTCGCCACGCAATCCGACTCGCGCCGCGCCTACGTGGTGGGCGAGGCGGGGCTCACCACCGCCCTGTACGAGCACGGCTTCGTCATGACCAACGACAATCCGGATTTCGTGGTTCTCGGCGAGACCCGCACATACAGCATCGAGGCCCTCACGCAGGCCATTCGCCTCATCGGCAAAGGCGCCCGCTTCATCGCCACCAACCCGGACGTCACGGGGCCGTCCGCGGACGGCCCCATCCCGGCCACAGGCGCCGTCGCCGCGATGATAACCGCGGCCACCGGCAAAACCCCGTATTACGTGGGCAAGCCGAACCCCGTCATGCTGCGCACGGGCCTCAACCGCATCGACGCCCACTCGGAGCAGACCGCGCTGGTCGGCGATCGCATGGACACCGACATCCTTGCAGGCATGGAAGCGGGACTGCAGACCCACCTCGTCTTGACCGGGTCCACAACCCGCGAGAACATCCCCGAATTCGCCTTCCGTCCGCAATTCATCCACACGAGCATTGCCAACGTCGTCGAATGCGTGGAGAAGAGCGCGCCGGCACGGCGCGGGTGAGCCTTCGATGGGAGAACTTCTTCCAGCGCTGTCAAGCGTCGTGGACTCGGGGGCGGTCGATGCCGGGGTCGGCCGCCCGCGCGACCCCGGCATCGAGGAGCGCGCCCTGGTCGCCGCGCTCGAGGTTTACATGGAAGTGGGCTGGTCCGGTTTCACGCTCGGGAAGGTTGCCAAGCAGGCCCACATGGGCAAATCGGCGCTCTACCTTCGCTGGCCCACCAAAGAGGCGATGCTGGCCGACGCTTTCACGGCGTCGGACGTCTTCTTCGAATACCGTGACTACGAAAGGCCCGACGTCCCGTTTCTCGAGTACGTCCAGATGCTCGTCGAGGACAGGCTCACGCGCTATTACACGCCCACGGGGCTCGCAGTGATCCGCCTGATCCTCGAAAATCACACGGACAACGAGGAGCTCGGCACGATATGGCAGAACTCGGTGGGCAAGTCCGTGATCCACACCAGGAACATCATCCGCGACGCCATGCGAACCGGCGATTTGCGGCCGGAAACCCAGCGTGTGCAGCTCGGCGACGCCCTCGAAGGGGGGATGGCCATGCACGTCATGGCGACGCCGCACCACCTGCTGTCCGTCGGACGAAAAAAGGTCCGGAGATTCGCTAACGAGCTGGTGGCGGGCGTCATGGGGCCGTGGGTCACCGAGCAGTCCCTCGTGGATCTGCGCGAAAACGGGTCGGAGCGATCCCACGTCCTTTTGCCGCTCATCGCCCAGGTGAAGGGCGACGACGCGTGGGACGACGACGCGCAGGGCATCGACGACGCACAGGGCGACGGCTTGCAAAACGATGTGCAGAGCGGCAACGTTCATCGCCGCGACAGCGCGGGCGGCGATCACGCGTGCAGCGGCGGCGTGTGCGATGACACGCTGCACGACGACGCCGAAGAAGCCTCCCAAAGCGTCGGCGAGGAGACTCCGGGCGCGGACAGCAGCGCCGCGAATGCCGATGGGGAGTCTTAAAGCTGCGGGCGGCATGGCCGGAAACCCGGCAAAGCTTCCTAAGGCCGATACGGATCTAATGGTCGACGCGGAAGTGACCGACCCCGGCGAGCCTCCTCGCGGAGGCGCCGCCCAAAGGAGGCGACGTTCGCCGAAGGAAGATACGGGTTAGAAGCCGCGACAACTCTGAAGGAAACTGTGTGGGTGTGGGCAAATTCGAAGGCGCTGTCGAGCCAGGCGGCCGTTTCCCCAAGGAAACTCGACATCACTCCCTCGTACCGGATGACGTGGAAGGGGAGCGTGAGCTCCGAGGCTATCGCCTCGGCAACGCTGGTCTTCCCGTTGCCGGGAGGCCCTGACAGAAGCGACCGGTCGCGAGGCTCGATGCGGTGGCTGCGCAGCAGATCGGGGCGTTGCTGTTCCTCGACTTTGAAGCGCTCGCGATCGCCTCGCCCTTCGGCTTCCACGAGATCCAGAAGCAGGTCAGCCCGTGCCACGGTCCTGTCTCCTTCGGTCGCGCCGATTGATGTTATAAGTCTGCCGTTAAGCGGCAAAACCCGCCGCGTGCCTTTTCCAATATGCGCCTATTTCGACGGCTGGTTTGGGAACTCCTCGGGGTTGAGCCTGAAGGAGGGGTTGGGCTCGTAGCAGAAGTAGGCGACGGGGTGCGAGCTGAATCGCTCCTCGTTGACGGTGGAGGGTTCGGTGACGTCTTCCAGGGTGAACTTGCCTGTCACATCGTCGGTGACTGAGTCGCCGATATACAGCGTTGTTGAGCGAATGCCTCCCCTCTGGCCTTCCCGCACGCTTCCGGTTAAGATGGCTCTCTTCTTTCCGCCCGTCACCCTGGCCCCGCCGACGGTGTACGTGCGGATATCTTCGTCGACGCCAAGACGAAGAACGGTGTTCTCTTGGATCGTGATCGAATATCCGTAGCAGGGCTCCAGATAGGGGTCCCACAGGGAGGCGTCAAGGGCGCACGCCCCCGCTGACATGGCCAGCGCCGCCCCGGCCGCCCAGGCAGCCGGTCTTCCAATGGGTCGCGCGCACGTCACGGAATCTCCCCGATCGTCGCGCTGTTGCAGTACGTTTCGAATTGCTTCCAGGACATCTTGAACTCCGCCCCGGCGTGTCCGCCGCTTGCTAGATCGTTGTGCCCCCACGGGTTGCGCAGCGTCACGCCGCTCGCGTCGGCGCGCGTGAGAGAGTAGACGTGCCCGGGCGACATCTTCATGTCCTGCTTCTTGCCGTCGATCTCGACGACGGTGTGACCCTCGCCCTTGCCGTTGTAACCGGGCATCCCCTTGTCCGTGTTGGCGACGACGGCCTTGGTTTTGGCGGCCTCGATGATTTGCTGGCGCTTGTGGTCGTCATAATGGAACTCGCCGCAAGGCCCCTTCTGCGGGTGGACGTCGTGGGCGCTTCCGCCGGTGATATGGCGAAAACCCTTCGGGGCCACGCCGCCGTCGATGCCCGGCCGTTTGCCGACGGAGCTGCGGGTGCCGCCGGGATGGACCTGGCCGTAAGCCGCCTCGAAAAGCGAAGCCACGCTGGGCCTGGAGCCGTCGCCGACGGCGCCGTGCTCGTAGACGTCGGCGACGAACACCGTCTGCGAGCGCGAGGTTTTGGGGTGGAGCGGGTTGTCGTAGACCGTCACCAGATAGCCGTCCTGCTTCCCTGATTCGTCGTAATGCGCCCGAATGCATGAGCGTACGTGTCTCCGCCCCTTCTCGGTGGACATCAGGGCCCCAGCGCGGCCAGGTAGTAGCAGTCGCCGATCTTGCCTTGTCCGACAGTGCTCGGGTCGAGGCGGTCGAGCTGGCCGTTGATCCTCGCGATGTCGGCGTCGCTGAGTTTGTGCTGGTGTCCGTGGTTGTTTCCGTGCTTGTCGTAGTTCAACGCTTCAATGTGCAGATAGTTCCGCAGCTCAGCGGCGCATACGCGCATATCGGCTTCGGTTTCTTCGACAAGCGTCGTGAAGCTGTTCCGGACTTCCTCCGCCGCGGAGAGCAACGAATTGTAAACTTGCCCCTTCTGACTGATTGGGGCCTGTTCGAGCTGACGGTCGTAGTTTTCCAGAGTGGCTTTGTACTCGGCGGCTGTGCTTTGGTGCGCTCTGAGGCTCCACGCATAGCCGTCGAGGGTTTCGGCTGCCTTGTACAGACCGTCGGTCAGGTTCATGAAATCGTCGGCTGCCGCGTCCTTCGACTCTATGTACTCGTCGGCGGAAGTGCCGCGCCAAGACGGAGCGAGCCCGTCGGACTGCCGCACAGCGACGAACACCGCCTCGCCAGCCTTCGCTTTCTCTCGCAAAACCGTGGCGAAAGCAAAGATGCCATCGGGGCTTCCCGGGATATCTCGGGCGAACAGCGTGAATACCGGCACGTGCATCGTCGGTCATCCGTTCTCTTGATAGGCGTCGCCGTCCCAGCCGAATTTGCCGCTCCACAGAAGCGGCTCCAGAGAGAAGACGACGTCGGAGAAACTTCTGCTTGTCTTGATTATGCTTTGGGCGATTTGGGCGTCGGTCTGCCCGATGTGCCGAGCCGTGAACTCGACGCCGTCGATCACCTTGTCGAACCACTCTTGCCCGCCTTGCACGCGTTTGGCCGCGTTCGAAACGAACTCTCCGCACGCTTGGGACAGCTCGACGAATCCCGCGGAATCCGAATTCAGGCTCTGTTTGACCGCCGCGTCTTCGAGGGTGGCGGAGCTCGCCTGCAGTCTGGAGGCGAGCTGGCGCAGCTCGTCGTTTTTCGCGCTCAGTATTCCGGTCATCGTTCTCCTCTCGTATAGTGTAATCCTATAAATATTATGTTCACTATACAAGGGTGTTCGAAATGTGAAACGCGGAAGTCGGAAAAGTCGGTTTGTGAGGCGGAAGGCGACGGTGCGAGGCCGCCGACTGAAGCGGCGGCGACGCGGCGTCACCGTCGAAGAGTTTTCGCCTCTGCCCGTGCTAGAGCTGCCCGCTCGCGCTGATCGCCCCTGTGGCGCCGTCGGCGCTCTCACCTCTGCGCGTACCAGCGCGGCCCCGGGTCGTGATGGCGCGCGGCGATGCGGGCCAACGCGCCGCGATCCGGCTTGCCTGTCGAACCCAGGGGGATGGCGTCAAGCTCCGCCATCGTGCGCGGCACCTTGTATTTCGCCAGCCGGGTCGCGGCGAAGGCGCGCACTTCTTCGAGGTCCAGATCGGCGCCGTCGTCGGCGACGACGAAGGCCGCCGGCAGCTCGCCCCAGCGATTGTCCGGCATGCCCACCACAACTGCCTCGGCGACGGCGGGGTGGTCGCGCAGCACCGTCTCGATCTCGGCGGGATAGATGTTCTCCCCGCCGGAGATGATGAGATCCTTGGCACGCCCCTCGACGGTGTAAAAGCCTTCGGCGTCCACGGAGACGAGGTCTCCCGTGTGGAACCATCCGTCGTCTGAGAAACCGCAGCCCTGGCCTTCCGGTTTCCCCCAGTATCCGGGAGAGACGGACGGTCCGGACACCCACAGTTCGCCGACCTCGCCGACCGAAGCCTCGGATCCGTCCTCGCGCGCCACTCGCATCTTCATCCCGGGTGCGGCCTTGCCCACCTGGGCGCAATGCCTGGCCATGTCCTTCGGCGGCGTGAGCGTGCCGCCGCCCGCGGTTTCGGTCATGCCCCACGAGTTCGCCAAAGGCACGCCTCGCGCGGTGAAAACGTCGCACAAGTCCTTGGGGCAGCAGGCGCCGCCGACGATCGCCGTTTTCAGGCTCGAAAGGTCGCGCGAGCCGAAGTCCGGATGCCGGGCCATGGCGTCGTACATCGTCGGGACGCCAAAGGTGCGGGTCACCCGATAGCGTTCGATCTTGGCCAGAGCGTCGCCGACGTCCCATTTGCGCTGAACCACCACGAGGCCGCCGGCCAGAAGCGTGGCGAAGGTGAAGGTGTTGAGGCCCCCGACGTGCCCGAAGGACGCGATCGCAAGGGCGACGTCGTCGGGCCCCGTGCCGAGCACCTCGGAGAAAGCCGCCCACGAGGCGAAGACGTTGCCGTAGGTGAGCTTGACGCCCTTGGCCTTGCCCGTCGAGCCGGACGTGTAGAGCAGAAGCGCGAGGGCGTCGGCCCGGATCGGGACGGCGTCGGGGACCATGCCCTCGCCTGCGCGGTAGAGCTCCGAGAGCCTCTGCCAGATGAAGTGGAGAGAATCGTCCTCCGGGGGCTCGATCGAGGGGTCGATGTCGTCGACGATCCAGAGGACCTCGGGCGAAAGGTCGAGCTCTTCGTCGAACTGCCTGGCGAAACGCGGCCCGCACAGCACGGCGGCGCACCCGGCGTCGTCGATGATCGCCTGGCACTCGACCGAGGACAGGCGGAAATTGAGGGGGAGCAGCACGGCGCCGATTCTGCTGGCCGCCAGCAAGGCGATCATGTGGATCGGGGCGTTTCTCCGGATGATGGCGATCCTGTCGCCCTGCCCGACGCCGTAGGCGGCGAGCCCGGCCGCCAGCGCGTCCGCCGCCTCGAGGATCTGCGCCCGGGTGTAGCTGAAGGAGTCGACCACGATGCACGTCTTCGACGGCTCGGAGCGGGCGAGGGCGTCGAACTGCAGGATCGGCGAGACGAGCTCGCCCGGGCCCGACTCTCGCCCTGTGCCGTTCACTTGTGACTCGAAGGGGTAGGGGCCTGAGGGGCCGTCGAATTCGCGGCCGTGCGCTCTGCGGCCGCATCGATGTGCGCCTTGAGCCCGCCCCACTTCTCACGGAAAATGCCCGGGTCCATGTCCCGCAGGTCGTCCGCGATCGCCGGCTCGAAGTCCATTTGGTCGAGGATGTCGCGCTGCAAGTCCGCCCACGGCGCCTTCTCGATGAGCGTCAGGCGGCCTTCGCGCAGCTCGAAGACCGCGCGCTCGGTCACGTAAAGCACCGACTGGCCCGCGAGGGAGGCCTGCTCGCCGGAGAAGGTGATCTGCTCGACGTCGCGGACGAACTTGCGCACCTTGCCTTCGGCCGCGATCCTGCAGCCGCCGTCTGCGAACTGGACGTCGAGGCCTCCCGCCGTGAAGGAGCCCGCGAACACCACGTGCTTGGCGGTGGCCGTAATGTTGATGAAACCGCCGCAGCCCGCCACGCGGCCGTTGAACTTCGAGACGTTGACGTCCCCGCGGGCGTCCGTCTGCGCCGTGCCGAGGATCGTCAGGTCGAGGCCTCCGCCGTCGTAATAGTCGAATTGCTCGTGCATGCCGACCTGGGCGAGCACGTTGTAGGCGTGGCCGAAGTTCTTGTCGTCTGCGGGGGTCCCGCCGACGGCGCCGGCCTCGGTGGTCAGCAGCGCGTAGTCGGAGACGCCTTCCTCGGCGAGCACGATCCCGACGTCGGCCGGCACCCCCACCCCGAGGTTCATGGTCTGGCCCGGCCGGATCTCCATGGCGGCGCGGCGCGCCATGACCTTGCGAATGGTCAGCGGCAGAGGCTCGACGTTCGAGGCGGGGACCTTGATTTGCCCCGAGAAGGCGGGATTGTACTGGGTGTACTCGGTCTGCATGTGGTTGTCCGGCTCGGAGACCACGATGTAGTCGACGAGGTTCCCGGGGACGCGCACGAGGTTCGGGTCGAGAGTGCCCGTCGCGACCACCGCCTTCGCCTGGGCGACGACGATCCCGCCCGAATTGTGTACGGCCTGTGCGATGGGGAGGATCTCCATCTTCAGGCCCTCGTGCTCCATCGTCAGGTTGCCCATCTCGTCGGCGTACGTGCCGCGGATGAGCCCGACGTCGATCGGGAACCCTCGGTAGTACAGGTACTCTTCGCCGTCCAGCTCGATGAGCGAGACGAGGTCCTCCGTGGTGACGTCGTTGACCTTGGCGCCCTCGATGCGAGGATCGACGAAGGTGCCCAGCCCCACCTTGGTGACGACGCCGGGCCGATGCGCGGCGATCTCGCGGTAGAGGGCCGTCATGACGCCCTGCGGCAGGTTGTAGCATTCGAGCTTGTTGTCGGCGGCGAGCTGGCCCAACGCGGGGGAGGCAGACATGATTCCGCCGATCCACCGCTTGACCAGCCCCTCGTAGGAGAGCTTGCCCAGGCCTTCGCGCTTGCCGCGCGCGCCGACGGCGGAGGAGTTGACGATCGTCAGGCCGCGGGGGCCCTGCCCGGCCAACCATCGCTCCTCGAGGGCGGCGATGACTTCCTGGTTGACGCAGGCCAAACCGAAGCCGGAGAACGCGACCGTGTCGCCGTCCTTGATGAGCGCGGCGGCCTGCGCCGCGCTGATTGCCTTGGTCATCGTCGCTCCTTTGGTCGTTCGGCGTTGAGCGCGCAGCGGCCCGGATCCGCGTAGCGATTGCGTGATCCGCGGTGCGGCGGGCATCGTCTGCCCGTGCGAGAGAACACTATCGAGCATACTCCCGCAAATCGGACTACTTTGGTCCTATATCCTCGGTCCGCGAGATTCTTAGGCTTGTCATGTGAAACGCGGCACGCGCTCGCGAGTTTTCCGACGTCGCCGAAACTCGGTGCGCCGCGGAGCCCGAACGAATGCGTCGCCGCGGAGCCCCAAACAGAGAAAGGTTCGATGAAGAATGGACTTCAGCCTCAGCGAAGAACAGCAGCTTCTGCTGGAAAGCCTTGACGAAATCCTCGACCAGTACGCGTCCCCGGCGTACGTGGCCGAGACGGATCGCGAGCATCGCCAGCCCGTCGAGTTCAAGCGGGCCATGCAGGAGGCGGGCTTCCTCTCCCTCGGAATTCCCGAGGAATACGGCGGCACGCCGGTGGACATGGTGACAATGTGCCTCATCGGGGAAAGGGTGGCCTCGCGCGGCCTCAACCTCGGATACGCCACTGAGATCCTCCAGGTCCTCGACATCCTCGAGTTCGGCTCGCCCGAGCAGCGCGAGTCGGTCCTGGGCATTTTGCAGGACGGCGGCGTCCCCTTCGCCCTCGCCTTCACCGAGCCGCAGGCGGGATCGGATTCCTCGGCCATGAAGACGACCGCCGAGCATCGGGACGGAAAGGTGCGCTTCAACGGAACGAAGACCCTCATCACGAACGCCGTCGATACGAAGTACCTCCTGACCATGGCCGTCAACCCCGACGCCGAGGATCCGCGCCGCGCCATCTCGATGTACCTCGTTCCCACCGACGCCCCCGGCATCGAGATCTCCCCGATCTCCAAGATGTGCTGGCACACCGCGGACTCGTCGGAGATCTACTACAACGACGTCGAGGTCGACGAATCCTGCCTCGTAGGCGTCAAAGGCGAGGGCTTCAAGCAGCTCATGAAGAACTTCGAGCTGGAGCGGATCATGACGGCGACCCAGTCCCTCGGCCTGGCCGAGGCGGCCTTCAAGGACGCCGCGGAGTACGCAGCGACCCGCGTGCAATTCGGCAAGCCGATCGGCTCGTTCCAGCTGGTGCAGGAAAAGCTGACGGACATGGCCATCAAGATCGAGAACATGAAGAACTTCATCTACCACTCGGCCTCGATGGTGGACAACGGCACGCTCGACCGCAAGCAGGCCGCTATGTGCAAGCGCTACTGCTCGATGGCCGCCTTCGAGGTGTGCGACGACGCCCTCCAGATCCACGGCGGCATCGGCGTGACCGAGGGCGTGCGGATCGAGCGGCTGTGGCGCGACGCCCGCGGGCACCGCTTCGGGGGCGGCACCGACGAGATCATGGTGCACGTCGTCGGCCGCCAGATCGTCAAAGAGCACACGAAGTAGAGCCATGTCAGCCGTCGTTTCGGCCGAGGAGGCCGCGCATCCGGCCTCCGGCGCAGCCGGAGGGGCGACGCCCTTCGCCCTGCCGCGCTTGAACGGGGAAGCCCTCGAACTCGCGAGGGCCTGCGCGCGGCGGCGTCTCGAAGCCCTCCGGCAAGGCGGCGGGCTCGGGCGGCTTCGTCGGCGCCTCCCAATCGGCCAAAACGCTCGTATTCGCCGGCGCGTTCGCCGCGGGACGGCTGAAGGAGGGCGACGGCAGGGCGGTCGTTGCGAACGAGGGCAGGGCAAAGAAATTAGTCAGGGACGTCGAGCAGGCGAGCTTTTGGGGGTCGGCCGCCTCGAAATTTGGCCGGCGCGTCCTCCGCGTCACCGAACGCGCGGTCTTCACGCTCGACGGCGAGCGCCTGACCCAGCGCGAGGTCGCGCCGGGCGTCGGTCTGCGGCCGGACGCCCTTGACCAGATAGAATTCACGCCGGAGATCGACGACGATCTCAAAGAGACGGATCCGGGGGCATGTGCCGAAACCCGGGCGGGCTCGTGAGCGTGATGGATGAGAAGGCCGCATGACGGCGGCTTCCACTCGAAAGGTTATTCAATGTCAGAAAAAGTTCGATACAACCGGTGGTTGATTCTGGCGGCGTCGTGCCTGCTGGTTTTCGCCACCGGGTGCACCTACATATTCTCGGTGCTTAAAACGGCGCTGGAAAAGGAATTCGGCTCGGACGACGCCGTCATGGCCTATTCCGTGCTCAACGCCATCTCGCCGATCCCGATGATCCTCGGAGGCTACTTCGTGGACCGCGGCAAGACCCAGCTCGTCGCGCTGGCCGGAGGCACCCTGTGGGGGCTGGGATGGCTGCTCGGCGGGCTGTCCGGCTCGGGCTCCATGTTCATCCTCTGCTTCGGCGTGATCGGCGGCCTCGGCCAGGGATTCGCCTACACCGCCGCCCTCAACAACACGATGCGCTTCTTCCCGGATCGCCGCGGAATGGCCGCGGGCCTCATAACCGGCGCCAACGGCGGCGCCGCGATCGTCATGGCGCCCCTGGCCCGCTGGATTCTCGACGACCAGGGGATCGTCACCACGATGAGTGCCTTCGGCGTCGCTTTCCTCGCGGTCGCCGTCCTCGTCGCCCTCACGCTGCGCCAGGCTCCCGCGAACTACGCGCCCGAGGGCTGGACTCCTCCGGCCCCGGCGTCCGGAGGCCCGGCGGCCGAGGCGAAGAACTTCAACTGGCGGCAGATGTGCATGACTCCCATGTTCTGGCTCATCTTCGTCATCTTCGTCTGCGGCGCCTTCTCCGGCCTGCTCATCGTCGCCAACGCCTCCCCGCTCGCGCAGGGGATGTTCGGCTATTCGAAGTCCGAGGCGGCCTTCATCGTCTCCGTCTACGCCTTCGCCTCCCTGGCGGGCCGGATCTGCTTTGGAACCGTCTCCGACAAGATCGGCCGGGTGCGCACCGTGCAGATTATCTTCATCCTCGCAGCCCTCGGCCTGATCTCGCTGATCGTCGGCAAGGGCGACCACAACGTGCTGCCCCTCGTTCTCGGCATCTTCGCCGTCGGCATGGGGTACGGCGGCATCATGGGCACCATGCCTGCCCTCGTCATGAGCCAGTTCGGCCCGAAGAACCAGGGGATCAACTACGGAGTCGCCTTCAGCGCCTTCGCGGTCTCCGCAATCTTCGCACCCAATCTGGGGGCCAAGATCGGCAAGAGCAACGGCGGCGACTACTCGCAGGCGCTCGTCATCGCCATCGTCGCGGCGGCGGTCGGCCTGTGCGCGGCCATCGCCTACCAGGTTGTGGCTGCAAGGCTCGAACGCCGAGCCGCGGCGCAGCAATAACCGCGGCGCCAGTGCCGCAGCGCAGCGGGAAGCGCCGCAGGATCCGCCGTTCGGCCGCGCCCCGCCGGGGAAGTCGCGGCCGAACGGCGTATCCGCAAAGTCACCGTGTGCCCGAGCGCACGGAGGCGATTTCTCGTTCGGTTTGCCAGTCCGCGTTTCGCAGGGGCGTGTAGCGGCCGCTTTCTCGGACGACGCCGTTGGCCGCGCCCCACTGCCAGATCTGCTCGCATTGGGCCGCGGCCTTCGCCTCGCGTCTGCCGAATCCGCCCCGCGCCAAACCGGTGCCGAGCAGGGGAACGGCCTTTCCTTTGCGGTCTGCCAGGAACGCCCTGTCGCCGAGTGTGAACAGGCTGGAACGCGAGTCGGGCCACGCGTGCGGCCTTCCGTCGACGCGGATGGCCTCGCGGTCGACGACGGTTCGGCGAGGGCGCCGGACTTCCGCGATCAACGGGCTGACGAGGACGGCGATCCCCAGGAGGAGCACGCCCGCGGACAAGGCGGCCTTGACCGTCGCGCTGCCCAGAGTCAGCCAAAGGCCGAGCGCCCCGACGCTGATCAGCGCTGCGGCGACCCACGTGAGGGATGCGCCGTCGTCGCGGGCCGCCTCGATTGCCCGCCGGAAGTCCGGGCCCCCGAAAACCAACCGGTCCGCTCGGCCTCCCGCGCGACTGCCCGCCCCGCCCCGGCGGCGGACCGCGCTGGGCGTATGCGGTCCCGGACCCGCACACGCCAGGACCGCACGCTCAGCCACTATAGACCGGGGCTCGCGGGATGCGCGCATTCTGAGGCGGGGACAGGAACCTCTAACCTCAGTCCCCGCGTCCCCCGCGGGCGCGGCTTCGTGCCTCGCCTGTGGAGGGACCTCGGTAGATCATCCCCGCGGGGCGCGGCTTCACGCCATTGGTGCGGACGCCGCGTCAAGGATCGCTGCCTGCTCGGCGGTCAGCTTCAGGTCGAGGGCGGTCAGAAGATCGGGCAGCTGGCCGACTGTCCGGGCAGAGGCCACCGGGGAATCCACTCCCTTGGCGTGCTGCCACGCCAAGGCGACGCTCGCCGGACTAGCGCCGAGCTGGGCCGCGACGTCGTCCAGAGCCGCGAGCACGGCGAGCCCCTCTTCCGTCAGATATCGCGCCGCCGCCCCTCCGCGCGCCGCATTCGTCTTGGCATCGTCTTCGCTGCGGTACTTGCCCGTCAAGAACCCGGAGGCCAGGGCGAAGTAGCTCTGCGCGGCCATGCCGTGTTTACGCGCGAGCGGCAGGTAGGAGGCCTCGAAGCGCCGCCGCTTGACCAGGTTGTAGTGCTGCTGCAGGATCGTCGGCTTGTGCAGGCCGTTCTCTTCGGCGCAGCGCAGCCATTCCTCCATCCGCTCGGGCGTGAAGTTCGACAGGCCGACGGCTCGTGCCTTTCCGGCGTCGACCAGCGCGGAGAACGCTTCGGCCATGTCGGGAATCGCAACGGCGTCGTCGTCGAAGTGGGCGAAGTAGACGTCGACGAAATCGACGCCGAGCCGCTCGAGCGAAGCGTTGCAGGCCGCCGCGACGTTTTTGGGCGAGAGCCCCTCGAATTGCGGGTGCCTGGCAACTTTTGTGGCGACGACGACGCCCTCGCGCCCGCTGCCCTTCGAGTATCCGCGGGCCGCGAGCCATTGGCCGATCGTCTCCTCCGACTCGCCGCCCCGGTTGCCTGGCGCCCAGGCGGAGTAGGCGTCTGCCGTGTCGATCGTCGTTCCGCCGCCCGCGAGGTACGCGTCGAGCACCTCGAAAGACTCCTCGCGCGTCGAGGTCCAGCCGAAGGTGTTGCCGCCGAGCGTGATCGGCGAGATCGAGACGCCCGTCGAGCCGAGGGGGATGTTCTTCATCTGTTTCTCCTTTGAGGTCGATGCCCTTTGTTTAAGCCTACCCGCCGGCCGGGGAGGTGCGGCCCGCTCTGGGTCCGGGGCAGACATCCCATTGCGGCGGACGCCGCCTGGCCCGCCCTTTGCGACGGCTTGCCCTTCGCCCCGTCCAGCCCTTTGCAACTAACGCGGCCCGCGCAGCGGACGCTCTGCGGCGTCGATGCGCGGGCCGGCGATGCCTCGGGTCAAGCCGCGCCTCGTCGGGCTCGGCCCTCCGCCTGCGCGCATGCCAGACAATCCAGATAGCCCTTGGACGGAGTCGAAACCTCGGCCTTTCGCCTACGCGTAGGCGAGGACGTCGTGGAAGGTCTCGAGCGCGGTCTGCGCCTGGTCGAAGCGGTCCATCTGGCGGTCGACCTCAATCGTCACTTCCTTGAGCCCGGCGTCCATCACGGCCTTGCGCAGGCGCGGCAAGTCGAACTCCTCCGGGTCGCAGAACTTCGTCAGCACGATGAGCACGCCGTCGGCCCGCCGCTCCTTGGCCAGGTCTACGAGCGCGACCTCGCGGTGGCGCTCGGGGTCGAGCAGCATCGAGACGTCGCCGGTGTTCGTGAACTTCGCGACGAGCCTGTCGAGGTTGCTGGGCCCGGAGGCCGGCGCGTCGGTCCGATACTGGCCGGATTCGGCGACGACGTCGTCCCCGACGATCGTCATCGAGTTCTCCTCCAGGATCTTGAGAAGGTTGAGGTTGTCGACGAGGATGCCCGAAGTGACGATTCGCGTCTTCTTCGTCTCGACCTCCATCGCGGAGAGTTCCCGGACCATTTCCCGCACGAGCTTCGAGTGGTCTTCCTTGAGCATGAACCACGCGCTCTTGAAGACGTTGCGGCGGATGGTCGGGGTGACGCAGTCGTGCGACGCCGCAGCGACCGAGAACTGCCGCATGAGGTGCGAATGCTCGTTGTAGACCTCGATTGTCTTGCCGAGGGCCTCGTCGGAGAATTCGGCCCCGGTGCAACGCTCCAGATCGCGGATGACGCGCTCGTAGCCCTCCTTGGTGAATTGCTGGCCGTAGGCGGGCTTGCGGTTCTGCGGGTAGGTCATCGGGATGTACGGCACGCCGTCCACCCCGTGCTGCCAGTTCTGCGTGAGCGCCTTGAGGGTGTCGCACAGCGTGGGGATGATGACGGCGGACATTCCCTCGTACTTCTTCATGAGCGCGAGGTCGAGGACCGTCTGCACGATCCCGCAATAGAAGGTGGGGAAATACGTGCGGGCGCGCGTGACCTTTGCGTCGGCGCCCCACATGCCGAAGGGCGCCATGCCCATCGCGTGGACCAGCTCTTCGGGCGTGAACTCGGGGACGCAGCCCACTACTTTCTTCCCCGAATCGAGGAAACTCTGGAATTGGCCGCGCGGGTCGTTGGCGATCCTCGCGAATTCCTCGGCTAGCTCTTCGAATCTCGACATGATTAGAATCCCATCTCTTCCATGACTTCGGCCAGGCCCTGCACGCGAGTCTCGTACTGGGCCTCGGAGAAATTGCGGGGGTCGGCCTGGTCGCCGTCGAACGAGGCCAGGGGAATGGAGCACTCGGCGCACACCTGGCGCGATGCCTCGGACATGAATCCCGACCACAGCTTGCACGAGCGGTTCGTGTGCACCAGCATTCCCTGGACGTTTTGGCTCTTGACCAGCTCGATGCGCTGGTCGCGGGCCTTTTCGAGGTTCACCGAGTTGGGCACCGAGCAGTAGGCGCGGATGAGCCCGTCGAAGTCCTCGTACAGCATGCCGAAGGCGACGGCGTAGATCGTCGCCACGGTGTTCATCCCCAGATCGCGCAGGGCCGTGTTCGTGACCCTCAGGTGGGGCCAACAGGCGATGCCCTCGAACATGATCCGGTGCTTTTCTTCGCCGCGGAACGTCGTCTTGCCTTCGGCGACCGCGGCCTCGATCTCCTTGCACAGGGTTTCGAAGGCCTCTGCCGCCTCGACTTTTCCGCGTGCGCACACGGCGACGGCCATGTGGTTCATGAGGTCGAAGCCGTTGTAAGGGGCCGGGGTGTGCTTGAGCAGGCTGGCTGCCTTGAGCCAGGCGCGCGACGTGCGGTTGGAGATTGCCATGACCTCTGCGAAGCGCTCTTCCGACCAAGTTTTCCCGGTGATCTCCTCCAGTTGGCGGATCGCGTCCATGAACTGCCCCTTGACGTACTCGATCTGGGCAGGCGAGACGTCGTAGTCCGGGTTGAACGGGACGTCGATCATGATCATCGGTATGTGGAGCATCTTGGCGAGCTCCTCGTACCACTTCGTCATGGTGTTGCAGATGTTGTTGCAGCACAGCATGAAGTCCGGCATGGGGATGGGCTGCTCTTCGGCTTTGCCGGTCATGGCGACGCCCAGGTTGACGCGGGCGTACGCGCATAGGTCGTTCGAATAGCCCGCAGCCTCGGCGATGTTGCACATGCGTTCGCCGCCGCCCCGGGCCGCCGTGGCGGCCGCGTGGTTCTCGGGGTAGCAGACCTTCACGCCGAGCGTCTCGAAAATCTCCTGCGGGAAGTTCGAGGCGCACCAGCCGACTTTCTCACCCCGCTCCTTCGCCTCCAAAGCCGACTTGTAATGCTCGGCGACGATCGCGTTGAGCTTGTATTTCGCCGAATTCGGGTCGAGTTTCTTGCGCGGGCGGGCCGGCGCCTGCTCTGGCGCCTTGGCTTGCGCTTGGCCCGCCGCCTTGGAGGGCTGCTGCGCCGCCGTTGTTTGTTGTGCCATCGCACTTCTCCTTACAAACGAATGATTCCGTGTTCCGTCTCCCACGCGTACAGAGCGGCGCCGAGCGCCCCCATGTACTGCGCGTTGGGAGGGCAGACGATCTGAAGTCCCAGTTCTTTTTCCAGCGCGTCGCGCACGCCGCCGTTCTTGGCGACGCCGCCGCTCATGCACAGGGTGGGCGTGATCCCCACGCGCATGACGAGCGAGGCGAAGCGGGTTGCCACCGATTGGCAGATTCCGGCGACGACGTCTTCCCGCTTCTCGCCCGAGGCCAACTGGGAGATGACCTCGGACTCTGAGAAGACGGTGCAGGTCGAGGAGATCTTCGAGGGCTTTGCCGCCTTGAAGTACTCTCCTTCGAGTTGGGCGACGTCGAGCTGGAGAATCCTCGCCATGACGTCGAGAAAGCGGCCGGTGCCGGCCGCGCATTTGTCGTTCATCTGGAAGTTGGTCATGATCCCCGATTCGGTGATGGACATGACCTTGGCGTCCTGCCCGCCGATGTCGATGAGCGTTCGCGCTTCGGGCACCTGGGAGAAGACGCCCTTGACGTGGCACGACAGTTCGGAGACCTTCCTGTCCGAATCGGGGAAGATCTTCCGCCCGTAGCCGGTGGCCACCGTCTTGGAAATGTCTTCGCGCCGCACGCCGACCTGTTCGAGGACCTCGGAGACGGCCTTGGTCGAGCCCTCGGTGCCGATTCCCTCGGTCACCAGGGACATGCCGAGAATGGCCCGATCGTCGTCGATGACGACGCATTTCGAAGTGGTCGAGCCGACGTCGACGCCCAAATAGCTCTTGCTCATGCTTCCTCTCATTCCCTGCGCGTCGGCCCTCACTCGCTCCACACGTAGAGGGAGCCGTCGGCGAGCATCTTGTCGATGCGCTCCTGCGAGTAGCCGTGCTGGCGCAGAATCTCGGGGCCGTCCTCGCCGGGGAAGCGCCCGCGGGTGTAGACGGGCTTGCCCTGTTCGGCGAAGCGGACGGGCTGGTGCACCAGGGTGCGCGTGTTGCCGTTCTCGTATTCGAAGGCGGTGAAGCAGTCGTTGTCCCAGGCCTGCGGGTCGTCGAGGATGTCGGTGAGCGACTGCGCCAGGGAGAAGGGGATGTCTGCCTCCACCAGCGGGGTGCGCCATTCCTCGACCGTCCTCGTCTTGAACGTCTCGGAGATGAGCTTGTGCAGCTCGGGCCCCAGGCCGTTCGCCTGCAGGTTCTGGATGGGGAAGTAGCGTTCGTCGTCGGCGAGCTCCGGGTGGCCGATCGTGGCGATGAAGACCTTGAAGTACTGGTTGTAGTTCGGCATGCAGGTCTGGATGTAGCGCCCTTCCTTCGTGGGCCACGAGGACAGCAGCGGGTTGTCGTAGTCGCTGGAGTCGATGGGGAAAGCCTTGCCGATGTCCTTGTATTGCGCCGCCTGAATGGCCATGCCGAGGTTGAAGACGGCGGTTTCGAAGAGCGAGGACTCGACCTTCTCGCCCTGCCCGGTCTCCCGCGCATGGTAGAGCGCCGCGAGGATGCCGGCGGCCAGGTTCATTCCGACGTTGTGGTCGCCGGTTCCCGGGACGACGTTCATGGGCAGGCCGCTCTTTTGGCGAAGCGTCTCCAGGTAGCCGCCGCGGGCGAAGAAGGCGGTGAAGTCGAATCCGGGCAGGTCCTTGTCCGGCCCGTTCTCGCCGTATCCCGTGCAGATCGCGTAGACGAGCCTGGGGAAACGCTTTTTCAGGCTCTCGTAGTCAAGGCCCTGGCGCTCGAGCGGGCCTTGGCGCCAGTTTGTGATGAGGACGTCGGCGTCTTCGAGCAGTGCGAAGAGGGCGTCGCGCCCTTCCTCGGACTTCGTGTTGATGGAGATGTTGAGCTTGTTGGCGTTCTCCAACTCCCACGTGGTGTTCTCGTGCCAATCGAGGGGCCGGCCTTCCGAGGGGGCCGTGAATCGCAAGGGGTCGCCCTTGGCAGACTCGACCTTGATGACCGTTGCACCCTGGTCGGCCAGGAAACGGCCGGCCGTGGCGGCCGCGATGAAGTTCGCCAGTTCGATGACTTTGACGCCTTCGAGCAGCTTCTTTGACATTCCGAGGTCTCCTTTCGGATCCGCGCGCGGATGTGTCGCCAATGAGCGTCTGCCGGCTCCGTCCGTGCGGTGAACGGCGTCGTGACGCCTCGCGCGGCTCCTTCCTGATTTAGTTTGTATGCGTATGGAAGTTTTTAGGGCGTCGGATCGCCCGGCGGGCGGCTTGCGCTTTCTGCCGGAGGGCTCAGCCAGACGTGCGCGGCTCGTCGCTGAGCACGCACGGCTGCGTTGCCGGTGAACCTCTATTCCGCGGCGTCCGTCCCGACCGACGGCGCCCGATTGGCTGCGTTCGCCCGGCGAATCGCCCGTCTTTGGCCGAATGCCGCGGAATAATCCCTGCTTGATCACGCTAACACCGAGGCCGGGGAAGCCCCGCAACCTTTGGTCCCAATTCGGACCGAATCGGTCCGCTAAAGGGGTGTGCTATTGGAGTTATTTGGCGACATTTCGCCCAAAAACCATAAACGTGAGGGTTTTGTGCCATAAATCGACGTCGCGCGGCGGTGCCTGCAGGGGCATCCGTTTTCCGACGCATTGGCGCGGCGGCGCCTGTGCGAAGCCGTCCGGGCGGAGGCTTTGTCCGGTAGGGGGAGGCTTTGTCCGGTAGGGGGCTTTGGCCGGTAGGGGAGACTTTGGCCGGAAAGGGGAGATCTTGTCCGGAGAGGGCTTTCACCGGAAGCGCGGATGCTCGAAACGAGGTATCCAAAACGGTATACCTATTGCTAGAGTTTTCTGATGGTTACAACAATCAAGGTCCCCTCGGAGCTTCGCGACCGCATCAACAAGGGCGCGCGAGAGCAGGGGTTGAGCGCTGCGAGCTTCATCGAGCGGCTACTTGACGGATACGAGCGGCGTCAGAGGATGGAGGCGTTCGGAAGCGCGATTCGCGAGGCGGACGCGGCCTACTGGGACGAGTTTCGGGCCTGGGACGTCGCCTCGAGCGACGCGTGACATGGTTGGCGGCCTTTGCAGAGGCGCGGTCGTGTGGGCCGAGTCGGACCCGACGCACGGCCGCGAGCAGGCGGGACGCCGCCCGGCCCTCGTCGTCGCCGGGGACCTCTGTCTCGAGCAGGCCGATACGCTTGCAATCGTCGTCCCTGCAACGACGATCCGCCGCGGTTGGCCGAATCACGTTCTGTTGCGGGGGCCTGAGCTTGTTCTGCGTCGTCCGACGTACGCCATGACCGAGCAGCCGCGGACCATATCGCGCGAAAGGATCGTCGACGTCGCCGGAGTCGTGGATGCGCAGACGATGGCGGAGGTCGATATGTGGCTTCGCGACTTTCTCTCCTTGGGGTGAGCCGAAGCTTCGCGTCGGGGGCTGCCCGCAACTGGCTCCGGTCCGGGCCGGCGGTTTGCGCCAAGCCGCCCGGGGTCTGCGGCTCGCTCCGGTCCGGGCAGGCGGTTTATGCGAATCGCAGTGGGAATGCGCCGAGCTCGGGGAGGCGCATTCGGGCATGAGGCGACTCCTGTCATAAGGCAATGCGTTCGTTCCATTTGCCGGAGCCGCCGCCCACGAGCGCGATGGCGGGAGCCGATCAGTTCGGAGCGGTTCGGGCCCGTCCGTGTGCGGCGCTCCGATCATGCCCAAGAGTTTGCTGACGCAGCGGCCTTTTGATCCATGAGGTCCAGTGCGACCATCCCGCCAAGCACCGCCAGCCGCTGAATCTCAGAGGCGCTTGTCTCGAAGGCGAGGGCGTAGCGGCCGCGGCCAGCCGGGCCAATGGCGAGGCTCGGCCTTCCGCGCGCGGAGCTTGCGACCAGGGCGTCGCCGTCGGCGGACTTGACCTTGAACTGGCGGTCGAGGAAACTGCCGTGCAGCGTCATCGGAGCCTCGTCGACCGGTTCGATCGACATCTCGCGGACGAAGCACGCGTACCTTTCCTTGACGCCGGCCAGAAGCGCGCCGTCGGGGTGGTTCACGGAGTAGGCGTCCCTGCCGAAGTTCTGCATGGCGCTCACGTGGATGACGACGGAGCCGTCCGCATCGACGACGTCGAACTTGCAAGGCGACTTTGAGGAACGAGGTTGCGTGGAATCGGTTGATATGATATTTCCAACAATGTTTCCATCGGCGTCTTCAATGGTGAATTCATCGGATATGGAGGGCCTGATCTGCTGCATGACGAGAAGATCGCGTTCGGCAATGTTCTGCTGTGCTTCCATAGTTCACACACTAGCGTCATGTTCCGCCCGTGGACAGGGCGTTCGTCCGATGCGGGCGAACGATTCGCGCGTCTTCGCGCGTATCAGGCCGCGATGGCGGTTCATCTCACAGAAGTTCATGCTCTCTGGCGGCCGTCTGGGATGACGGGAAGCATGTAACTTCGCTGGCGGAAGGCGTCGCATTCACGGGGCAGTTCTTGTGAATTAAATAGGAATCGTAATAAGTGGTGATTTTAGATTTAAAGTCACGTACCGTCGAAGAATGTTAGAGCATTACATAAACATGAATAACGAATCCGTTGCTCTGGAAGGCGACAGGCTCATCATGCGGCGGCGCAGTTTTTCATCGTCCAGCGATTTCTCCATCGAAGGCAAAGACGGGGCCGTCGTTGGTCAAATCGTCGGTAAAGACAGCCGAAAGCCCCGGCCTTTCGGGAGATTTCGCGAGTTCGAGATTGTTGACGCATCTGCCGACGTCCTTGCTTATGTCAGCAAGGTGCGAGTTCCCGGCGCCCGAGGAGGCTATGCCCTTACGCGGCAGGACGGTTCCCCTCTTGCGGCGATCGTGTGCGCAAATTCCCCGGCAACCGTCATTTTCATTGAACCGGCTGACGGTTTGCCGATGGAGTTCCACGCCGAAAACTTTCGCCATCGATTCGACATAAAATCCATGGACTCCAAGGCGTCTGTCGTTCAGGGAAGTTATCGGCTGACCGGCGGTGTAGAGTACACGCTGAATTTCGCTCCGGGCGTCTCCCGCGATTGGCAGGTGTTGGCAATCGCGGCGGCGCTGGCGTTCGATATCTCCCGACGCTTCGGAACGCAGTTTTTCCGTAAGGCCACGGGAGGCTGAGGAGCGAGAAGATCCCCCCGGGGAAGGCGGGGTCAGAAGCCCGGCGGCGTCGGCCAAGGCTCGTCCTTCTCGAGCTGGGCGGCGAGGGCGAGAAGCAGGCCTTCGCGGCCGGGCCGAGTCACGAGCTGCATGCCGATCGGCAAGCCTTCCGCGCTTACTCCGCCGGGAATCGACAGCGCGGGATGGCCCGTCACGTTGAAGATCGACGTGTTGGCGACCATTGGCGTGCCTCGGAAGATCGAGGCGAACGTGCTTCGGCTCTCCAGCCAGCCCAAAGGCCGCGGAAGCACCGGAATGGTGGGCATCGCCAAGACGTCGGCGGTGGGGAGGAAGCGCTCGTTGAAGGCCCGGGCGATCTTCTCGCCGCGGCGTTCGGCGAATCTTGCCAGGCGCGTCGGAATCAGGCGGCCGACGGCGGCGATGCGGCGGGTGTGCCTCTCCAGCTTCTCGGGCGCCTCAACCGAGTCGGCCTCCGTTGCCATGCCGGAGAGGAACTGCAAAATGAAGGCGTCGGTGGGCACGGGCCACGCTGCGTGCGTCTCGCGAACGTCGTGGCCCAGGCGCGCGAGCCTCTGGATCAGTGCGGTCAGCGCGCGATCGACCTCGGGGTCGTTCTTTAGCCCCGGCATCGGGGAGCGCCCGGTCCAGGCGATCCGAAGCGGTCCGGTTCCGCGTGCGACGACGTCGCGATACGGTTCGCTCAGGGGCTCGGCCTGCCACCGGTCCGAAGGCAGGCTGCCGGCGATGGCGTCGTAGAGCAGCGCCGAGTCCGCCGCCGTGCGGCTCAGCCCGCCGAAGGTTACGAGCGCGTGCCAATGCTGCGAGAGCGGCGCCATCGTCACACGGCCGCGCTCCGGCTTGAGCCCCAGGATTCCGCAGCACGCGGCGGGCAGGCGAATGGAGCCGCCGCCGTCGGCGCCGAGGGCGATTGGGGTCATTCCCGCAGCTACGGCCACAGCCGAACCGCCCGACGAGCCGCCGGGGGAGAAGTCGTGCCGCCACGGATTGAGGGTGGCGCCGTAACGGTCCGAGATCGTTTCGGAGCAACGGCCGAACTCCGGCATCGTCGTTTTGCCGACGACGATCGCGCCTGCGGCGCGCACGCGGCGGATCACTTCGCTGTCGGCTGCGGCCGGCGACGGGTTTCCGCTGCCGCCGAGGGTGGTCGGCAGACCGGCGACGTCGAACTCTTCCTTCACAGCGATGGGCACGCCCGTCAGGAGCCTTCCCGTGTCGACGGTTGGACGGGAGTCCGCACCGGAGGCCTTCCGTCCCTTGGCTTCGCCGGCCAGTTCGGCGTCGAGCCGGTCGGCCTCGGCAAGGGCCTCCTTGGTTCGTACAACGGTGAAGGCGTTGAGCTCTGGATCGAGGCGGCCGATGCGTTCCAAAGACGCTGCTACGAGCTCGCGCGCGGTCCATCGCCCCGACCGCACTCCTTCGGCCATCTCGCCTGCCGACAGTTGCGTGAAAACGTCCTTGTTCATAACCGTATTCTAATCTCCATACGCTTCCAGGCGGCACCCGTCTTCAACGAAAGCTTGTTGCTCTTCAACGAAAGCATGTTGCGTAAAATCGGCGCTTGAGCGCTCGCCTTCAACTGTCGCCTACTTTCAAGCGCCCGTCTTCAACCGGTTTTCGCTAGCGGGAGACATTCGCTTTTAGGCGACATTGGCTTGTAGGTGATATTGCCTTATAGGCGACATTGGCCTACAGGCGACGTTGGCTTATGTGCGGCGCTCGCGCCTGGCACGCGCTTCGGGCAAGGCCGCGCCTGCGGCTATGCGCCTATGCCGCAGCCTTCTGTCCGTCCCTTTTACGCGGCTGGTGCAGCGCGGGACCTCGGAGTCGCGGACGAGCGTCGAGCGTCCGTCCTTTTTACGCGGTTGGTGCAGCGGCTCTCTTACGCGAGTTCGACGACGACGGGCACGTGGTCCGAGGCCCCCTTGCCCTTGCGCTCATTGCGGTCGATGTGCGCCGCGGCGACCCGCTCGGCCAAAGCCGGGCTTGCCCACGCGAAGTCGATCCGCATGCCTTCGTTCTTCGGAAAGCGCAGGCGCTGGTAGTCCCAGAAGGTGTAGGGGGCTTCGGTCGCGCCGCGCGTGACTTCCGCGAATCCGGCGTCGGCGAAGGCGTGGAAAGCTCTGCGCTCGGGGTCGCTCGCGTAGAGCTCGCCTCGGAAGAGCTCGGGGTCCCACACGTCGGCGTCGCTCGGGACGACGTTCCAGTCTCCCGCCAAGAGGAGCTGGGCCGAGGAGTCCTCGGCGAGCTGTGCGCCCGCGGCCCGCCTCAATGCGGCGAGGAACTCTAGCTTGTAGGGATAATGTGGGTCGTCGAGCGCCCGGCCGTTGGGCACGTAAAGGCTCCACACGCCGACGCCGCCGCACCGCGCGCTGATCGCCCGTGCCTCGACTTTCGGCTCGGCGCCTTCTTTGCCGAAGGCGGGCTGGCCCTCGAAGCCGACGGTCACCTCCTCGATTCCCACGCGCGAAAGAATCGCCACGCCGTTCCATTGGTCGAGCCCGTGGGCGGCGACTTCGTATCCGGCGGCTTCGAACTCGGCGGCGGGGAACTGGTCGGGGCGGCACTTCGTCTCCTGCAGCAGGAGGACGTCGAGGTCCCAGCGCTCGAGGACGGCGAGCGCCCTTTCTTGCCGCGCCCGAATTGAGTTGATGTTCCACGTGGCGATGCGCATGCCCCAAGCCTACCCGGCCAGCCGCCTTGCCCGGCGGGCTGCCGTGCCTGGCGCACGGATCCGTCTGTGGAAATCCTCTAGGCGCCGCACTGTTCCGTCTTGTTGGCGCGTGACGGTCTGTCTGGTTGGCGCGCGTTAAGGGCTCCGGCCGTCGAAGCCCGTCGAATGCGGCAGGCCAAGGCCGTTGTAGACTCGTTTGCCGATGATGTTCAGAGCCGTTCTCCACAGCGATCTATCCCGACGCGAACTGGAATGCCTTCGCGATCTCTTCGACGGTGAGTATTTTCGCGAACACGGGCCTTGGGATCCTGACGCGCCGTATGGGTATGCGCCCGCCGACGTGCACGTCGTCGTCTCCTCCGACGGCCGCCTGCTGGGCCATGTTGGATTTCAGTTGCGCAGCATCGCGGTGGGCGTTTGCGACGTGGCGGTCGCTGGAACCGGCGGCGTGCTCGTCCGCAAGGAGTCAAGGGGGATCGGTTTAGGCGCTGCGCTTATGCGCTGTGCGCAAGCCGCGATGCGGAGTTTTGACGTCCCGGGAAAGCCGAGGGCGGAGTTTGGCTATCTGGGCTGCAGGCCCGAGGTTGTGCCCTTCTATCAAGCGACGGGGTGGCGTCGGATCGACGCCGTCGAATGTCATGTCTCCATGGGTGAGAAGCGCGTTTCCACGGGCGAGGGCAACGCCGTCGGAAAAGGTCCGGGCAGTGCAGGGAAAGATCCGGCCAATGCAGGAGATCCGGGCGACCCCGGGGACGGCCCGGCCTCGATCGTCGTTTCTGAGGGGGCGCCCGTGCTTATTTGCGCCGCTTCGCGCGACGTCGGCGAATGGCCCGCCGGCCCCGTCGACCTGCGAGGAAAGCCGTGGTGACGGGTAGGCGTTCGGCGCCTGTTCGCCTTGACTGCGGCGTCTGTTTGTCCGGGCTTTCACGCTTTCTTGTGCCTAGTTTTCGTGCTCTTGTGCCTAGTTTTTCGTGCTTTCGATGAAGGAGATCATTGTTTCCAGTTTGTGCGACCAAAAGATCGTCAGGTCGTTCTTTTGGGCGCTCAGCAGATTGTGAACCTTGAACACTCCCGAGAGCACCGCCGCCGGTATGCAGGAGGCGGTGCCGAATTCTCGCAGCCAGACCTTTGCCTTGACCGCCGCGTCGTTGTTGAGCCGTTTGACCGAATTGGTCGAAGAGTTGCTGACTTTGCATTCGGTTGGCATCGCCCGGCCGTCCCAAAGGCCGATGACGAGATCCGCCTTCCTTCCGCCGAACAGAGATTCCTTGCAGAACTCTCCGGGGCCGGGAATCCGCGAGAAATTGTCGACGCTGCGGCGTTCGACTTCGACGTATCCACTCGCAAGAAGGGCCTTCGCGACCTCGTCTTCTTGCAGGTTCTTGGCCGCGCTGCGGCGCGCCGTCTGAACTTTCTGATTGGCGATGAGGGCGGCGGTCGAAACTATGGCGGCCGTGTTCTCTTCGGCTGTGGGCATGCGATTCTCGCCGAGCCACGGAAAACGTTCTCGGTCAAGTCCCAACAAGACGACGTCGATGATATTCCTCGTGGCATCGGGGTTCTTCTCTAAATACGAATGGCTGAGCTTGGCGTCGGTCAGGACTTTCAGATCGTCTTCGCTGACCGAGGGCGAGGTCAGGTAGCGGATCTCGGTGAGGTAGCCGTGCCTGGTCAGCAGCTCGTGGGCTTGGTCGCGAAGCCGTGTGAGACAGCAGGTCTTTTCGAAGATGTCTTCAATATTTCGGCGATGCGCGTCGAAATGGTCGAGATACAGCTCCAAGGGCTCCTGGACGCGTGTCTCGCGAAAACGCGAAATCGCCTTCGCCGAGTCGGCAGAAAGCTCCTCTTCGGACCAAAGCGGCGGCTGTGCTTGCGGGTTCACGGCTCGGTCCCTTCCGCCAGCCGGTCGAGGTTTGGAACGGGAATGCGCTCCATCTCCCTGGGCTCGAATTTCACAAGCCCGCCGGCGTACGTTCTGCCTTGGGACAGATTGACGCTTGCGCGCAGAGCGTCTGCTAGGCGGTCGAGGAGCGCGGGGCTCATCGGTGTCCGCGGATAGACGCCGTGCGCGATGTTGATGTGCCGTGCATCGATGTCGTTGCGCACGAAGGCCGGGGGACGCCGAGCCATATACGTCGCGAGGATTGGCGCGGCGTCGCGCAGTCCCACGCTCCACCAAGCCTTGCGATTGGCTGCGATGTATCCCTTGTCCACCCCTTTCAGTTGTGCCTCGCGCAGAAATCTGTCTATTTGCCGGCGTTCCTCGGCGTCGAAGACGTCAAGGTCCCATGGAAGGTCGATGACATTGCGCAAGCCTTTCCCGGAAGTCAGCCGTTTTCCCGCCGCGAACAGTTCACGGGCCTTCGTCACGCTTGGGAAAAGGACCCGCTCTGGGAGGTCGGAAGCGGCACCCCGCCTTACCCACACTTTGTTTGCCCCGGTGACCGCGCCTCGGTGAACGCGGCACAGCTCGCCAAGTTCGACGTACCCTTCCGGCAGTTTGGGGGATGGGCGCGTCAGAACGGACCATTTGTCGGAGGCGGCGAGCCGTTTGCGGGAGACGCCGCGTCCGCCTTCGAGCCGGCCAAGCTGCCCGACGGACCTCACGCGGCGGAGTTTGACGGCTGCCGGTGAGTCCCCGATCTTGAAGCATGTGATCATGCCTGTTGTGGCGACGTCGTCGAACGGCAAGACGCTGGCGTCGATGAGATGGAGCGATTGGCCGCCCAGGCCGTCCAAAAGAAGGTCGCGAACGAGCTTGCCGTAGTTGACGTCGAGCCATTCCGAGGATGTGATGAAGGCGCCGTAATCCCCGGGGCGGGCGTGCTCGGCGGTCGCCAAGAAGAAATGGACGTGCAACCCGGCGAGTTTGCTGGCCTTCAAACCGTGCCGTTTTGCCGTGGCCGCGAACCATTCCTTCCATTCGGGCGGTATCGAGTGGTGGCGCACATAGGGCGGATTGCCCAGGAAAAGCGTGGAACCGTCTGCCGGGGGCAGGCTGAGCGTGCGAAAGTCGCTCACACGGACCTCAGCGCGATCCGCAAGGCCGCACGCCGCAAGGTTTGCCCGCAGCATCAGCGCCGCGAGGGGATCGACGTCGACGCCGAACAGGCGGGCCTCGGGAAAGCTCTTGGCCGCGGCCAGAAGATAGCGGCCGGAGCCTGCGCCGGGATCGACGACGCGCGTCGGCGAGCCGTTGGCCGCAGACCAAGCGGTCATCGCTTCGACGATCTCTCGTGACGTGTAGGTCTGCCCCAGCGGGCGCCGCAGTTCCGCGGAGTGGACGCGGCAATAGGCCGTTCCCAGGGGATCGCGGCCGGCCCGGATGAGATCCCGGATTTCGGCCAGGTCGGAACGTGAAGGGCTCGGTGCGTCGCATCCGTCGACGATTCGCGATTCCTCGGCAGTGAGCGCGTCAGCATGCTCGGCCGCCAGCGCGGCCGCCGCCACGATGAGCGAATCGCGAGTCGAAAGAACGTCCATGCCACTAAGCATCTCATTCGCCTCCGACACTTTTCGAGAAGCTGACGGCCGCCGTCGCCCCTCGGTGTGAGAAAGGACGAGGCTGACTAGGCCCGTCGCGCGACGCTCCGCCTCGCGACGCCCGCTAGGCGCGCCGCGCGACGTTCCGCCTCATGCCTTGAGCTTCGGGATAGGCTGAATGCATGGCTACCGCTTTAATAACCGGGGCGACATCCGGAATTGGTCGTGAAATCGCGTGGCAGTTGGCGGCTGAGCGCATGAACCTCATCCTCGTGGCGAGAAGTGCGGATCGACTCGAAGAGGTGGCCGAACATATCAGGCAGGTCGCCGACGTAGAGGTAGAGGTCCTGCCGGCCGACCTCTCGCAGGCCGAGGGCACCCTGCGCGTGTGCGAGCGCCTCATCGACGACGAGCGCCCCGTGGGCCTGCTCGTCAACAACGCGGGATTCGGGCTCGGCCAAGACTTCGTCGGCGGCGACATCGAACGCGAGCTCAACGCGCTCAACGTCATGGTGCGCGCCGTCCTCATGACGTGCCACGCGGCGATCCCCGGCATGGTCGCCCGCGGCGGCGGAGGCATCCTCAACATCGCCTCGATGGCCGCGCTGACGGCGCAGGGAACCTACTCCGCGCACAAGGCCTGGGTGCGCACCTTCACCGAGGGCTTGGCGGCAAGTTTGAGGGGCACGGGAGTCAACGCTACGGTCGTCTGCCCCGGCCTGGTGCACACAGAGTTCCACGAAAAGGTCGACGTCGATCCCGGGCAGTGGCCCGAATCCGCCTTCATCCCGGCCGAGCGGGTGGCCGCCGAGGCCATTGAGGGCGTGCGCCGCGGCAAAGTGGTCGTCACGCCGTCGCGAAGGTACCGCGCGCTCGCGGGCGCCCTCAAGGTCGCGCCCCGAAGCCTCGTGCGCGCTGTCGCGGGTCCGGAGCGTTCCGGCCGCCGCGGCTGAGCCTGCTCTGCTTGAGTCCAGCGTCGTCCGTGCTCCTGCTCCGGGCCTAACCCTGTCTCAGCCTGGCTCTCCGCAGCGGCTTAGCCTCCGCGCTCCGCCTATGCCGCCTCCTGCATTTTGGAAATTTCCGCCCCCGGCTTTCGTGACGCGTCGTTTTGTGCCGTCTTGCCGTTCTCTGCCGGGTAGTCCAAGGCCACGGTGCCATCGCATTGCGGACGCTTGTACCTCTCCCCGCAATCTGGCGCGAATTCGCCTTGCTTTTCGGGTTAGCCTGTTCGCGCAAGGCCGGTCAGCCGGTCTGGCCCTGACGACTTTCGAGGCGAAGGCCTCGGGCGTCGGCGGGGCTCGGTAAACTGAAACCCGCGGCGCGCGGCCCCAGATGCGGTTCCGCGTCGCATGCGAACAGGCGTCGCGGGGGCCCGTCCAGGGCACGCTGCGGAACCGGAAGGAAGGGAACGATGAAGGCTGCCATCATCGCCGTCGCAGCGATCTTGCTCCTGCTGATTCTGTGGTACATCGCCACGTACAACGGATTCGTCAAGCTGCGGAACTTCGTCCAGGAGTCGTGGCGACAGATCGACGTCGAACTCAAGAGGCGCCGGGATCTCATCCCCAACCTTGTCGAGACGGTCCGCGGGTACATGGCCCACGAGCAGATGACGCTGCAGGCCGTGGTCGAGGCGCGTCGCATGGCGGAAGCCCCGGCGGCTTCGCTCGCTCAGAGGTCGCAGAGCGAATCGGCCCTGTCGGACGCGCTCTCGCGGCTCTTCGCCGTTGCCGAGAACTACCCGACGCTGCGCGCCGACACGAGCTTCCTCAATCTCCAACAGGAGTTGACCAACACCGAGGATCGCATCGCCGCAGGCCGCCGTTTCTACAACTCGAACGTGCGCGACCTCAACACGAAAGCGGAGAAGTTCCCTTCTTCGATCGTGGCGTCGATGATGAACCTGCAGAAGGCCGAATACTTCGAGATCGACAGCGCCGACAGACAGCTGCCCCAGGTCAGCTTCGGCGGTTTCAACACGCCGCCCGCTGCCGGCTTCGGCGGCCAGCCCGGGTACGGATCCCAGAATGGCGGAATGCAGCCCGGCTTCGGCGGCCAGCCCGGAGGCGGTGTCTAACCTGGACGCCGCTCTCCGCACTTAAAATAATTAAGTCTTATATTATCTGACGCAGATCGGTTACCTTAGAGGAATTTATGTAGAATGTAGTCACTTTTGCACTTCGAAGTGTTTTAACTTTGTCTAGAATAGGTTCTAGATTTATTCTAGCGGAAACGAATGGATTCCTATCATGACGAAAGTTAACGGCAATCTATATGGTTTGATAAATAGTTAGTTCTTTGGGGACCTTTATTCCTTTTCTACGCATTAGAGGTTCTTTTTCTTTGTTAGAATATATTTTGAAGAAAGCTTCAAGTGCGAGAACAAAGACTCTTATAGAAAGGATAAAAGATGACCTTCCCGGCTCTCGACGCTCTCATTGGCAGGGTAAAAAGATCGGCTGTTGATGCTTATTTCGCCAGCTTCGAGTATTGGCGCGTGAAAGACAATAAATATATATATGGATATAATTGGGATGAGTTTGGTGATGAAAGAGGCCTTACTGCTCCCAATGAACAAGGTGAGGGAGGGTTTGAAATCATAGGCCCCGATGATCACTTGCACTACCTCGAGTTCATAGAAAAGTCGAAACAAATCATGGCTCACGTTGATGATGTATTGGGAAGATGGCGCTCACTTCCCGAACCTACAGATCTTGATAATGCGAAACGACTCTGCGGTGAGGTTTATGGTTATCTAGCAAACCAGATTATTCTGGGCGACACCGAAGAGCAGGGGAAAACCCCCGTAGTTGAGGGGAAAATTTCCGCCCAGCTACAGAAGGCAAACAATATTGCGGAAACACAGTTGTCCGGGAGTGGGATGTATAGTTTTAAGAACAACTTTCTTTTTCGCATGCAAGACATAATGAATAACCTTTGCGGTGTTTCACGCGTCGTTGAAACTGCGCTTGTGGTTGAACAGGGAGCGATCAAGAGCGCGCGCGAGGCCATTCTTGAGATTGCAACGCAAGCTAGGGAGTCTTTTGCAGCGGCAGCCAGTCAACCGCATGAGGAACTTACCCCCGCCAACATTCGCATTGTTGTTGCGGGAGCTGCAGCAATTGGCACTATCGCTTCTGGCGGAACGGCTTGGGTGGTGGGGGCTGGGCTTGTTGCTTTGGCGGCAGGAGCGATTGCGGATGCGATGGAAGTAAAGGTTGAACCTGCCCCGGAAGGCTTCAGCGCTGTGATGACCAACATGGAGATGGCTTTAAAAGAGGCAAATAAGCAACTAAAGGGAATTGAAGAGACTATACATTATAACCTTGCGACAAACGATTTAAAGATGAGTACTAATAAACAGAACTTTGATTTAGATTATCCGATTGTTCACCACGAAGATGTGGATCAAACAGATAGGAGGGGGGCTACAAACTCGCGTAACACTGAGCTTAGGATTGGAGAGATTTCTGCAGTGCGGGAAATTGCTGACAGGACTTTTCCGTCAGTCGCCTCAATGATGAATGCACTGGCTGAGATTGTCGGTGGTTTTAAGGTGCCTATTCGACGCGCAGATGGTGTCGGTTATGGCGATAGTGGTCCTATGTCAGATTTTTATGCGATAAACGACAGACTGATTGGTTTGATTCGAGATCTTGCCGAAGATATTGAGCTAGGTGCCCATACTTTAAATGTGGTTCTTGATTCTTATGAAGACATTGATTACCAATCGGCTAAGGAAATGGACAGTAAAATGGCAGAATATGAAACGCAAGCATCCGCAAGTGATCCGTGGCAGCGAAAGAAATGACTGGCGCTGAGGCTTGTAACTACGAATCTATTCCAATCAAATTCAAGTGAATTGTGGAACGGCGGAGTTCGTTGGGTGGCAAGTAATTACTGCACTTGCCCACTACACTTGGACCTGTGAACGATTCTCTTCGCAGGCGACTCATTGAACTGGTCGGCTCTTTGGCCGTCCAACGCGGGGACTTTACGCTGGCCTCCGGCAAGAAGTCCTCGCACTACGTGGACATGCGCCGCGCCACGCTTCATCACGAGGCGGGCCCGCTCGTCGGGCATGTCATGCTCGACATGCTCGAGGAGGCGGGCTTCGGCGCGGGCGTGGCCGACGCCGTCGGCGGACTGACGATGGGAGCCGACCCCGTGGCCACCGCCATCATGCACGCCGCGGCTTCCCGCGGGCTCGACGTCGACGCCTTCGTCGTGCGGAAGGAGGCCAAAGACCACGGCACAAAGCGGAGAATCGAGGGCCCGTCCATCGAAGGGCGCAACGTCGTGATCTTGGAGGACACGTCGACGACCGGCGGTTCGCCTATCCAAGCCCTCGAAGCCGCGCGCGAGGCCGGGGCGAACGCACTGGCGGTGGCGGTGGTCGTCGACCGGGCCACCGGCGCTAAGGAAAAGATCGAAGCCTGCGGCGTTCCGTACCTGGCCGCGCTCGGCCTGGAAGACCTCGGCCTGGGAGCCCAGGCATGACTTGGCCTGGAAGCCCGGGTGTGAGGCGGAGGCCCGGACGTGAGGCGATGAGCGTGGCTTTGGCTGCTGCGGCGGCTTCCGCTGCGAAGGAAAGGTCCAGCGACAAGGCAGCGGATCGGTCTTTCGGCGCGACGGGAAGGTCGGCGTGACTGACGAACCCGCGGCGGCGAGCAACCCCGCAGGTTCCTTCGAGCCCGCGCAGCTTTCCGGGCCGCCCGAGGACCCCTCGCTGGGCAACGCGCGGCGCGACGTCGGCGTCGGGCCGCATCCTCGCCCATGGCCGGACGATCCGCGCCTCGACCCGGCCCTGCTGGAAAGCGGCGACCGGCGCAACGTGATCGACAAGTACCGCTATTGGAGCGTCGAGGCGATCCGGGCCGACCTCGCTCCCAGCCGGGCGGCCCTCCAGATCGCCATCGAGAACCTGGCGCACGACCTCAACATCGGCTCGATCGTGCGCACCGGCAACGCCTTCAACGTCTCCGGCGTGCACGTCGTGGGCCGCAAGCGATGGAACCGCAAGGGCGCGCTCGTCACCGACAGGTACGTGGACGTCTTCCATCGGCCGGAGGTGCGCGACGTCGTCGAATGGGCCAGGGCAAACGACTACGCGATGGTTGCCGTTGACAATCCGCCGGGGTCGGCCGCGCTCGAAGAGACCCGGCTTCCCGAGCGGTGCCTGCTCGTGTTCGGACAGGAATCCTCCGGCATCTCGCCCGAGCTGCTCGCCGCCTGCGACTTCGCCGTGCGCATCGAGCAGTACGGTTCCACCCGCTCGATGAACGTGGCGGCCGCCGCCGCCATCGCCATGCACTGGTGGTCCGTGCAGCATCGGTGAGGGGAGGGCGCCGTGACCGTCGCCTCGGAAAGTCGGCACCGGAGCCTTGCCGAAGCAGTGACCGTCGCCTCAGCGTGACGGTGGCCTCAATCGCGGGCAGGAATCTTGGGACGTTCGCGTGTTGTGTACCTGCCGTCAAGTGAGAGAATAAGAGGGTAGTCAGCAACAACACGAAGGAGATTATTCGTGGCTATCGCAACCCCTGAAGTCTATGCAGAGATGCTCAACCGCGCCAAGGAAGGCAAGTTCGCCTACCCGGCAATCAACGTGACGTCATCGCAGACCCTCACAGCGGCCCTGCAGGGATTCACCGAGGCTCAGTCCGACGGCATCATCCAGATATCCGTCGGTGGCGCCGAGTACGCCTCGGGCTCCACTGTCAAGGACCGAGTCGCCGGTTCGCTCGCCCTCGCCGCGTATGCGCGCGAGGTCGCCAAGAACTACCCCGTGACCGTCGCGCTCCACACCGACCATTGCGCCAAGCAGAACATCGATTCGTGGGTACGCCCCCTGCTCGAGCTCGAGGCTGAGGAAGTCAAGGCCGGCCGCCTTCCCTTCTTCCAGTCGCATATGTGGGACGGCTCGGCCGTTCCGTTGGCTGAGAACCTTAAGATTGCCAAGGAGCTCCTCGCCTTGTCGCAGGCCGCCAACACCATCCTCGAGATCGAGATCGGCGTCGTCGGCGGCGAAGAAGACGGCGTGGTCGGCAAAATCAACGAGAAGCTGTACACCACCACCGAAGACGCGCTTGCCACGGTCGAAGCCCTCGGCCTCGGTGAGAACGGCCGTTACCTGACGGCTCTGACCTTCGGCAACGTCCACGGCGTCTACAAGCCCGGCCACGTCAAGCTGCGCCCCGAGATCCTGGGCACCATCCAGGAGGAGGTCGCCGCGAAGGTCGGTTGGAAGAACAACCGCCCCTTCGACCTCGTCATGCACGGCGGCTCCGGCTCCACCGCAGACGAGATCGCCCTCGCCGTCGCAAACGGCGTCATTAAGATGAACGTCGACACCGACACCCAGTACGCCTTCACCCGCCCGGTCGCCGAGCACATGTTCCGCAAGTACGACGGCGTCCTCAAGATCGACGGCGAAGTCGGCAACAAGAAGGATTACGACCCGCGCTCGTGGGGCAAGCTGGCCGAGGCCGGCATGGCCGCCCGCGTGCTCGAAGCCTGTGACCGCCTCGGCTCGGTCGGAACCAAGATGAACTGAGGCCAGAGCTTCTTGACGATCGGTTCGGTTCAACTGGGTCAACGGCGGTCCGGCTAGGCGGCCCAGATTCCACCGAACGCGACGTTGCGCCGTCGTCGGCGAGCTTTTGCCGACGACGGCGCTTTCCGCTGAATGGCCTATGCCCATGCGGGAAAGCACCTTTCATGCCCCCGCCGCATTCCTATTCCCTGACGCCGCACCTATCTCTGACGCCGCGCCCGCCTTTATGCTCCGATCGCCGCTCCTGCGCCGGGCTGACCTCGCCGTTGTGCTTTGACCTCGCTTCGCTGCCGCTGCGTTGTTCTGCCGCTGCTGCGTCGCCCTGTTTTCGCCATGTTGCTCTGACGCCGTATCGTTCTGTTCCAGCCGGCTTGCTTTTGCTGCGGCGGGCCGATGGTTCCCCGCCCTCGGCGGCTGGAGATGCTTCGGCCCCAGAACCGGAAACTCCTAGTTGCGGGCCGCCTCGAGCAGCTTGTCCAGCGCGGCCTTCTCGACGATGGCTTGCATGTATGCCGTGAACGCGACGCCGATGATTGCAACGAACCAGACCGCGGCCATGCGCGCCTGCGGAACCGCGACGAAGACGGCCAGCGGAGCGAGAACCACTGCGACATTGGCCAGTGTGCGCCACAGGTAGCCGCCTGCAAGCACCGCGGCGTTCCCCATGTGGCCGATTGCCGTGTTCTCGAAGAATGCTTGGAGCGGCGCTATCCAGCTGAGCACGCCCAGCACGGCGGCGAGCCCCACGATGAGCAGGCCGTTCAGGCCGCCGGCCAGGCGAGAATCGTCAATGCCCGAAAGGAACCAGCTCTCGGCCGCGCCCGCCCCGAGGAGGAACGCGCACGGAATCCACCAGCCCATTGACTGAGCCAAATTCTTGCGGAAGGCCGCCCACCATGTGCGCACGAGGTAGCCGTCCTCCTCGCGGACCGTCTCGCCGCAGACACGGGCGCATGCCGTGAGCGCCGCGCCCGCCGTCACCACGGGAATGGAGGCGGCGAGCGTCAGCAGATTGACGATGACCAGATCGGTCGCCGTCGACAGGCCCCGATAGAACTTCGAGTCGGGAGACAGGACGCCCATGCGACCGCGCGGCTCAGCCCTTGACCGCGCCTGCGGCCACGCCTTCGACGATGTACTTCTGGCAGGCCAGGTAGAAGACGACGATCGGGATGACGGCCATGACCAGCACCGCCATCTGCGCCCCGAGGTCCTTGTTCCCGTTCGTCCCGATCATTCCTTGGATGACGATCGGAATCGTCTTGTAACGTTCATCGCTGCCGATGACGAGGTAGGGGAGGAGGAAGTCGTTCCACACCCACATCGTGTTGAGAATGGCCACGGTGACCGCCGTCGGCTTGAGCAGCGGCATGACCACGCGGAAGTAGTTCTGCAGCGGCGAACAGCCGTCGATGTAGCTGGCCTCCTCGATCTCCAGCGGGATCGACTTGACGAAGCCGGAGAAAAGGAACACCGAAAGGCCCCCGCCGAATCCGAGATAGAGCAAGACCATTCCCCAGGGAGTCGCCAGCCCTAGCCTGTCGGCGATGCTCGACGTCGGAAACATGACCATTTGGAACGGCACGATCATCGAGAAGGCGAAGAGGTAGTAGATCACCGACGTCCACCACGTCTTCACGCGGGTGATGTAGTAGGCCGTCATCGCGCAGAAGAAGACGATCACGGCCACCGAGGCCACCGTGATGAACAGCGACCACAAGATCGCCTGGCCGAAATTCTCGTCCCCGAGGGTCTTCGTGTAATTGTTCAGACCCACGCTCGACTCCCCGTTCGGAAGCGCGAAAGGGCTTTCCGAGATGAACAGCTTGCCCTTGAACGAGTTGATCAAGATGAACGCGAGCGGAACGAGCCACAGAAGCGAAAGCAGCGTCAGGAAAAGCGTGAGCACCGCCCTGCCCGGGGAGAAACGCGGACGGGAGACGGCGGGCATCGGCGCTTTCGCGGCGGCGTCGGACGGAATGTTTGCGGTGCCCGACGCCGAACGCGCGGCGTCGTTGTTGGTGGCGCTCACTGGTCGACCTCCTTCGAACGGGTGACGCGCAACTGAATGAAGGCGATGACGGCGACGACGATGAAGAAGATAACGGCCATGGCCTGCGCTGTGCCCTCGCCGTTTCGAATGTCGAACATCCTCTTGAAGATGTTGAGGGCCGCCATCTGGGTCTCCTTGTAGGGCTTGCCGTCCGTCAGAGCAAGGTTTTGGTCGTACATCTTGAACGTGTTGGCAAGCGTCAGGAACGTGCAGATTGTGATCGAAGGCATCATGATCGGCAGGGTCACGGACCTCATCGTCTGCCATTTGGAAGCGCCGTCAATCTGCGCGGCCTCAATGAGCTCGGGTGGAACGTTCTGCAGGCCCGCGATGTAGATGATCATCATGTATCCCATCATCTGCCAGCTGGTCAGCATGACCAGGCCCGCGAACCCGTACCTCCAATCGTCTTGGATCGACCCTTCGGCGAAGCGGTTGATGATGGCGTTGAGCATTGTCTGCCACGTATAGCCGAGCACCAAGCCGCCGATGAGGTTCGGCAGGAAGAAGACGGTTCGAAAGACGTTGGTTCCGCGGAGCTTGCGGGTGAGCATGTAAGCGAGCGCGAATGCGCCGATGTTGACGGTGACGATGGCCACCGCCGTGACCATGGCCGTGAAGGTCAAGGCTTCAACGAAGTGCGACCTTTCGGAGAACGCGGTGGCGTAGTTCTTCAGACCTACCCATTCGGCGTCGTCGATGGCCGTGAACTTGTTGAAGGAAAGGTAGACGCCCACCACGAAGGGAATGAGGAAGGCGATGGTAAAAGCGATGAGTGTGGGCCCGGTGAAGACCGGGAAGTATTTCTTCAAGGATCTGGTCATGGTCGGTCTCCAAAAGGAAGTGCTGCGACGAGCCGGCGGCGTGCCCTTGCCTTGTAGGGATTGGGCGTTCTTTTACTTTACAGAGATTGTGGGACTGCGGCTCCGCAGGTGGGCGTGGTGAGACGGCCACGCGCCCGCCTGCGGCGCCGTCGCAGCGTCTAAGTGCCTACGTCGCCGCGTTTCTCTTTGCGCGGGCTCTCCCGGCGCTGGCCTTGCGCCGCGGTGAGGCGGGCCGCGCCGGGGAGGCGTCGGCCCGCCTGTGCGCTAGCTGTCCTTGTTCTGCTCCTTGCCCTTCTTCCATTCGGAAGTGAAGTACTTGGCGACGTCAGACCACTCTTCCTTGCCGGCGGCGTACTGCTGGAGGTGCGAGCCGAGCTGCTTCTTGTAGTCTTCCGAGGGGAAGACCGTGAAGTCCCAGGTCACGGGATCGAGGTTCTTGTTGTTGATGTACTTGACCACTTCCTTGCCGAGCGGATCGGACGGGCTCTGAGAGGCGAAGGTGTCAAAAGGCGCGATGAAACCGAGATCCTCGGAGACCAGCTTGGCGCCTTCCTTGGTGGTGTAGAGCCAATTGACGAAGTCGATCGAGGCTTTCTTGTCGGCTTCGGACGCCTTGTTGTTGAGGGCGAGGTAGTTCTCCGTTCCGATCGCGATGCCGTTCTTCTCCTCGCCCTTGACTCCCGTGTAGATCGGAAGGAAATGAACGTCCTCAGGCTTGACGACGTTGCCTTTGTCGCCCTTGATCTGCTCCCAGGCCCAGTTGCCGTTCTGGACCATGGCAGCCTGGCCGCGGGCAAACTCGGACATCGAGTCGGAAACGGACTTGTTGCTTGCCTCCGAAGGAGAAACCGTCGAGTTCTTCAGGTACAGGTCGAAGATCTTCTTGTAGTTGTCGAGGTAGGTTCCCTTGAGGGTGTCGGTGTCCTTGACCTTGGCGTCCTTCAACTCGTAATGGAGGGGATAGTTGGCCAGGTGGGTATGCCAGCGCCAGTCCTCCCCGGAAGCGAGCGACGTCGAAGCGAACGCGCCCTTGATGCCGAGCTGATCCTTCTTGGCCTGCATGTCCTCGGCGACTTCCTTGAGCTTGTCGAAGCCCTTGATCTCGTCGATCGACTTCGCCTTGGCATCGGGCAGTGCGAAGTACTTCTTCATGATGGCGTCGTTGTAGACGATTCCATAGCCCTCGGTGGTGAAGGGCACGCCGTAGATCTTGCCGTCTTCGCCCTTGAGCGCCAAATCTTTCTTCGTCAGATGCTTGGTGAACTTCTCGTCGCTCAGGTCCGAAACGTACTTCTCCCAGTTCTTCAGGCCGATGGGGCCATTGACGTTGAAGAGGGTCGGCGCGTCAGACTTGTTGATTTCCGTCTTGAGCGTCTGCTCGTAGTTTCCGGCCGCCGCGGTGCGGATCTTGACCTCGACGCCCGTCTTCTTCTTGTATTCTGCCGCGACTTTCTTCCAGGCCTTCTCGGCTTCGGGTTTGAAGTTGAGGTAATAGACGGAGGCTTTGCCGTCGTCTTTCTTGTCAGAGCTGCTCGAGCAGGCCGCGAGGCCTCCGAGAGATACCGCGGCCGCCGCCACGGCGGCCACGATGCTTGTGGTGCGACGCATGAATGCCCTCCTTTGGACAAACCGGCGAGACAGTCCCGCCGTCGGGGTGTGCGTTGCTCGGTGAGAGCCGAGCTACCCATTTTCTATCACAAGTGGAGGCGGTTATGAAAACTGTTGCACAAACGTTACAGAAACGAGGTTCTCCTTTTAGGGAAAAGGTGCGAAGACGCCAGTCGAGGTCGCGTAAGACGCAGCAGAGATCGCAAAAAGGTACGTGATCTCATGAGTCGCCTCCAGTGCTCATCATGAGATCACGTACGCGTCAGAAGGACGCCGCTGGGGCCGTCTGGCTCGGGAACGATCAGATAGACTTCGGTTCGATCTTCCAGACCTCGCGGGCGTAGTCGCCGATCGTTCTGTCGGAGCTGAAGATGCCCGAACGGCAGATGTTGACCCAGCACTTGCGCGCCCACTCTTTGCGGTCGCGGTAATCCTCGGCCATGCGGTCGCGCGCTTCGCGATAGGACGCGAAGTCGCCCAGCAGGTAGTAGGTGTCGGGTTTGTCCCACGATGAGCCGTCGATCAGCGAGGCCCGCAGATCGTGGAAGTCGCCCGACCCGCCGTCATTGAGGGTTCCGTCGACGAAGGCGTCCATGACGCGCTTGAGCCCGGGGACCGTCTCGTAGTGGTGGCGGGGGTCGTAGTTGCGGCGAAGCTCGGGGAGCTCCTCCTCGCGAGCTCCGAAGATGTAGGCGTTGTCCTCGCCGACGGCCTCAACGATCTCCACGTTGGCGCCGTCGAGCGTGCCGAGCGTGAGGGCGCCGTTCATCATGAACTTCATGTTCGACGTTCCCGAGGCCTCCTTTCCAGCCATCGAGATCTGCTCGGAGACGTCGGCGGCTGGGATGATGTATTCGGCGGGCGTCACGTTGTAGTTCTCGACGAACACGACGCGGATGAGGTCCTTCGTGTCGGGGTCGTTGTTGACGACGCGGCCGACTTCGTTGATGAACTTGATAATGGCCTTCGCCCGCTTGTATCCGGGGGCGGCCTTGGCGCCGAAAACGAAGACGCGCGGGACGACGTCCATGCCGGGGTCGGCCTTGATCCGGTAGTACAGATCGAGGATGTACATGGCGTTGAGAAGCTGGCGCTTGTACTCGTGCAGGCGCTTGATCTGCACGTCGTAGACGGCGTCGATCGGAATCGAGTCGCCCTGTCGCCTTTCCAGCCACTCGGCGAAACGCACCTTGTTCTTGCGCTTGATCTCGTTGAGGCGCTCATACAGCGCGTCGTCGCCCTTGGCCTCGAGGTCGAGAAGCTTTGAGAGGTCGCGAACCCAGGCGTCGGAGCCGAGCTTTTCGGTCAGCAGCGCGGCCAAGCCCGGGTTGCAGGCGTTGAGCCAGCGGCGTTGCGTCACGCCGTTCGTCTTGTTGTTGAACTTCTCAGGCCAGATGTCGTGCCAGTCGTGGAGGGTGTCGCGCTTGAGGATGTCGGTGTGGATTGCCGCGACGCCGTTGATCGAATACGACGCATAGCAGGCGATCCACGCCATGTGCACGCGCCCTCCGGAGAGCGGCGCCATGTAGTCGATCTTCCCTTGATCGCAGCCCTTTTCGGCGAGCTCGATGCGGAATCGACGGTCGATTTCGGCGATGATCTCCATGATGCGCGGGAAGATCTGCTGGAAAATCGAGGTCTCCCACGTTTCCAGGGCCTCGGCGAGAACCGTGTGGTTGGTGTAGGCGAAGGTGCTTTGCACGACCTTCCACGCGTCTTCCCACGACATGCCGTGTTCGTCCAGGAGCAGGCGCATGAGCTCGGGGATGGCCAGCACCGGATGCGTGTCGTTGAGCTGGATCGAGTTGTACTTGCCGAAGTGGCGCAGGTCCTCTCCGTGGTTTCGGATGTAGGTGTCGATCATCGTCTGCAACGACGCCGAAACGAAGAAGTACTGCTGGCGCACGCGCAGGACCTTGCCTTCGTAGGTCGTGTCGTTCGGGTAAAGGACGCGGCACAGGTCGGCTACGCGCTCGCGCTCAATGATCGCGTCGGTGAAACGCTGGGAGTTGAAGGCGTCGTAGTCGAACTCCTCGATGGGCTCGGACTTCCACAGGCGAAGCGTATTGACGTTCTTCGTCCCATAGCCGGTGATAGGCATGTCGTAGGGCACCGCGCGCACATGCATGTCGGCGAAATGGACGTACTTGGAGGCCTCTTCGTGGCGGATGACGAAGGGGTAACCCTCCTCCATCCAGGGGTCGGGATGCTCGTTTTGGAAGCCGTCGTCGATCGTCTGCTTGAAGAGCCCGTAGCGGTAAAGGATTCCGTAGCCCGTCACCGGAAGGTCCATCGTTGCGCAGGAATCCAGGAAGCATGCGGCCAGACGGCCCAGGCCTCCATTGCCCAGGGCGGCGTCGGATTCTGCCTCGAGGATGTCGCTGAGGCTCTGGCCGAGGGCTTCGAGGGCAGCGCGGGCGTCGTCGAGCATGCCCAGATTGACGAGGTTGTTGAGCAACGCGCGGCCCTCGAGGAACTCCGCGGAAAAGTAGGCCGCTTGCCGGCCGGGCTCGTAGGCGCGGTAAGTTGCGTGCCAGGCGTCCGCGATGCGTTCAACGACGAGGCTCGAAAGGCCCGTCCAGAACTCCATCTCGGTCGAGTTTCGGGTGGTTTTGCCGGAGGCGGCGCGGACGAATGCGGCCAATGGCTGCGTCAGGTCGGTCGACATGATTCTCCTTGCGAACTTAAAAGACGCTGTGAACCCCGGCCGATGGCTGGCGCCGAGCAATGGCGGTGACACCGGGCAGGCGTCGTCGCGTCATGCACGTCACATCAAGACTACAGGGTGTCGGGCGGAGAATGCTCGCCCACTTTTGTGGCAAATGCGACGATTGCGCCGGGGCGGACCGTGCACGGCGGGCGGTCATTGCCTATGCTTGGGGCGTAAAGCGGGTATCCCTTTACATGGTTTGAGGCAAACGGAGGAAGTATGCCCGCAATCGTCATTCTCGGAGCGCAATGGGGCGACGAGGGTAAGGGGAAGGCAACCGATCAGCTCGGAACGGCCGCGCGGTGCGTGGTCAAGTTCAACGGGGGCAACAACGCCGGCCACACGGTGGTGGTCGGTGGGGAGAAGTTCGCGCTGCATCTGCTGCCCTCGGGGATTCTTTCGCCGGGATGCGTTCCTGTCATCGGCAACGGGGTGGTGGTGGATCTCGGAGTTCTCTTCCAGGAGATCGCCGAGCTTGAATCGCGGGGGATCGACGCCGCCAGGCTGCGGATTTCAGCCAATGCGCATGTCATCACACCCTTTTGCAAGGTCCTCGACGCGCTCAGCGAGCGAAGTCTGGGGCCGCGCAAGATAGGCACGACGGGGCGGGGGATCGGCCCGGCATACTCGGACAAGGCGTCGCGTTTGGGCATTCGCATCCAGGACGTTTTCGACCGCGAGCTTTTGCGCGAACGTGTGAGCGCCGCCGTCGAACAGAAGCGGGCCCTGCTGGAAAGCGCGGGGGAAGAGGTCGACGTCGAAGCCGTCGTCGCCGAGCTTTCCGGCTACGCCGAACGGCTGCGCCCGATGGTCGCCGACGTCGGACGCGAGGTCAATGCCGCCCTTGACTCCGGGGAGACGGTGGTTTTCGAGGGCGGGCAGTCGACGATGCTCGACATCGACCACGGCACCTACCCGTTCGTGACGTCGTCGAACGCGACGGCCGGCGGGGCCTGTACGGGGACCGGTGTGGGGCCCGCGCGCATCGACCGTGTTGTGGGGATCGCCAAGGCGTATGTCACCCGCGTGGGCGAGGGCCCTTTCCCGACGGAGCTCCTCGACGAGGCAGGCGAGCGGCTTCGATGCAACGGAGGCGAGTTCGGAACGACGACGGGGCGTCCGCGCCGTTGCGGATGGTTCGACGTTCCGGTGGCCCGTTACGCGACGAGAGTCAACGGGCTGACGGACCTGGTCTTGACGAAACTCGACGTTTTGGGCGGCTTCGCGGAGATCCCCGTATGCGTCGCCTACGAGATCGATGGCGTGCGCGTCGACGAGGTCCCCGTCACTCAAGCCGAATTTGCGCGAGCCAAGCCGGTCTACGAGCTTTTTCCCGGATGGGACGAGGACGTCTCCTCTTGCCGCGGCTTCCGAGATCTGCCCGTTGAAGCCCAGGACTACGTTTCGACCCTCGAGGGCCTGTCGGGCTGCCCGATCTCGCTCATCGGAGTGGGGCCCGGACGCGACCAAACGATCGTTCGCCGGAGCCTGCTTCCATAGAGGTCTCTTGGAGGGCTTCAAAGGGCTCGTTGGGAGGGCCGCCGTCAAGGAGGCCATGGCGACGAAAAGGGCGTTCGCCTGATCAGGCGAACGCCCTTTCGAGTCGGGGACTTGTGAGCGCGTCGGGCCTAGAGAACCTTGGTCGGCGGGACACTCAGGGGGACTGTAAGTCCATCCCGCGCGCCTGGCGAGGGGAAATCGGAGGGAGAGTACGACAAGGGCGTAGTTTCGGCGCTGGGAGTGCTCGGCAGGGGCGTAGTTTCGGCGCCGGGAGTGCTCGGCAGGGGCGTGGTCTGAGCGCTTGGAGAGGCCATGGCCGACGCACTTTCACTCGACGGAATCGGGCTTGCGGCGGTCGACGACGTCCGGCTCGCGCCCGCCGAAGCCTGCAAAGCGTTCCCTGCCTCCACCTGGCCTGCCGATTGCGCCGACTGCGGGCCTGGGAAAGCTTCGCCTGAATACTGGCCTTGGTGCGGCTGCCCGCCGTCTAATCCGGTGGGCCCGCCGGGGCCGGGGTAGCCGCCCGTGCCAGGGTAGTTTCCGCCGCCGGGGCCGGGGTAGCCGCCTGGACCCGGGTATCCGCCCCCGGGGCCGGGGAATCCCCCGCCGGGGCCGGGGTAGCCGCCTGAACCTGGGAAGCCGCCGTCGGACTTCCTGCGGGTGACGAGGAGGACGATTGCGACGATGGCTACAAGAACGCCGCCGCCGATGGCGAACCACGCCCACATCGGCATGCCTTCGTCTTTCTTGGGCGATGCCCATGGCGTCGGCGTATCGTCCGGGGTCGTTTCAGGCGAGGTTGACTTGGCGGTCGTGGGCGACTCGGAGGGGCTTTCCGACTCGTCGTCCGTGGTGCCTATGTATCCCAACTCGCCTCCGGCAGTGGCGCTTACGCCTCTCTTCACGATGTCGTAGTTATCCCACTCCGCCGTGTTTCCATTGATTTTTCCGCCTTTGCTCACGTCCGTGACCTCGGAGGGGAGGGTGATGCCCATCTTGAACTTGAGGTCGCTCATTCTCGAACGCACCGAGCCCTTGAGCTGGCCGTCCATTGCCTGCCAGAATGCTCGGGGAACGGTGACGGTTACGTGCCCCTCGTCGTCCTTTTCGGCCAGGGTCTTCAGGAAGGGACCGTCTTTGAACGTGAGCTTGCAGCCCATGCCCTTCGCACCGGGGACCGATTCGATGACGGGGGTGCCATAGGTCGATTTTAGGGACTCCATTTGCGAGGACAGAACCTGGCAGTCTCCGACCTTTGTCGAGGGGTCCTCGGTGTCGAACGCTACGCTTAAGGCGGTGCCTCCGTCTTCGCCGACTGTAATGTTTGTATCGACTCGACACGCTGAAAGGATCAGCAGGAATGGCAGAAAGAGAAGAAGGGACCGGCGACGTCCCTTCTTGGCGATGGTAGTCATGTGCTTGTCCCTATCTGATAAGCGTGTCCGTCATGTTCAAGAACAAAGGTAGCGACTTGGGCGCTCTGCGCACAATCGGTTGAGGCGAAAGCGACCGTCTTTGTTCCTTGCTTTACCTATAGTTCATCGCCTTGCGCGCGGCCGCGATGCGAACTCTTCGGCAAGTTGTAAAATCCTCGCAAGCTCCCTCTTTTGATCGGGCGGGAGAGTCTCGGCAAATTGAAAACCTTGGTCGTTCTGAGCGAGCGACAGGAGCACGCGGTGAATGTGCTCTGGTGAACGAAGGGCCTCGCAGACTTCGTGACTTACGTTCAAGGCCGGTGGCTGAAATGCGAGCGTTGTGTTCGGTTGTGCCGAGCGCCTCCTCGGTCCGTCCGCTCCGGAACCATGCGTCCGGAGCGGACCGAGGGCCTGTACGGCGCCCGAGGAGCTGTCAGTAGCCGCCCTGCTGTGGAGGATTCTGTGGGTAGCCTCCGCCTTGCTGCGGCGGGTACTGGGAGTGGCCCTGCGGGGCCTGTGGTCCGCCGAACTGTTGTGGAGCCTGGGGCCCGCCGAACTGCTGCGGGGCCTGCGGCTGTCCGAACGGGGCTGCGTAGGCTGCCTGCCCGGGGCCAGATCCCTTCCCTTTTCGCGTCGCGAGGAAGATTATGACGCCCAAGAGGACGACGGCGCCGCCTCCGATGGCGAACCACGCCCACATCGGGAATCCGCCGTCGGAGTCTTTCTTAGAAGAGGCTGCGGGCTTGTTTGCCGCCCCGTCGTCGTTCTTCGCTGTGGTTTCTTCGTCGTTCGCAGAGGGTTCCTCGCTGGAGCCGCCGTCCTTTTCGGCCTTGATTTGCGCTCCTTGGGCGATGATGTCGAGTCCCTCGTACTTCACCGTGTTGCCGCTGATCTTGCCGTTTCCGGACGCTTCGGTGATCTTTCCGGGCATGACAATCTTGAGCGTGGCCTGGATCTGCCCCCTGAAGCTTGAAGAGTTGAACCTCGGATTGCCGGCCAGTTTGAGGACGTAGCCGCTAGAAGTCTTCGTTAGTCCGGACTCTTGCCTGGCTTGTTTTTGAGTCAGCTTGCACTTGAGATTCCCTCCGTTGGAAAGGTCCTCCATCCTGAACTTGTCCAGATTGAGGCCGGCGCTGCTTCTTCCCTGGAAAGACTGTTTCATCCGAGACATCAATGATTCGCACGTCAGGTTCTGGCCGCTCAACTTGCCCTCGTCGTCTTCAAAGACGACGCTCGAAACGGCCGTGCCGTCGTCCTTGTACTCTACGGTCATGTCCATCTTGCACGCGGCGATCAGGAGCATGAAGGGAAGCAAGGCTGCCGCGAGCAACCGAGACCGCTTCCTCACGGTTGTGCGTGGAAGAACGCTCATTGTTGAATCCTTAGTTTGAAGCGCGCTTGTCGCGCCGTACAGGGAACAGCATAGTTGGTGGGAGAAAACGGCACACGTTGCCAGGTGGGGACCTCTCGTTCCTTGGCCTGCCCGTTTCTCGTGTTTGGGCCGAGGCATCTTCTTGTTCTGGTTCTCTGTTTCTCTTGCTTTGGGCACGCCTGTCCTTTTGCTTTCGGCGCGCGCATCGCTTCCCTCGCCTTCGACGTCGGACCCTTTGCGAGGTTTCAGCGGGCGTGGGAAAGCTCTGCGGGCACTTGTCGGCGTCGCGCTCCGCCGGGCGGTTTGCCGAGGCGCGGCGAAAGCTCCCGCCCGGTTCTCTTGGGCGGCTTCGACGACGCCGATGTGTGAAAGATCGCACCCGCCGCACCCATGCCATTCTGGGACGAAACGCACGGGAAATCCCCAGCTTTTTCCGCAACAATAGATGTCGTTCGCGCCGTGGCGGCAGGGCTGCGGCAGCACATCGCAGACTCAGGAAGGAAACGCGATGACGGATAAGACCTACACCGTCGAAGAGGTTCGGGCCGGAGCGCCCGCCGAGGCCCCTGAAGAGTTGATTGAGTTCGTTGCGAAGACGGCCAATCTCGCCAAGCCCGACTCCATTTACTGGGCTGATGGCTCGGACGAAGAATGGGATCGCCTCACCACCGAGATGGTCGAGGCTGGAGTTTTCACGCGCCTCAATCCCGAGAAGCGCCCCAACTCCTTCCTTGCGCGCTCGCTTCCCTCCGACGTCGCCCGCGTGGAGTCCCGGACGTTTATCTGCTCCGAGAAGGAAGAAGACGCCGGCCCGACCAACCACTGGTACGACCCGGTCGAGATGAAGAAGATCCTCCACGAGAAGTTCGACGGCGCCATGCGCGGCCGCACGATGTACGTCGTTCCCTTCTCGATGGGCCCGCTCGGCGGACCGATCTCCAAGCTCGGCATCGAGCTGACCGACTCTCCCTACGTGGTCACGAACATGCGCATCATGACCCGAATGGGATCCAAAGCTCTCAAGCTCATCGGCGAAGGCGGCGAATGGGTTCCCGCGGTCCACTCTGTCGGATACCCCCTGCGCGACGCCGATGGGACCGTCCGTGAGGACACCGCTTGGCCTTGCAACGATGAAAAGTACATTACGCACTTCCCGGAGACGAACGAGATCTGGTCCTATGGCTCCGGCTACGGCGGCAACGCGTTGCTGGGCAAGAAGTGCTATGCGCTGCGCATCGCCTCGACGATGGCCCGCCGCCAGGGATGGATGGCCGAGCATATGCTCATCCTTCGCCTGACCGACGAGAAGACCGGCAAGCAGTACCACGTGACGGCCGCCTTCCCCTCGGCTTGCGGCAAGACCAACCTCGCTATGCTCCAGCCGACCATTCCCGGTTACAAGGTCGAGACAATCGGCGACGACATCGCGTGGATGCGCCCCGGTCCCGACGGGCGCCTGTACGCAATCAACCCCGAGGCCGGCTTCTTCGGCGTCGCCCCCGGAACCTCGTACGACACGAACCCCATGGCGATGGACACCATGCGCGGCAACTCGATCTTCACGAACGTAGCCCTGACCGACGACGGCGACGTGTGGTGGGAGGGCATCGACGCCCCGCTTCCGGACCACCTCATCGACTGGACCGGCAAGGACTACACCCCCGCCGACGCCGCCGAGGGCAAGAAGGCCGCCCACCCGAACAGCCGCTTCACGGTTCCCGCCTCGCAGTGTCCGATCATCTGTAAGGATTGGGAGGCCCCGCAGGGCGTGCCGGTCGATGCAATTCTCTTCGGAGGCCGCCGCGCCAGCAACGTGCCGCTCGTCGCCGAGCAGTACGAGAATGCCCACGGCGTGTTCATCGGAGCGTCGGTCGCCTCCGAGGTGACCGCCGCCGCGACGGACGTCAAGGCCGGCTCGCTGCGCCACGATCCCTTCGCCATGCTGCCTTTCTGCGGATACCACATGGCGGATTACTGGGGCCATTGGTTGGAGCTCCAGGAAAAGCTCGGTGACAAGTTCCCGAAGGTCTTCCAGGTCAACTGGTTCCGCAAGGGCCCCGACGGCAAGTTCATGTGGCCGGGATACGGCGAGAACTCGCGAGTTCTCGACTGGATCGTCCGCCGAGTCGGCGGGCAAGTCGATGCCATTGACGGCGTGACCGGTCGCTACCCGAAGTTCGAGGACTTCAACCTTGATGGGATCGACGTCGACAAGGCCACGTGGGATGCCCTGTTTGAGATCGACCCCGATGCTTGGGCTGCCGAGATGGACGAGACCGAGGAGTACTTCAAGCAGTTCGGCGACAAGCTTCCCGCCAAGATCACCGAGCAGCTTGCGAAGTTCCGTGAGCGCATCGCCGCGGCGAAGGCCTGATTGGGGCCGCGCTGAAAGGCGCTGCCTGATGATCGGCTGACGGCCGGCCGCCTTTGACGCGTCTCTGGCTTTCCTTGAGAGGTTCGTGGTTGGTCTCTCGGGTCGTCTCTGGTCAGCTTCGGGACGCCTTCGGCTGATGAAAAGTGCCTGGATCAGTGAAGAGTGCCAAATTTTGGCGTTTTTCCTGCAGACAGGCACTTTTCATGTCTGACGACAAGCGTCGTTGGGTCTGACCAGCGCTATCGCGTCCGGCGAGCGGCGTTATATTGCACGGCATCGTGCTCGGGCAATTGCGTTGTGCCTGGCGGCCAGCAAGAGTGGCGGCCAGCGAGAGGGCGCTGCCCGCCTGCTTCGTGACGCGCAAACGGAATCGCAGACACTTGGCGGGCGTCGGCGAGTAGTTGTTTGTTCATCTGCTTCGTGAGCGGCGAGCAGTCGCTTGTACAGCTAGGAGGTGGGCGCCGAGCTCAGAGCGGACGAACGAGGGGGCGGACCCGATTGATTCGGGTCCGCCCCTGTTTGATGAAGCGTTGCAGGGCTTCGGCCGCAGTGTCCAGCGCGCTAGCTATTGCAGCCTGCTGCGCGAACCCAACGGCCCAACCTCACAGCGCATTCCTGCGCCTGCGAATCGCGATCAGCGTTCCGCCTGCCGCAGTCAGAACAAGCGCGCCGAGCCCCATCGCGGTGCTGTCCAAGCCCGTGAAAGCGAGGGTTTTCTTTGGAGCGTCGCGAGTCGGCTTAGCCGGAGCCGGCTGCGAAGGATTCGGCGTTGGCTTGCGGGAAACCGAAGGCGGTTGCGCAGGCGTCGGAGGTATCGCCGAGGGAAGGGACGGCGGCATGGAAGGAGTCCCGGGAGGCGCCGGCGGCGTCGACGGCCCGGTGGGCGGTGTCACGGGAGTCGGCGGTGTTGAGGGCCCGGTTGTCGGCGTCGAAGACGGTTCGGTCGTTGGCGTCGAAGGACCCGTGGGAGGCGTTGTTAGAGTCTCGGACGGCGTCGGAGTGGGCGTCGCAGGTGATTCTCGCTTGACGTAGCCGAAGTCGAGCGTCGCGTCGCGCTGACCGTCCGCAGTCAGGTCCCCGGATTCGGCCTGGCCGGTCGAAGAATCCTTTGCCCGATCGCTTCCCTGGCCGGCCTTTGTGGGCGTGTATCCTTCGGGGTCGGTGACTTTGACGGTGTAGTGCTTGCCCGCTGGAAGAACGGGAAGGTTGGCGAATGTGTACGCCCCCTTCTTGTCAGTCTTGACGGGGGAGACGGGCGCCCCGTCGACGTCGGAGACCTCTTTGCCGTCGGGCCCGACCAATGTGAGGGTCACGCCCTCGATGCCGGGCTCGCCGTCGTCTTGCAAGCCGTTCTTGTTCTCGTCGAACCAAACGAAGTCGCCGACCGAGACCTTCGGAGCCGGACCCGACGTGGCGTGCCAGGGGTCGGAGTCCTCGACGGGGGTTTGCGAGGCAACCGAAACGGCCGCGACCTTCGCGTTGTCAGCGTGCGTCTTATTCGCTCCCATCGGGTCGAGCGTTCCCTGGCATTCGAACGACGCCTTCCGCGGGAAGACCCATGCCCCCAAATCGATCCGGCCCTGCGCATCCGCCTTGTGGGGCGTTCCGTCGACGACGCACTGGACGTCCTTCAGCGCCGGACCGTCGGCCGTTGTGTCGGTGACTATCACGTTTGTCAGATCTTCGATGCCGACGTTGGTCACTGTGAATTTGACCGTTGCGCCCTGATCGGCTGCAAGGGAAAGGCCGGGGGCGGAATTGCGGTCGCCGGCGGGAAGGTTGCTCGGCTCGAAGTCTGGATCGCCGGAGACGTCCGGCTCGCCGGAGCCGTCCCACTGGATGCCCTCCCAGTCACCGTCGTACTTCTCAATGTCGATGGCGGGAACGGTGATGCCGGATCCCTCGCCGCCGCCTCCCTCGAACTTGAGGTACTTGGCCAGCCCGAGGGTCTTCTTGCCGGTGTCATAGGAGATGTTGGCCGTGTTTGAGAGGGTCTTCTTGATCCCGACGGCGTCTTTGGCGCCGTGAACGGGCTGTCCCTTGGCGTTGGTGCGGAGTTTCATTCCGTAGATCACCTGCAACTGCTTGGACGTCAGGCCGGCGGGTTTCGTCACGGTGATCTTGGGAGCGCCGCTCGCGATCCCGTCGCACGACGCCTCGATGTGAACCCCGGGGGGCGTCGAGCCGGCCTCGAACACCCCGTTCGCAACGTCGCGCGTTTGGAGGAAGGCGTAAGCGCCCTCGGCCGCCTGGCCGTTGACGCAGTAGACGAGGTCGGCGTCGGCCTTGTCGTCGATCGAGGCGGTGGTCCATTGGAGATTGTCCAAGACGATTCCGTAGCTGATGGCCGATTCGTCCCTGTTGATGAGAACGCCGGATTCGTCAGTGGCCGTGGCCTCAGCCTGGTTCGGTATCCACCAGCCCTTCTTGGATTCCTCTTCGGGGCCGTTGAATCCGACGAGCTTGTTGATCCTCACCTGCGTGCCAAAGATGTCGACGTCCATGGCGTTCGTCGTCGAATCGAATACGAGCGCCCTTTGATTGAGCGTGGCGTTGAAGTATGCTGTTCCGTTTACGTTCTGGTGTGTTTCCACGTAGTCAGTGGTGAAGGTGATGACCATTCTATTTGTGCCCGAATCGAACGCGGCCCGGCCGATCTCTTCGCCCGAGGGCGACAGGACCGCAAAGCCGGGGGCCGAACCCGCGTCGATCACGTCGGGGAGCTCGACGGCGATCGTGTCGCCGCGGCTGGTGCCGTTCGGCACCGCCCAGGTGAAGTTGAGCCGGACTGAGTCCCACTGCCCCCAGGCGGTCGCTTCGGGCGTCACCTGTTTGATTCCGTAGATGCCGTCGTTTGGGATTTCAGCGGCCTGCGCGGCGCGCGGTGCGAAAGCGACGGTTGCGATGAAGGACACGACGAAAGCGAGGAGCATCGCCTTGACCTTCGAGACGGGACGCCGCGAAGGTATCTTTTTCATATTCATTTCCTGAACTCGTGATGTGAAAGTGAGCATGGAGTTCGGTAGACACGCCTCCGTTGGGGAGTTTAACGACGTGGAATGTGCTCTGTAATCAGACGATAGTCTGATTGGCGTTTCGTGATCGTACCGTCCTCAAACTGTCTCTTTTCTTCTATAAACATCCTTTCTCTTCCATGAACCTCCTTTTTCTTTTCGCGGAGGCGATTTGTTGGATTGATCTGGGATGAAGGGCGAGGACGGCGAGTTTCCGGGGAACGCCGGTGGAGGGCTTGTCGTCTGGAAAGGCTTGTCGTCTGGAAACGGTTCGTCTTTCGGGAAGGCGTCGTCGTTTGGGAAAAACCCGATGTTCAGGAGGGATTCGCCGTTCGGGGGAGGGGCGTCGTTCAGGAGGGATTCGCCGTTCGGAGGAGAGGCATCGTTCAGAATGTGACACGTCCGGCGTCAAATCGTCGTTGTTGCGCAACCTGGCTTAGGGTTGTTCCGTGAACATACTCATACTCGGGTCGGGAGGCCGCGAGCACGCCATCGCCCGTTCTCTTCGCAGCGACGACGACGTCCTCTACATCGCCCCGGGGAACCCCGGGATGGCCCCATTGGGAACGCTCGTCGACCTCGACATCCTCGACGGGGCGGCCGTGGCCGCATTCGCTCGCAGCAAGGGGATCGACCTCGTCGTCGTCGGTCCGGAGGCTCCGTTGGTCGCTGGCGTGGCCGACGCCGTGCGCGAGGCGGGCATCGACATTTTCGGCCCCTCGCGGGAAGCCGCACGCCTGGAAGGCTCGAAGGCGTTCGCCAAGGAGGTCATGGCCAGCGCGGGCGTGCAGACGGCGCGATCGCGGCTGTGCACGAGCCTTGGAGAAGTGGAAGCGGCCCTTGACGCTTTCGGCGCGCCCCACGTGGTCAAAGACGACGGGTTGGCCGCGGGCAAGGGAGTCGTCGTGACGGATGACAGAGACGCCGCCCTCGCCCACGCCCAGGGGTGCCTGGCCAAGCCCGAGGGGAAGGCGCTGATCGAGGAGTTCCTCGACGGGCCCGAGGTCTCCCTTTTCTGTCTGTGCGACGGACGCGTCGCCCTTCCTCTGGAGCCCGCGCAGGACTATAAGCGGGCGTACGACGGCGGCAAGGGGCCCAATACCGGCGGCATGGGATCCTACTCGCCGCTCCCGTGGGCCGACCCGGGGCTGGCCGACGCCGTCGTCGCCGAGGTCGCCCAGCCGGTCGTAGACGAAATGGCGCGGCGCGGAACGCCCTTCGTCGGCGTGCTCTACTGCGGCTTGGCGTTGACCTCCGAGGGCGTGAAAGTGGTGGAGTTCAACGTGCGTTTCGGCGACCCCGAGACGCAGTCGGTGCTGGCGCGGCTGGTCACCCCCCTCGCCGGCCTTTTGCGGGATGCGGCGAGGGGCGAGCTGGGGCCGGTTCTCGGAGAGCCTGAATGGGCCGGGGGCGAGTCTGCGGCAGGCCGGGGCGAGCCGCGAGAGGAAAAGGGAGGACAGCCGAGTCGAGGCGGCTCGGAGCTGAATGGAGACGAACGGGAAGCGGCGGCGGAGGGCGAAGAGAAGCCCGGCAGCAGGCATGGACTTCGCCGCCTCGAATGGCTTCCCGACGCCGCAGTCACCGTGGTCTTGGCGGCGCCCGGCTATCCCGGGCCGGTGCATGCGGGCGACCCCGTCGAGGGCTTGGGCGCGGCTGAAAGCGTGCCCGGCGCGCACGTCGTCCACGCGGGAACGAAGGAATCGGACGGAGCCGTTGTGTCCGCCGGAGGCCGAGTGTTGGCGTGCGTCGGAATGGGAAAGGACGTGGCCGCCGCGCGCGCCGCGGCCTACGCAGCTATCTCGGAGATCCGGCTGAAAGGGGCGCATTTCCGCACCGACGTCGCCGCGGGAATGTGACCGTCGTGCGCCCGCGAATCAGCCCCTCCGCTTCGACGTCGAAAACATCGGGCAAAATCACTGGATAACGGCTAAACTGTGGGTGTATTGTTGAAATTGCATTCGCAACGTGGCGATGGGCTCGGCGTCGACCCGGGTTGGACTTCGCGCTTCCGGCGGTGTGTTCAATGCCCCTTATGGTCATTGGCACACGAGGGTGCGAAATCGACTGATTGGGACTTTGCGCCGGTTTGACGCGTAAGCGTGGTTCGACGTCGTCGTCGCGGGCAAAAACGGTTATCTCAACCTATGGACAAGAGGCAGGTAGCCGTGATCCAATACGTGGAAAGAACTACTGTGGTACACGAGGGAGTGAGAACACAGATGATTGGAATCGGTGCAAGAAACCTGCCCGGGTGGACGCACGTGTACTCGGGCAAAGTTCGCGATGTCTACGTTCCGTCGGGCGTGGACGCACACAACGGCGAGGATGCTTACCTAATCGTCGCCTCTGATCGGATCAGCGCCTACGACTATGTTCTTCCCACCGAGATTCCGGACAAGGGGAGAATACTCACCCAGCTGTCGCTGTGGTGGTTCGAGCAGCTCTCCGATCTCACCCCCAACCACGTCATATCGACGAACGTCCCTGCGGCCGTCGAAGGGCGTGCAATGATCACCCGCCGCCTCAAGATTTTCCCCGTCGAATGCGTAGTGCGCGGCTACCTGACGGGATCCGGCATGGCCGAATACAAGCGCCGCGGAACCGTGTGCGGCGTCGCCCTCCCTCCGGGCATCAGGGAGGCGGAGCGCCTCGACCGGCCGATCTTCACGCCCACGACGAAGGCCAGGCTCGGCGACCACGACCAAAGCATCACCTTTGCCGACACCGCCGCGCGGGTGGGAGAGGGCGTGGCCCGCGAGCTTCGGGCGAAGTCGATTGCGACGTACGCGAGGGCTCGCGAAATCGCCGCGGAGCGGGGCATCATCATTGCCGACACGAAGTTCGAGTTCGGCGTTTCCCCCGACGCCGGCTCGGAGGAGATCATCCTCGGCGACGAAGTGCTCACCCCGGACTCTTCGCGGTTCTGGATCGCGAATGTCTACGAGCCGGGAAGGTCCCAGCACTCGCTCGACAAGCAATTCGTCCGCGACTGGCTGAGCTCGGAGGAATCGGGGTGGGACGTGAGTTCCGGCACGCATCCGCCCGCGTTGCCCGACGAGGTGGTTGACAAGACCCACGAGCGTTATGTGCAGATCTACGAGCATCTGACCGGCAGCCGCTGGTCGTGACGGGGCGAGGTCGGAGAACGGCCAGGCGAACCCGCCGCTCGGATTTCGGAAAATCATGCGCGAAAGCGCCTCGTGCCCATATCATGGACATGAGGCGCCGCATGGCGTCCGATTTGTGAGACAGGAGGAAGCCCTTGGGGCGGATCATCGTCGAAGTCATGCCGAAGCCTG
>ERZ772921.41-NODE-41-length-74177-cov-5.434136_pt1 | contig 74177 bp, 78 predicted proteins | sample MGYA00512117_ERZ772921 | MGnify/ENA primary metagenome ERZ772921 (study PRJEB29015, sample SAMEA2737944) | human oral metagenome | biome: human oral; feature: human-associated habitat; material: dental | place: China | collected 2150 ...
ATTCCTACCCTCCAAGAACGAGCCTTGGAGAGCACGCAATTGTATCCCACTATATCTTTCTGCTGTCTCGAGATGGTAGCACTCCACAGGTCGCCGTCACGAGCCTGCGGAGACGCTCGGCGGTGCTCGACGCCCCCTGCGAGCTCCCAGGTGGTGGGCTCGCGAGCGTGGAGGCGCGGCGCTCGGGGTACGGGGACCACCAGGGGCGGACGCGCCACTGCGCCTCCCTGGTGACGGCCGACAGGACGTCGCCGGAGGGTGCCTCGGGGACGTCCCGGACGTCCGCGTAGCGCTCATCGGCGAGCTCGACCCCTTCGGAGCCGCCCGCTCGCCGTATCATGTGGACAGGGTCGTGAGGGAGATCGGCGGGATCGCCGGGAGCGGCCTTCGCGAGGTCTACGTGAGTGCCCTGGCGAGGGACGGCAGTGACGTCGCCGCGCTCATGGGGGCGTTCGAGGAGGCAGAGGCGTACGACGAGACGTGCTTCCCGGCCACGTCCGGGGAGAAGCGCAGGCTCAGGCACACAAAGGAGGGGCGAGGGACGATGAGCAGGGTGGTCGAGGAGATCCGCGCCGTGGGAAGGCGCGAGGGGATCGAGATGGGCAGGGCCGAGGGAAGGATCAAGGGCAAAGCCGAGGGGAGGGCCGAGGCGCTCGGTAGGCTCGTGCGCGACGGTCTTGTGGACGCGCGCGCCGCAGCGGCGTCGCTGGGGTTTGATCCCGAGGAGGTCGAGCGCATGCTCGCGTAGCGCGCGACGTGACAGGTACGCGGGAGTGCTTCGCACAGCGCGGCGAAGAGGTACCTCTTGCTCGCGCATAGTCCCCTCGCGCCCTTCAGAGCCGTGAGGAACCTGGGGCTGGCTATTATATCGTCGAGTCGAATTGTGGTATAAAGGAAATGTTGCGAGACGTCGCTTCAAGGCTGCCGGGGTGTCCTTTGGCGCCCCTCTTATGAGGGGATGGTTTGGAGGAGCTTGGCGTCTCTGTAGATGAGCCAGGCGGTCAAGGGGCCATTTTCGCCACATGGCATCTGTCATGCGCCCCTCTCGGTACGTCATGTTGTGGCATTGTGGCTGGGATGCGGGGCATGGTATGCCGACGGCTGCCTGGCAGAGGGAGTCGATTTAGACGCGACGTGCTGGCGGGAGGTGCCCATGCTCAGCGTCGATAGCCTAAAGGGTCATTGCGAGGGCAATCGCCTCGAGTTCAAGAGGGCGGAAGGCAGCCTGCCCCATAGCTTCTGGGAGACCTACTCCTCATTTGCCAACACCGATGGCGGCATCGTGGTCCTTGGGGCCGTCGAAGGTACCGATGGCCTACCTGTCCCATCGGGCATCGGTGACGTCGGATCGCTGCTAAAGGACCTTTGGGATGGACTGAATAGCCCCCAACGTGCGAGTGCCAACATTCTCGTGGGCTCAGACGTGACGGTCGAGGACTGGGAGGGGCGCGAGGTCGTCCTCGTCCACGTGCCCCGCGCCGATCGCCGCATACGCCCGGTGTACGTGGGCAATAACCCCAGGACGGGTACCTATCGTCGCAGCGGCGAGGGCGACTACCACGTGGCGGAGGAGACCTATCGCTCCATGGTGCGCGACAGCGCGCCGGAATCGGCTGATAGGACGGTGCTTGACGCGTTTTCCCTCGATGACCTGCATAGCGAGACGGTGTGGGGATATCGCAACCTGTTTCGCTCGACACGTCCCGGGCACCCGTGGACGGGCCTGTCAGACGAGGCGTTCCTCACGAGGATCGGTGCCATCGCACGCTCGGGTGACGACCATGCGCTCCATCCCACGCGCGCCGGCCTGCTCATGTTTGGCGAGGCGTGGCGCATCGTGAGTGAGTTTCCCCGTTATCTGCTGGACTGTCGCCAGGAGCTTGCCGACAACAATCGATGGAACAATCGCCTCGTGTCAGATAGCGGCGGCTGGTCGGGCAACGTCCTCGACTTCTGGGGCAGGGCGAGCAGGATGCTCACGGAAGGTCTTCCGGTGCCGTTTCGCCTGGGGCCGGACATGCGTCGCATCGATGACACACCGCAGCATCGTGCCGTGCGCGAGGCCCTCACGAACGCGCTCGTCCACGCTGACTACAGCGGACGTACGGGGGTGGTGCTCGTGCGAAAGCCCGACCGTGTCATCGCCTCGAACCCCGGTACGCTCCGCATCGCCCTCGACGAGGTGGAGGCAGGCGGAGTCTCTGACCCGCGCAACGAGACCATGCTGTTCATGTTCAGCCTCATAAATATCGGTGAGCGCGCTGGTAGCGGTTTCGACGTGCTGCGCGAGGGGGCTCGAAGCGCGGGCAAGCCCGAGCCGCTGCTCGAGGAGCTCTACGAGCCGGATCGCGTGCGTCTCACGCTCCAGATCGAGACAAGTGGCCTGGTGGGGTTCCACCTTCCCGGCATGGGCGGTGAGGGTGCGCCCCTCGTCACGGCGGTCAAGCCTCCAAGCGGCCAGAGTGTCATCGGTGCCGACGGTGCCAATGCGGGCGCTGTGGTCGGTGCCAATGGTGCCGATAGCGGTGCCAATGCTGGCGGTGGCACCGGAGGCGCAGGAGGGCCGTTTTCGGACGCAGGGGCACGGGTTCTGGATGCGCTAAGAGCCAACCCACGGGCGAGTGCGGTCGCCCTTGGGAAGGAGCTCGGTATGACCCGCAGGCAGATCCAACGTGTCCAGGGTAATCTGAAGGGGGCTGGCATTCTAGAGCGTGTCGGTGGCACGCGGGGCTACTGGAGGATCAAGGCCTAGGCCTGCCGGGATGGGCGATTTGGCCAGGGCTTAAGGGTGGCCCATGGCCACCGTGCTGCCGTCCGGGGCCGCCCCTCCTCCCTGACGGCCTCTGGGGCGTGCCACTCGATGCTGCCGAGTGGCACGCGGACCGCGCACTCGGCGCCATCGAGTGGCACGAAAGCCGACATATGCGCAGTTGTCAAGAAATGTGGTGCCACTCGGCGCTGTCGAGTGGCACGTCCATCGCGCACTCGGCGCCATCGAGTGGCACGGTCGGGCCTCGTGGGCCCGGCGCCCGCAACCTCGCGCATTCTTCGCCGCGTACCCCAGATCCTGTACAGGCACCTGAGGCGGGAGGGCTGAGGCCTCAAGCGACGCCCTCTCACATCGCGCGAGAGGACGGGTCAGCGGGTGGCACCACCGCTCGCGCAGCTTCTTGGGGGCGTCCCATCCCTGCGGTCGAGTGGGTCTGCAAGGCGTGCGATGGCACGGGACCCACATGCGGTGGTGCAAAACACACATGTGATGGCGCAGGACCCATGCTTGTACTACACTGCTGAGGTCCTCCGCCATGTAGGCGCTGTCGTCGCAGAGGACGGGGAGACGAGCGCGGCCACTGCGCGAGAAGTGGCAGAGACGATATATGAGGAGAAGCCGTGATCAAAGAACTGGTCAAGGACAAGGAGATTCTCTCGGCCCGCTGCGAGAGGGCAACGCCCGAGGACGCCCCCATCGCGCAGGACCTCATCGACACGCTGGCGTCCATAGAGGACGGTGCCTGTCTGGCGGCAAACCAGATCGGCATCACCAAGCAGATAGGCGTCTATCTGGACAAGGACAAGAAGGACGAGGAGAAGCGACCCCACGTGCTCTACAACCCGCACCTCATGATGGGGCTTGGCGCGAAGCGGGGAGAGGAGACCTGCCTGAGTCATGAGGAGAACTCCACGGTCATGCGCTACACCAAGGTGAAGGTCTCCTTCGACGAGCTGGTGGACGGCGAGTTCGTGGAGCGCAGGCATGACTTTACCGGCTGGACCGCCCAGATGGTGCAGCACATCATCGACCACTGCCAGGGCAAGCTGGTCTAGTCCTTCGTGTGCCACAGTCGCGTACCCACCCGCAGGCGCCTGCTGCCCTCGCCGCGCCCGTTTGCAGGCACCTGCCGCCGATTTGCCCGGCACTCTGGCGGACTTTGGCGTGCACCGCACCCCAGCTTGCATACAATGGGGACAGACCACAGCCGCCGAGGTGCTCGGGCGGCGCGAGCATGGCAGGCGCCTATCTAGGAGGACAGCATGGAAGTCAAGAACTACACCCTTCACGGCGACAAGGCCAACAAGGACTTCGATCTTGTCGTCTATGGCAGCAAGGGCAGACCAGCCATCGCGTTTCCCGAAGGTGACTCGTCATGCCTGAGCTGGGAGAACAACGGCATGGTCGACGCTGTGGCCGATCTCGTCGACGCCGGCAAGGTCCAACTCTTCTGCGTGGACACCTCCGACAGCGAGAGCTGGCATGCCCACGGGGCGCTGCGCGAGTACCGCCTGGAGAACCTCGAGGGCTTCTTTGCCTTCGTCGAGGGGGAGCTTGCCACATTCATCAAGAAGGTCAGTGGCCCCAAGGAGCTCCCGCTGGTCCTTGGGGCGGGCATGGGGGCCCTCAACGCCACGATCGCCATGCTCAGGAGGCCCAAGGACTACTCCGGGCTGCTCGCGCTCTCCGGTACCTATGACGTGCACCAGCTCATCGAGGGCGACCTCGACGAACCATGGCGCGCCTTCTCACCCTTTGACCTGCTCGCTGACCTCACGTCGCGCAAGGCGGAGGCCACGCTCCTGCGCGAGCGTCAGCTTGCCTTCGTCTGTGGCCAGCATGGCAGCGAGACTGGCGCGGACACCCAACGACAGCTCGACGCTGCCATGGCCGAGAGGGACGTTCCTGCGACGTTCGAGTACTGGGGCTTTGACGTCTCGCATGATTGGTACTGGTGGCACGAGGAGCTCAGGCAGTTTCTGCCCTGCCTCCTGGTCGAAGGTGGACTCAAAAGGCGCATACAGGATGCGCTGGTCGCTCGCGCGCAGGGAGAGGCGAGCCGTGCCAAGGAGGTCACGGATCAGCGCGAACAGGAGCTTGCCGATGCCAAGAACGCGCTCAGTCTCGCGAAGACGGCCGTCAAGGAGAGCGAGGGGCGTCAGAGGGACGAGGAGGCGCACATCAGGGAGCAGCGGGATAGCTCTGCCAAGCTCGCCCGGCTTGCGGCAGACGCCTGGGCCGAGCGGGACCGCATCGCCGCACTCCTGAGCGAGGCCATCCAGAAGGGCGAGGCCGCCCAGGCCCAGGCCGACGCCGCCGCAAAGGGGTTGGCCGATGCCGAGTGGATCGCCGGTGAGGCCAGGGCAGCAGCTCAGGAGGCCGTCGCCCAGTGCGAGGCTGCCAGCCGGCGTGTCAAGGACTGTGAGGCCACCCTCGAGGAGGCGCGTGCGGCTCAGGCTAGCGCCGACGATGCGCTCGAGCGTGCCAAGCGTGGATAGGCTTCCCTTGCGCACGCACTTCTCGGCGTGGCAGTGACGACAGGCGTGGTCTTCCTCGAACTCCTACCCTCGGTTCCTCACCGACTTGGCAAGGGAGCTCGGGTCTACAGCCCTAGGTTGTTTACAACTCTGGGTCGTAGATGTTCGCGTAGAGCGTGAACAGGCGGTCGAAGAAGTACGTCACGCCAAAGGTCGCATAGATGCGGTGCAGGGGGCTGCCTTCACTGGCCCCCTCACCGATGGAGAGGACCTCATCGAACTCCGCGTGAAGCTCGGGATCGTCGTGTGCGGTTATGATCACCTTGTGCGCCTCGCTTCTGCAGATGTTCGCGCGCTGGCGATGGGCGAAGCCGTTCGAGGTGGTCACGACGATGAGCAGGTCGCCTTCGCTGAGTGCGCCGATGCCGTTGATGTCCGATGAGTCCTCGCCTACCATGCGCACGGGCCTTCCCTCGGAGAGCATGGCCAGCTGGAACTCCTCGAGCGAGATTCGTGACGCCTCGGTCGAGAAGAGGACCACGTGAGCGCTCGTGTGCATGGTGCTGACCAGGCGATCGAGCTTGCCCGAGGACGCCAGCTCGTCTACCGTGGCATAGATGTGGTCGAGGTCGGCTCTCAACTTGCGACCCTGCCCAAGCTCTGCCTTGGCGTAGACCAGGTAGTGGCGGCGAAGCGTCTCTCGCTCCTCGTCGCTCAGCGCGCCTGGCTGCAAGATGTCGTAGCTGACCCTGCTCATGATGGTCTCCTTTCCTGGCGATCGCCCCGCAGGGGGCGTGGGTGTGCGGCGCATGTTCGCCTCGTGCCCGACCTGCGCCTTGGTGCGTTCGTCGGGCGAGTCAAGACGGTTCCATTGTACGATTTCTCTGGGAGAGAGGGCTTCGTCCGGAGGCCTCGCGTGGCATCTTTTGGGGGCTGCGTACCGAGCGAGCTTGGCCCTGCGGCGAGTGGTACGTGTGCGGGAGCCGGCGCACGTACGTAGTTGTCGTGCCTTCGTTTGCAAGAGCGATAAATCTTCCATCGGGACGGGGCCAACCGAGATCCTCTGCGCCAAACTATAGACGTTCTATGGACGTTGGTGCAAAGAGGAGACGAGGAGGCAAGTATGGCAGGAGGCACAGGCAGCAGCAACACCACCATCCGCGATACGGTGCAGAGGATGAGGATCGAGAGCCCCGCGATGGCCTCGACGCCCCTCTCGCAAAGAGATGCCGCTCTCGTCCGCGTCAAGGAGGCGTTGCTCTCGCATAAAGACGACATCTTCTCTGCAAACACGGAGGACCTGGCGCGGGCCAAGAGGGACGGCGCCGCCCCTGCGGTGGTCAAGCGTCTCCTCTTCGACGAGCACAAGCTCAAAGACGTCTGCGCGGGCATAGACAGCCTGCTTGGGCTGGAAGACCCGGTGGGCCGCGTGCTGCTGCGCCGCGAGCTCGACGAGGGGCTTGAGCTCACGCGCGTAAGCTGCCCCATTGGTGTCATCGGCGTCATCTTTGAGGCGCGTCCAGACGCGCTCGTGCAGATCTCGGCCCTTTGCCTCAAGAGTGGCAACATGGCCATGCTCAAGGGTGGCTCAGAGACGGCGGAGTCGAACAGGACGATCTTCTCGCTCGTGCACGAGGCCGCCGTCGCGGCAGGCCTTCCCGGGGCCTGCCTCGCGCTTGCGGAGTCCCACGCCCAGATAGACGAGCTGCTCGGCTGCTTTGGCCTCGTCGACCTGCTGATTCCCCGCGGGTCGAACGCCTTCGTGCGTCACATCATGGACAACACCAAGATCCCCGTGATGGGCCACTCCGATGGCGTCTGTCACATCTATGTGGACGCGTCGGCCAACCTGTCGTCTGCCATACCCATCTGCGTGGATGCCAAGTGTCAGTACACGGCCGCCTGCAACGCTGTCGAGGCCCTCCTCGTGCACAGGGACGTTGCGGAGGGCTTTTTGCCCCTGCTGGCCGACGCCTACGCTGCGGTGGGCGTCGAGATCAGGGGTGACGAGCGGGTGTGTGCCCTCATTGATTGCAAGAGCGCAAGCCAAGAAGACTGGGGTGCGGAGTACCTCTCGCCCACGATCTTTGTCCGGGTGGTGGACTCCCTCGACGAGGCCATCGACCATATCAACCGCTACGGCTCGCACCACACCGACGCCATCCTCACCGAGGATGCGGCGGCGGCCGAGAGGTTCATGCGGCTCGTTGACTCGGCGGGCGTCTACCAGAACGCGTCGACGCGCTTTGCGGATGGCTTTCGCTATGGCTTTGGCGCCGAGGTGGGCATATCGACGGGCAAGCTCCACGCGAGAGGCCCGGTGGGCCTTGACGGGCTCGTGACCTACAAGTACCAGCTGCGCGGCCATGGCCAGATCGTGGGGGACTACGCCGAGGGCAGAAGCCAGTTCCACTTTTGCGACCTGACGTAAGGCGGGAAGGGACCCATCATCCTGACTTCCCGGCGCTTCCTTAGCCCGCTGGACACAGGCCCGAGCCCTTGCCTGCCCTGAGGACCTGCGCCCGGCTGCGAAGACCCATGGGCCGCGAGGGAGGGTCGCGCGTGCGGCCTCACGGAGAGGCGCATCCCGGCCCGACGCCTCACGGAGAGGCGCAGCCTGCGGCTCCCATGTCGCGCAGAATGCGCCTCTCCGTGAGGGGGTACCCCCAGAGTGCGCTTTTCCGTGACCCCGGCCATCCAAAATGCGCTTTTCCGTTACGTCGCCGCCCGGGAGGCGCGGGGCGCAACCCCCCGCCAGCCTGCGGGGCACTATGGAAAGAGGCTCAACTGGGCAAATGCGCTCGAGCAACCACCCGCCAGCCTGCGGGGGGGACCCGCAGGCGTCGGCCTGGGGCCTGACCGCACGGAAAGGCGCAGTCTGGACAGAGGGCCTCGCTGATGGCGCGCCCTAGGCTAGGCCGAGGCACCATCAGGCTGCCAGTTGTTTGCTCAGGAGGTGCCGGGAACTCAGGCTAAGGCAGGGTCCCGGGGTCTGAGGCTGAAGTTTGCCCTGCGTCACTTTCGCCACAGACTCTGGGACCCGTGTGGCAGCACTACCTTCCCGTCGCACTCGGAGGGCTCCCGCTCTTGGGGTACCGCAGAGCCATCCCAAGATGATTCTTTGGAGCGGGAGGGCTGTCGTTTGCTTACATTTCTACGTTGGTGGGTCGTCGGCTCGATCTGGGAAGCCGACTTCTATGATATGTCCCTCGCCCACCATGCCAGATTTGTAGCTTCGCACTCGGTGGCATCGAGTGGCGCGAGCATCGTGCACCCGATGACGTCGAGTGGTGCGAAGAGCTACAAATGCGCAGGTAACGAGAGATTCTGCGCCACTCGGTAACGTCGAGTGGTACGAGCATCGTGCACTCGGTGACATCGAGTGGCACTCAGAGCGAGACGCGGACTCCTGCGCCTTGGTATGGCGTCTTGATGATGTGGTATAGCATTTGGACGATGTAGCGTGGCGTCTGGCCGATGCCACGCCGTCGTGTTACCAAATCTTGGCAGGAGGCGTCTTGGCGCGAGGCTCACGTGGACGTGGGAAGCCTGAAGGCGTGCAGGCGCTTCATCTGGCTGACGATGGTAGACGGCTCCCAGCTTTTCTCGGTGTGGATCTTGGAGTACGGGTCGTGGATGATGAGCTTACCGTCTGCGGTCTTGCCAGTGATGACGATGAAGTGACCCGAGGTCGAGAATTCGCCCGGTCCCATACTGGCGATCATGATGTAGCCTCGGCCCAGATAGTCCTCGAGATCAGCGACAGTGATGCCCAGCTCCCTGTGAGCCAGCCTGTAATGCCTAGCAGCGACATCGACGAAGTTGCCGTAGGTGCCCGAACTGTCATCCGTGTACCCCTTACTTGTCGCAAGCTGCCCCATCACGTAGGGCGTCACATCGGCCTTACCAGTGACCGCCATGTACACCATCGAGAGGGCTGTGGGACAGCAGCCGGTGGCCCCAAAGTCCCTGCCACAGTACTCGGTGTATGCCCAGCGTGCGTCCCACTGATAGAGGACAGGCACCGTCCCGGCCGTCACGGTCTCGTCATAGGCCTCCCCCTTGGCCTGTGGGTACTTGCTGGGAAGACCTTGGATGAAGTCACGGGCAGCCGGCTCCTTGGCCAGGAGCTTAAGGAGGTCGGCCTCGGCCGACTCACCCCCATTGCCGATGTGCGCGTAGGCGCCCATGTTATCGAGGATGCCCGCCACCTGTTCGTTCTCGTTACCAAGCCTGTTGAGCTCGTCAGCAAGGGAGGGATCCAGCGATGCGGGGTAGCTCCAGGTCCTCTGCTCAGCACCGCTTGACTCGCCGCCAGACTCAGGGTGGACAGGTTGGTCCTCAGGCTGGTTCTCAGGTTGCTGCTGAGAAACGTGAGCACACGATCGTACACAGGACCCCAAGCCCAGCGCAACCACAATGAGGAAGGCGCTCGCAAGGATCACATACGATCGCGGTTGATGGTCGATCACCCACGAGAGCGCGCGATACGCCCAGAGACGCAGCGATTTGGCGCAACGCCTAAGGTACAAACGAAGGAGGCGTGACAGACGTCCCATCCATACAAGCAGTAGCCTCGCACAGCGCCTAGCAGGGTATACGAGACTGCGCGAGGAGAAACCTGGTTGTCCACGGGTGTCCAAGCGGTGGCGCCTGGGGCCATCGGGTGCGTCGTAGCGTCCCTTACGACGCACCTTGCGCCTCCGCCGCTCGCGTGTCAGCTTGCGTTCGTCTCTCATCAGGTTCTGGTCTCGCCTCACAGCATGGCGTATGAAAATGAAAATGTACGTTCAGCATTCTAGCGGTTCCTGTGGGATTCACACGAACCCTCAGTAGCTTAAGCGTCTGGCAGCCTATCGCTCAGTCTATCGTTCGCATGATGACAGCTCTTAGGACTGAATCCAGCTCTCATCTGAGGGGTTGTCGCGAAAGGCCAAGAGACGGGCCCTGTCGAAGCTCGCGATGTAGCCCTCCTCCACCGCGACGTCCACGAGGATGTCCAGATCGCAGAGGCTGTGATTCTCGACGTCAGCTGCGGCAAGCCGGCTCAAGCCCTCTCGCATACCATAGGTAAATATGCTCACGATCCCAAGCACGTCGGCGCCAGCCTCACGAAGCGACTCCACGCAGTCGAGTACGCTGCCACCAGTCGAGATGAGATCCTCGATGACAACGACCCTCTCGCCCGCCTCGAGCCGTCCCTCTATCTGATTCTTGCGGCCATGGTCCTTGGCTGAACCGCGTACGTAGCCCATGGGTAGGCCGAGGCGGTCGGCGGCTATGGCGGCATGTGCGATACCCGCAGTCGAGGTGCCCATGAGCGCCTGAACGTCCGGATACAGCCTTTGTACCATCCCGGCAATTGACTCGTCGACGAGCGTACGGACGGCAGGATACGAGAGCGTTAGGCGGTTATCGCAATAGATTGGACTCCGTATGCCGGATGCCCAGGTAAACGGTTCATCAGGACGCAGGAAGACGGCCTGTATACGGAGAAGCTCCCGTGCGATGTCGTGCGTAGATGCCATGTGATCACCCTTGGTCGTAGCGTGTTGCCAAAACGTACGGTATGCACAGACTCTCTGCGAAAGGTCCGAGCCTGACCGCCCTGATTGTAGCGCAGCAAGAGCTAGCGCCTAGCCTTGAGTATCGCGAAGAGCTTCCCGTTGTGTCGCCTCACGAAGGAGATGAGACGCCCCTCCCGATAGCACATCCTGGCATCCTGCCTCTTGATCGGGGCGAGCATCATCCGCATCATCTTTGAGCGGGGACGTGCCACGTCAACGGCGAGCTTAGCCCTCTCGGTCCCGATCATCTGTCGAATCTGGGCGACCTTCTCTGCCCGCGAGAGCTCGCACATGGGATCGCAGACGTTCTCTATGCAGCCCACAAGCCGTTCGATGTAGCGACGTTGGATCATCTCCATGCTCGCGGCATCGCCGTCAAGCCCCCAGTAGTGGTAGAGGTCGAGCATCCAGCCGTGCTCCTCCTCACGCTTGGCGTACATGTCCGGACGCCACCTGGACGTCTCGGACTCGACACGCTGGCGAATGAAGTGGTAGAAGGCCTCAGACATGACGCCGACGCGCTCGACGTCGCGGATGAAGTCGAGCACGAAGGGAAAGTCATCCCAGAAGGTGGGCATGAAGCGCAGTCCCAGCTCCTCGATCCTCGCACGCAGGAAGAGCTTGTTCCAGGGCGGATACAGCTGGTTGGCGTCAAAGAGCTGCCAGGCAGCCAGCCTAAAGTCACGCTGTGTGCCAAAGACGTTGTCGGCGCAGTGCTTGAGCTCGGAGGTGTGACGGTCGACGCTGCCATAGTGTGTGTCGATATAGAAGCCGGCCACAACAAGCTCGAGCCTGTTCGCCGAGGCGAAGGCATACATCTTGGATAGCATGGCGGGCTCAGCCCAGTCGTCCGCATCGAAGAACATGACGTACTCGCCACGGGCGTGATCGAGGGCAAAGTTACGGGCCGCAGGTGCACCAGCGTTCTTTTGGTGAAAGACGCTCACACGAATGTCGCGAGCGGCGATGGAGTCAAGGATCTGGCCCGTACGGTCACTTGAGCCGTCGTCCACAGCCAAAAGCTCGAAGTCCTCGAAGGTCTGGTGCTGCAGGCTCTCCACCGCACGCCTAATGTAGCGATCGACGTTATACGCCGGTATGATAATCGATACTTTAGGTAGCGTGGGGGTCATAGCCCTCTAGTCTCCATATCACGGGGCCGACTCGGTCGCTTACGATGCGATCCGCCTCTCGGCCAGGGACACCCGTCAATGTGCCCTGTCCGCAGTATTATCAACTAGCACTATTGAGACGCTGTGAACTCCCGGTGCCACAGCGACGAATTCAGCAGATTCACACTGCCCGGAGGTCACTGGCGGTACGTACGGGCCGTCCCTTTGTTGGGTTCACGCAACACGGCAGCCCGTTCGCTCGCACGCAGGGCTTGGGACGCAGCTTCCGAGGCACAACTCCCACAAAGGCTGTTGCTATTCCCAAGGAACGAGGGCGTCTGCCGGATAGTCCACCCCCACGAGAACGAGCCCCAACGCAGGAGCTGTGGGACCAGCGGCCCTACGATCGCGGGCCACAAGCGCATTGGCAAGCCACTGCGGGGTGCGCCTGCCGCATCCCACCTCGACGAGGCTGCCGACGATGATCCGCACCATGTTATGGAGAAAGGCATTGCCACAGACGTCGATGGCCACAAGTGGCTCAAAGGCCTCTACGACCTGAGCCACCCCGACCCGCTCGAGAAAACGACAGGTTGATCTCCCGTCATCTTCGATGAGCCGGGCGGAATGTGCCTTGCAAAAGCTCTTGAAGTCATGCTCACCCACAAGGCAGGCCGCCGCTCTCCCCATCGCATCTAGGTCAAGCGCAGCTATGGTGCGCAGCCACCAGGCATGCTCCCAAGCCATCACAGGCCTCATGGGTCCGCAGGCGATGTGGTAACGATAGTGTCGCCTCACTGCGTCAAAGCGGGCAGAAAAACCAGGGGCGGCGCGAAAAATCCCACAGATGGAGATGTCATCCGGGGTGAGGGCAACGAGTGAGGAGATCAGACGAGAACCTCTTAGGGCCAGCTCACCAGTCGTGATGGGAACGCTTACGCACTGCCCGAGGGCGTGCACACCAGCATCGGTACGTCCCGCAAGCTCCATCTGCACCGGACGACGCAGTGAGGTCTCTAGGGCGCGGCGCAGCTCTGCACCTACCGTACGCTGACCTGGCTGCTCCGCGATACCCGAGAAGCCGGCCCCACGGTAGCCGAGCTTGATCACGAGGGTGCCGTCAAGAGGCTGCACTGCGTCTGGCACCAGTCCCCCTCCCATCAGGCGCCGCCCAGCCCAAGTGTCTTGCCTACACCAGCAGCTGCGAGCGTCTTGGACGAGCGCTCCGAAGGCAGCTCCCGCTCAAAGCTGATGGCTGTCTTCTCGACGTGGTGCGCATAGATGCCCACAAGGGCCTGAGCGTCATCGGTCCTCGCGACCCGAAGCACTGGCCTACCCATAGGTTTCCCCCTCCCGCCTGTACCCACGACAGGACAAGTGTACTGCAGCGCTATGCGTGTCGCGTCACCAAACGAGAGGTCTTTACCGACCGCCCACCAAAAAAGTCAGATCTGCACAGTCGTGTGTAAGATCTGCACAGTCAGGTGTAATTAGAGCCAGACGGAAAACGCCAGCAGGCCCAAGGAGACCACAAGTGCCACACGGTCACGGGCAGAGAGCCTGGATCTCTCGGCCAAACTCATCTTGCCGGTAAAGCCACGGTCGCACATCGCCCTCCCAAGTTCGTCCCCCCTTTTAAGAAGGGAGACGACCAGCGGAATCATCACTGCCGCATAGGCACCGAGACGCCTGAGGGGACCTCCCCGGTCGAAGCGGGCCCCTCTTGCCCGTTGCGCGAGCGTGATCCTCCCAAACTGCTCCATGATCTCGGGAATAAAGCGAAGCGTCACCGACACGACTATGGCAATGCCGCCGACGGGCACACCCAGCTGTGCAAGCGGACGCAGGATCAAGAGGAGTGCGCGTGAGAGCTGCGGTACCGTCGTTGTCGCGCAGACGAGGGAGACGAGGGAAACGAGCAGCACGATGCGCACGACCGCCCTCACGCCGCGCATGAGGCCCGTGACATTGACGCCCACGGGACCCACAATCTGAACCTCGCAGCTCCCGTCCACCACCAGGCCATTTGCGAGCAGCACGAAGACGAGCATGAGCAACGTTGGCCTGAGCGCACGGACGATGGAGCCCATAGGCACATGACAGCTCACGACACAGGCAAGGACCACGACCCCAAGCGGCAGGAGCCCAAGCGGATCTGAGGCCGCAAACACGGCCATCGACAACAGCACGAGGGCAGCCAGCTTGACGCGGACATCCATCCCATGCAGCCAACTGTGCCTGGCGAGGTAGGCCCCTAAGGGAAGACCCCTAGCGCCGCTCACCGAGCGCCTCCCCCACGCGGACTGCCAGAGGAACCTTAAGCCCCGCCCTACGAAAGGTACCGGGAGACGCCAAAAGTTCTGCGCGGCTGCCCGACCAGACGACCCGACCCTCGCGAAGGAGGCAGCCATCGTCTGCGACGCCAAGCCACTCCCCCACCTCGTGCGAGATCACGACCACGGCCGCCCCATCCGTCGCAAGCTCACGGGTCAACGCGATGACCCGCCGTGCAGCCCTACCGTCAAGGCCAGCCGTCGGCTCATCGAGGACGTAGGCAGAGGGCCTCATGGCAACGATTCCCGCAAGCGCGACTCTCCGCGCCTCTCCACCCGAAAGAGCAAGGGGCGAGCGATCCCACAGCGTTCTCTCGATACCCAGACGCTCGAGCGCCTCTTGGGCCTGGGATCGTGCCGCTTTCGTACCCGCCCCGCGCGCGAGCGCCCCGAAGGCGACATCGTCGAGGACGGTGTTGGCAAAGAGCTGCTCCTCCGGACGCTGAAAGGCGAGGCCGACGTCCGAGGGACGCACGGGCCTGCCAGCCAGCATCGAGGTGCCAAAGTCAGCCTCGATGAGCCCTGCCATCACAAGCGCGGACGTCGTCTTGCCAGAGCCCGAGGGACCGGCAAGCAGCAGAACGCGGCCAAAGGCCGCAGCCAGCGAGATGTCCGCAAGCACGCATGCGGCGCCGACGCCGTAGGCACTCGCGTCCTCGCGATAGAAAAAGACCGAGTCCAGCTCGAGTCCCCCCTGCATACGCTCGGTGGGACTAACGGCCCCGAGACCGGTCCTCTTACAATCAAGGGATCCTTTCAGCGCATCCCATATGGCAACCTTGTCCTTATCGCGCAGGGTTGCGCACGCCGCCTCAAGATCAATGAGCGCAACGCTCAAGTCGACGCCAGCAGCTGCAAGGGAGGCGCAGAGTCGGGCGTCAGGACCCACGAGGCCCGCAAGCCGACAGGCGCCCGAGTTGGCAAAAAGCCCTTGAGGGGTACCCTCCCAGACAGCCCGCCCCGCAGAGAGGACAATGACCTCCTCTGCGCCAATGAGCTCCTCGACGAGGTGGGTGACCTCAAGGATGCCGACCCCACGCCTTCGCAGCACGCCGATGACCCCACGCAGCGCCTCTCGGGCGGCTGAGTCGAGCTGTGAGCACACCTCGTCCAAGACGAGGTAGCGCGGACGCAGCGCCAGCGCTCCCGCCAAGGCCACAAGCTGCCTCTGGCCTCCCGAGAGCTCGTTGACATCCTTGTGGGAAAGACTCAAGATTCCAGCAAGCTCGAGCGCCTCGCGTACTCGCGTCCTGATCGCATCGGCGTCCAGCCCAAGATTACGCGGACCGAACGCCACATCGTCCTCGACAAGGGAGCTCACGAACTGTGACGACGGATCCTGCCGCACCAGCGCGACATCGCAGGAGTCACGCACGTCTCTGTCATCAGCGGTGACCTGTCCTGACACGGGCGACAACGAGCCGCTGGCAAGTGCCGCAAGCGTAGACTTGCCCGAACCGCTTGGACCCACCACCACGACCCATCCGCCTTGCGAAACGCAGAGGGACAGGTCCTCGACCGCATATGCCAAGCCCGGATACGCGTAGCTCACGTGATCAAGCGACAGCACGCCCCCCGCCCCTTTCAGCAAAAGTAAGCTAAGGGGAGGCCCGCTCCCTGAGCGAACCTCCCCCCATACGTCTTGCAACTCATATAGGCGAACTACTCAGACTCCTCCTCGGACGCCTCGGTAGCATCCGCCTCACCCTCGGACTCCTCTGCGACCTTCTCCTCGATCTTCTCGACCTTCTGAACGGAGGTCTTACCCGAGGTCTCCTCCCTCGTGGCGACAGCCTCGGTTACAAGCTCGATGATAACGACCTCGGCACCATCGCCCTTGCGGCGACCGAGCTTGAGGATACGGGTGTACCCACCATTGCGGTCTGCCCAAAGCCCCTGCGCTGCCTTCTCGAAGATCTCGCGAACAGTCTCCTTATCGCCGACCTTGGCGATGGCAAGGCGCCGAGCATGCAAATCACCCCTCTTGGCCCAGGTGATAACCCTATCAACGTCGGGACGGATGGCCTTTGCGCGAGACTCAAGGGTCTTGATGCGGTCGTTGACGAGAAGTGAGGCGACGAGGCTCCTCTTCATTGCCCGGGTATGGCTGGCATCTGTCCCGAGCTTCATACCCCTCTTCTTATTATGTCTCATGGTCTAGCTACTCCTCAATGAAACGGAAGACGTGCCCTAGGCCTTGAGGCCAAGGCCCATCTCCTCGAGCTTGTCCTTGACTTCCTCGATGGACTTGACGCCAAAGTTGCGGATGTTGAGCAGGTCGTTCTCGGAGAACTCGACGAGCTGGCGCACCGAATGGATATTGGCGCGCTTGAGGCAGTTGTACGAGCGGACGGACAGGGCGAGGTCCTCGATCTGCTTGTCGAGCTCGGTGCTGTCCTCCTCGACGTTATCCGCAAAGATGGATGCGTCCTCCTCCTGCTCCTCCTCGGCGGTCAGGCTCATGAACGCGCTCATGTGTTGGTTGATGATGTTGGCCGCCTCGACCACCGCCTCTCGCGGAGAGGCAGATCCGTTGGTCTCGACTTCAAGGATGAGACGATCGTAGTCGGTACGCTGGCCGACGCGACAGGATTCGACGAGTTTGGCACAACGACGCACCGGAGAATACAGCGAGTCGACGCACACATAACCGATGGGATCGTTCTTGCCCTCGTTCTCGGCCCCAGACACATAGCCACGACCAACGCCTATGTGCATCTGCATGGAGAGGTGGGCCCCCTCACCGAGGGTGCACACGACATGGTCCCCGTTCACGAGCTCAAACTGGGACGGCACCTTAAAGTCAGCGCCCGTCACGGTGCAGGGACCGTCGACGTTGATGGTGGCGGTCGCGTCGGCACCGGTCCCCACACTCTTGAAGACGAGTCCCTTGACGTTGAGAACGATGTCTGTGACGTCCTCGTAGACGCCCTCGATTGTGTCGAACTCCTTTTGCACGCCGTCTATCTTGATAGCCTCGACCGCCGCACCCTCCAAGGAGGAAAGCAGTACGCGACGCAGGGAGTTGCCAAGCGTGTCGCCGTAGCCGCGCTCAAGCGGCTCAGCCGTGATGCGGGCGATGTTGTCGCTGATCTCCTCGACGGAAACTTGCGGTCGAATGAATTCTGACATGGACATGTCCTCCTGCAGTCGTCGCTTACTTGGAGTAGAGCTCGACGATCAGCTGAGCGTCGATCTCAAGGTCGATCTGGTTGCGAACCGGGGTCTGCAGAACGCTTCCCTGGAGCTTCTCGATGTCGACCTCGAGCCAAGCAGGTGCGGCCTTGCCGTTGGAGGCGACGATGGCCTCCTTGATGGGGAGCAGGTCCTTGGCCTTGGAGGCCACGGCTACGACGTCACCAGCCTTTACCTGGTAGGAGGGGATGTTCACGCGGCGGCCGTTCACCATGATGTGACCATGGCGAACAGTCTGACGAGCCTCCTTGCGGGTGCGGGCGAAGCCAAGGCGGTACACGACGTTATCCAGACGGCACTCAAGCAGGCTCATCAGGTTGTCACCGGTGATACCCTTGGTCTTCATGGCCTTGTCGTAATAGCCACGAAACTGCCTCTCGAGAACGCCGTAGATGAACTTGGCCTTTTGCTTCTCGCGCAGCTGCATGCCATACTCGCTCTCCTGGCGCCGACGACGCTTAGGCTGGCGATGAGATTCCTTGTTGATGCCCATGACAACGGGGTCGATGCCGAGCTGGCGACACCTCTTGAGGACAGGGGTCCTATCGATTGCCATTGCTACTGTCCTTCCTTACTACACGCGACGACGCTTGCACGGACGGCAACCGTTGTGCGGAATGGGGGTCTTGTCCTGGATGCCCGAAACCTCGAGACCGGCGGCCTGCAAGGAGCGAATGGCGGTCTCGCGTCCGGAACCGGGGCCCTTCACGAATACGGCCACCCTGCGAAGTCCATGCTCCATGGCAGCTTTTGCACAAGCCTCAGCCGCAACCTGAGCCGCAAAGGGTGTGGACTTGCGAGAGCCCTTGAAGCCGACGGTACCACCCGACTGCCAGGCGATGACGTTACCCGCCGGATCGGTGATGGAGATGATCGTGTTGTTGAACGTACTCTTGATATGGGCCTGACCCACAGCGATGTTCTTGCGCTCCGCGCGACGGACACGCGTCGTGTGCTGATTCTTCTTTTGTGGCATACTTGTTCCCTAGCCCCTCTTCCTCGCGCCGATCTGACGTTTCTTGCCCTTGCGGGTGCGAGCGTTAGTGTGCGTGCGCTGTCCATGGACAGGGAGGCCCTTGCGATGACGAAGGCCACGGTAACAGCCAATCTCCATCAGGCGGGCGGTATTCTGACGAACCTCGCGACGTAGATCACCCTCGGTGGTGAAGTTCGCGTCGATGTAGTCACGGATCCTTGTGACCTCATCTTCGGTCAGGTCCTTAACGCGGGTGTCGGGGTTCACGCCACAGTCGGCGCAGATCCTCTTGGCGCTCGACGCGCCGATGCCATACAGATAGGTAAGACCGACCTCGGTACGCTTGTCGCGCGGGAGGTCGACACCATTGATACGTGCCAACTTCGAGCTCCTCTCTTAGCCCTGACGCTGCTTGTGGCGGGGGTTCTCGCAGATCACGTAAACCTTGCCATGGCGACGGATGATTTTGCACTTATCGCACATCTTCTTAACCGAAGGACGTACCTTCATTGCGCTTTCCTTCCGGTAGTTCTTACACAAACCGATACCACACCGACAGTGCCAGGTGGAGCTGACCTGCCTTATCTTGACGTCCAGCCGCAGACGTGAACATCCCTCGCACATGCATGGCCACGACGCGCGAGGCCCTCGTGCGCATTCCCTCTGGCCATGCAAAACCTGCCTCTTACTTGTAGCGGTAGGTGATACGACCCCTCGTGAGATCATAGGGGGAGATCTCTACGACGACCCTGTCCCCCGGTAAGATCCGTATGTAGTTCATGCGAATCTTACCCGAGATGGTACAGAGGATTGTCTTGCCGTTTTCGAGCTCCACGTTGAACATCGCGTTGGGGAGAGGTTCCATGACCTTACCCTCAAGCTCGATTCCATCCGTCTTAGCCACCTTACCTACTTTCTCTTGCTAACAGCAGCAACCATATATCATACATAAAAAAGAACAAGGCATCCACTCCACAGGGAACTTCATATTCCCTGCAGAGAGGGTACCTCCTGCGGTCCGCTTGAGAATTCGGCAGAACCTTCGCCGCCTCCCGTCCCTTAGCCTAGCCGGTCTACTGCTCGCCGCCCTGCATGGAACACCAAGGTCCGTTGTCATCCTGCGTGAGTATCACAGGCCCATCCTTGGTTATGGCGACTGTGTTCTCGTAGTGCGCAGCCACCTTTCCGTCATCGGTGACGACCGTCCAACCGTTGCCGAGCGTATGGTTCTCGCGTACTCCAAGGGTGATCATGGGCTCAATGGCAATGACCATGCCGACTTGCAGCTTGACGCCTCGTCCCTTCTTACCATAGTTAGGGACATTGGGATCCTCATGCATCGTGTGGCCCACGCCATGACCCACGTACTCGCGCACGACGCCATAGCCGCTCCCTTCGGCAAGCTGCTGGACCGCATGGCCGATGTCACCCAGGTGATTCCCGGGAACAGCCTGCTCGATGCCACACCTCAGGCAGTCGCGCGTGACCTCGCACAGGCCTCTCACCTCATCGGAGGGAGTTCCCACGTAGAAGGTCCAAGCATTGTCACCCACCCAGCCGCCAAACGTCGCTCCAGTGTCGATGGAGATAATATCCCCCTCGTTCAGGAAGACTTCCGGAGAGGGGATGCCATGCACGATCTGCTCATTCACTGAGGCACAAACGCTACCGGGAAAACCACCGTATCCCTTGAAGGTGGGAATGGCGCCATGCAAGCGAATGAAGCTCTCGACCGAGGAGTCAATCTCCTGCGTCGAGACGCCAGGACGCACCATCGTCCCCGCCAAACGCAGAGCCTGCTTGGCGAGCGAACCCGCATGCTTCATCTCCTCGATCTCAGCTGCTGACTTAATGTGAATCATAGGCCAAGCAGAGACCTCACGTCGGCGTACACCTCGTCGACTGGCCTGTCTCCGTCTACCTCCTTAAGGATTTTGCGACCGCAGTAGTACTCGATGAGTGGAGCAGTCTGGTTCTGGTAGGTGTCGAGCCTCCTTGCGATGGTCTCTGGCCTGTCATCATCACGCTGATACATCTCACCACTGCAGCGCGGACAGCTATCGACGCCAATCGCTGCGGTGTAGCCACAGTCGCGACAGGTGCGACGCAGGCTCAGACGATTGATGATGACCTCCGGCTTAACGTCAACGAGCAGGGCGACGTCGAGCTTAATTCCCATAGATTCCAGCTCGGAATCCAGAACCACAGCCTGTTGGGTGTTTCGTGGAAACCCATCCAAGATGAAGCCTTTCTTAGCATCATCCTGCTGCAGGCGCTCCTTGACCAAGTTGATGACCAGCTGATCGGGAACGAGCCTGCCTGCGTCCATGTAGCCCTTGGCCTCCATGCCAAGTTTGCTCTGGGCGCTCACCGCCGCGCGCAGCAGGTCACCGGTCGAGATATGGGCAATGCCGACGTCATCGACAAGCTTCTGGGCTTGGGTGCCCTTGCCTGCGCCTGGCGCACCTAGAAGAACGATATTCATGCTTCCCTTCTCTCCATCGTGGTTGCCGCATGAGATACCACTCGATACCCCTAGTCTACCTCCCACAGCATGACACGCGGCAATGCGAACAGCTCATGGCGAGAAAAACACCGTGAGAGGGTCAAGGTAGTCTGACTACACTGACACGTTAAGACCTGACGCCGCACGCATTCACCGCAGTCACACGCCCCGACCCCCTCTTGCAACCCTACTTAAAGAATCCCTCATAGTTATGCATCTTGAGCTGCGACTCCAACTGCGAGATCGTGTCCATCGCAACGCCAACCATAATCAGCACCGAGGTGCCGCCAAATGACTGTAGAAGCGTGTTTCCCGTCAGTGAGAACAGAATCGACGGTATGACCGCCAGCGCTGCCATGAAGAGAGCCCCCGGCAACGTGATGTGATCAAGCACATCCTTGATGTAGGCTGACGTCGCGCTGCCCGGACGGACACCCGGAATGAAGCCACCAGCCTTACGAAGCTGATCGGACGTCTCGTCGGGATTGAACACCATTGACGTGTAGAAGTACGCAAAGAACACGATCAGCAGGACGGAAAGGACCCAGTTGACCGCCCCGCTCGAGAGCGCGCTGGCCATGGTCTGGATCCAGCCGACGTTCGGGAAGAACACGGCGAGCTGAGCAGGCAGGTAGAGGACCGCCGACGCGAAGATGATGGGCACGACGCCGGCTGTGTTGACCTTGATCGGCAAATAGGTGGCATTGGCACCCATAATACGACGACCCACGACACGCTTTGCGTACTGGACGGGGATGCGACGCTGCCCTCGCTCGATAAACACGATCACCGGAATGATTGCCATGATTACCAGAAGCGTGATCACGGTAATGATCGAACCTGTGTCCTGCGTGGTCCACTCCCTCACCAAGGTGGGTCCAAGGCCAGCCATGATATTGACAAAGATGATCAGCGACATACCGTTGCCGATACCACGCTGCGTGAGCACCTCGCCCATCCACATGATGAGGATAGCACCCGTGAGAAGTACGAGAACCACGATGATGCTCTCCAGCGTCTCGGATACACCCTGCATCTGAGAGAAGTTGATTCCCTGTGCCCTGAACAGGAAGAGGTAGCCAATGGCGTTGATGAGAGCAAGCGCGATGGTGACGTAGCGCGTGTACTGCGTGATCTTACGCTGTCCAGCCTCTCCTTCCTTGGCCATCTCGGCGAGCGAGGGTATGACTGCCTGCATCATCTGCATGATGATCTGAGCCGTGATGTAGGGCATGATTCCCAGGCTAAAGACCGAGACGCGAGAGAGACCCCCTCCTGAGAACAGGTTAAGCACCGCAATGGCACCGTTGCCTGCGGAGAGCTTCTCGCCAACGTCAATCATGTCCTTGAACGGGATACCAGGCGCGGGCAGATACGCACCCAGCCGGTACAGGAGCAGAATCCCTATGGTAAAGAGGATCTTACCCCTGAGCTCAGGAATGCGAAAAGCGTTTGCGACCCCTTTTAGCACGCCTCCTCAACCTTTCCTCCGGCGGCCTCTATCTTGGACTGAGCAGAGGCGGAGACCCTATCGACCTTGACCGTGAGCCTCTTTGTGAGCTCACCGTCGCCAAGGACCTTAACCGGAATGTAGTCGTGTTTGATGACGCCTGCAGCCACGAGGCTCTCGGCATCGACGGTATCGCCATCGGAGAACAGCTTGTCAAGGCGCGAGACATTCACAGGCGCGTACTCGACGCGATTGCGATTCTTGAAGCCGGGAAGCTTTGGCAGGCGCATGGCCAAGACGGTCTGCCCGCCCTCGAAGCCCGCGCCCTTGCCGCCGCCAGCACGGGAAAGCTGACCCTTGGAGCCACGGCCGGCCGTGGTGCCATGGCCTGAGGAGTTTCCGCGCCCGATGCGCTTGCGAGCCTTTCTGGACCCCTCGGCGGGACGAAGATCATTGAGCTGCATAGTGGGTGACTCCTAGTTCTCTTCAACCTCAACAAGGTGCTTGACCTTGAAGATCATTCCGCGGACACTCGGATTGTCAGGAAGTTTAGAGACGTCGCCTATCCTGCGAAGTCCCATGGCGCGACAGGTAAGGGTCTGGTCCTTCTTGACGGAGGCAACGGCGCTGCGCACGAGCCTGACGGTGAGCTTTTTCTCGTCTGTCATGGCTTATGCCTCCTTTCCGTTGAACATCTCGGAAACGCTCAGGCCACGACGCTCGGCAGCCTCCTCGGGACTGGAGAGGGACTTCAGGCCCACGGCGGCCGCCTTGATGATGTTGAGGGCGTTGTCGGTACCAAGAGACTTGGACAACACATTGGTGATACCAGCAAGCTCGAAGAGCGGCCGCACCGGCCCACCTGCGATGACGCCGGTACCCTCGATGGCAGGCTTGATGAGGACGCGGCCGGCGCCATAGTGACCCTCGACGGCGTGAGGGATGGATCCTCCCTCGGTAACAGGGACTTTGAACATGCTCTTCTTAGCGTCATCGACGCCCTTCTGGATCGCCAGGGGCACCTCGGCGGACTTCCCCATACCGATACCGACATTGCCCTTGCCGTCACCAACGACCACGAGGGCCAGCAGGCTCATGCGACGCCCGCCCTTGACAGTCTTTGACACACGGTGGATGTAGACGACGCGCTCCTGAAGGTCGGAGTCATTCTGGCGCTTACGATCACGTGGCATTCAAATCCTCCTAGAACTTCAGGCCCGCTGCACGGGCACCGTCTGCGAGAGCCTTCACACGACCATGGTAGATACGTCCCCCGCGATCGAACCTGACCTCGGTGACACCCTTCTCAAGAGCTCGCTGACCAATGAGCCTACCGACGAGCTCAGCCGCCTCCTTGTTGGAGCCGAGCTTGCCGGTCTCGCGAAACTCCGAGCTCAGAGTGGAGGCAGAGCAGATGGTCTTGCTGTCTGCATCATCGATCACCTGCGCGTAGATGTGCGCATTGGTGCGGTGAACAGTCAGGCGCGGACGCTCTGCGGTGCCGAAGATCTTGGCGCGGACGCGGCGCTGCCGACGCTTGAGTGCCGCGCGCTTTGCCTTGTGCTTGTTCATTCCTTCTCCTTCACGTCGCCGCCACCTGACAGGGTGACGGACTTTCCTCTGCACAGGCACGAGGCCTGATGGCGGCAAGGCTGGACTACTTACATGACCCAGACGAGGTCAGGACCTCGCCTACTTGGCGGCCTTACCGAGCTTCCTGCGAATGTGCTCACCCTCGTAGTGTATGCCCTTACCCTTGTACGGCTCGGGTGGCCTCTTGGCGCGCACCTCTGCTGCGACCTGTCCGACCTGCTCCTTAGAGATGCCCTTAACCGTAATGTGGGTATTGTCAGGAACCTCGAAGGAAATGCCCTCGGGGCAGGTGAACACGACGGGATGTGAGTAACCAAGGGAGAGGTCGAGGTCTTTGCCCTTGAGCTGTGCACGATAGCCGACGCCCGTAAGCTCAAGCTTCTTCTCAAAGCCCTCGGACACACCAACCACCATATTGTGCACGAGCGTACGGGTGAGACCCTGCTGGGCATTGGACGCCTGGGTATCGTCGTTGCGGGTAACGAGAACCTGCTCGTCCTCCAACGTAACGGTCACAAGATCAGAGAAGCTGCGCTGTAGCTCCCCCTTTGGGCCCTTGACGGAGACGCCGGGGCCGTTGATGGTCACAGTAACCCCGGCAGGGACCGTGACAGGCTTCTTACCGATGCGAGACATTGTCTCTCCTCCTTACTTCCTGTCTGGCCTTACCAGATGTAGCACATGACCTCGCCGCCGATGCCAAGCTTGCGAGCATCGCGATCGCACATCATGCCCTTGGACGTCGAGATGACAGCGGTGCCAAGACCACCGAGGACGCGAGGTAGCTTATCTGCGGATGAGTAGATGCGCAGCCCGCACCTTGAAATTCGCTTGATACCCCGGATGATGCGTGCATTCTTTTTACCATACTTCAGCTGCACGTGCAGGGTTTTCTGGGGCTTGGTGTCCTCGACCTCATAGCCCTTGATGTAGCCCTCCTCATAGATGACACGGGCTATCTCGACGAGGACCTTGCTCGAGGGCATAGAGACCTCAGTCTTGCCAGCAAAGTTCGCGTTTCTGATGCGCGTCAACATATCCGCGATCGGGTCAGTAACCTTCATTGATTCCTTCTCCTTAGTTCATGATGAAACTGTGCGTACGGTTCGCGCCCACCCGTAGCAAGAGCGCCTGTACGCCAGAGCTTTGGCCTACCAGCTTGCCTTACGGATGCCAGGAAGCTCGCCCTTGCTCGCAAGCTCGCGGAAGCACACGCGGCAGAGGCCAAACTTGCGATAGACGGAGTGGGGACGCCCACAGCGCTGGCAGCGGCTCTGCTTGCGCGTCGAGTACTTCGGCTCGCGCGAAGCCTTGACGATCATCGATGTCTTTGCCACAGATCCTCCTTCTTAAAAATGCCCGACCCACGTCAGGGCAACGTACTTTCTGTTCCTAGTTCCTCTTGAACGGGAAGTGGAAGGACTCGAGAAGCGCCCTGCCCTCCTCGTCGGTCTTGGCAGTGGTGACGATGGTGATGTCCATGCCACGCGTGCGGTCGATCTTGTCATAGTTAATCTCGGGGAAGATTAGCTGCTCGGTCACGCCCATCGAGAAGTTGCCATGGCCGTCGAAGGACTTTGGACTGATTCCGCGAAAGTCACGGACGCGCGGGATGGCGATGGAGATAAGGCGGTCGAGAAACTCCCACATGCGGTTTCCGCGAAGCGTCACCTTAGCGCCGATAGGCATGCCCGCACGCAGGTGGAAGGTCGCGATGGACTTGCGAGCGTGGGTGACGATGGGCTGTTGGCCAGTGATGGTGCGCAGATCAGCTACGGCTCCGTCGATAGCCTTCGAATCGGTGGCAGCCTCGCCGACACCCATGTTGACAACTATCTTCTCGAATTTGGGAATTTGGTTGACATTCTTATAGTCGAACTTCTTTCGAAGCTCGTCGCGCACGACGGAGAAGTACCTCTCCTTGAGTCGCGGCACGTACGTGGATCCATCTGCCATACGCTCTCCTTAGCTGTGGTGGTGTTTAGCGCGGGGTTGGCCTGACGCCACGACGTAATGCGTACCGCAACTCGTTACGACACGCAGCCTGATCATGACCTGCGGTTAGCCTCGCGCCCCCTGGACCGTGGCATCTCAGGCCAGGAGCCATTGCGAGCGTGCGGCCTCCAAAAGGCAAAAGCCAGAAACACCATAACTCTGGGCAGCATCCCGCCCATCTCGCCATAAACAGAAGTCACACGCAGAAATACATGGTAGGGCTTTGTGGCAAGTGGACTGGCTGAAAGAAAAAAGCCAGAGCATATTCATAATCCTTTTGGATTATGCCGCCCTACCACTGCGTCGCGAGAATCCGCCGGGCGTGTCGCTGAGGCGGTACGCCCGGACGCGAGTGGCAGTGCGGGGGCGGGTTCTAGGTGCACCCAGGTGCGAGTGGCAGTGCGATCGGGACTGCCACTCGTGCATGAGCGTGAACAGGGCGGCACGCACGGACGCGAGTGGCAGTGAGGTGCCCCAAGGAACAGACGTAACGACTGCAATGTCGTCCATTGACGAAATTGGTCCGCATATACCGCAGTAAAGTGCGCATCACCTTAGTATCTTCGCCATGTCATTCACAGAGGGGCTACTGATCCTCCAGCTCCAACACCTCCTGCCTCAATAGCGCGCGCTTCCTCTGGAAGTCTGACGTCTCCTCACGAACCTTCTCGCCAAGCACATTCGCTATAGCCCTGATAACTGCATCGAAACTCTGACAGTTATATACCTGCGCGCCTACAAGAGGAAATGTCTTCCATCCTGAGGCACTTAGGGCCGAAACGCGCATCTCATCCCTCTTGCGTCGCCTCTCAAGCTTGTGAAGGATCTCTCGCATCTGTACGGAACTGTTGTCGGTCTTGTCAGGATCAAGGCCATGTTCTTCCGTACTGTTGTACTCTACAGCCACATACGCGTTCGGCCATACCAAATCAGCCGTGATGGCATTCATTCCCATGATACGTTCTCCCTCCTTCGAAAGCTTAATGGTCTGGTTAAACCTGGGAATCGCCAGCCCATAGCCTCCATAGCATCGCGAAAGACAGGCCAGCATCGCCACGTTTGTCTCCATGGGAGATGCAGAGCCCGCCATTAGGTATGGCAGCGTGCGCTTGATCAATCTGATGCCATGTGCACCCGGCAGTTCATCGATTAGGGATCCTATGCGTAACGGCGTTGTAAGTGGTGCACGCCTTGTGCGCAATTTTGATTCACTCCCATTTGCTTTACTATAGGATCCACAAAACTCAAGAGACAATAAGGTCGAACGGGCAAGTGTCGAGCCATACGCGAGCTGTAAGAGCGTGAACTCTGGACTACTGAGAAGCACGTCTTTACTCACACGGTAGAAAGCGCGCCTATGTAATCCCCCACACCAGCTATGGCTTTTGACGCCAGGCACCACGATTCTCTTTCTGTGCATAGGAAAGAGCAAATGAACGTGTCCATCTACGAGCGCAGGCTCCAACCATGGACCAAGTTGCCTCAGGGCAGCTCGAACCTCACTCACTGAAACCGCCAAGCTTAGTTGGGAGAGATCCATTACGTGCAAGGATTTGAAAGGGATAGATGGCTCCCAACTATGATGAGACGCGAAGCCGATGCTACCTTGGCTTGTCACCGTCTCATCGTCCTCATATTCTCTTGCCGTCGCTCGCCAGATCCCAAGCGCGCTTTTGTGACTGAGAATAATCATATCTCCCCCTTCCGCCCATTGTGACTAGAGATACCTACCATACAGGGTGGAAGGTTAAATAGATACTAAAATAATGAATATTATAGAATATAATAGCTGAAAATATGAGAGATACGTACAAGCTTATTGGCGTACTGAATAGATCGCAAAAATATGAGGGTGAAAGGGGCCCGATGACACCCCTGCAACATATAGAGTCCCATTTTGTCGGTGCACTTCAAGTTCATAATTTAGCCATCGAGACACGCTCAGAGACACCTAACAACACAACTCGCACTGCCACTCGGGCGTGAAGCGCGCCGAGGTGGTGCGTTCAAGGGCGAGTGGCAGTGTCCGGCTGAGGTCTGGGTGCGCCCGGGCGCGAGTGGCAGTGCGGGCGGGACTGCCACTCGCGCCTCAGCGCGCCAGAACGGTACGACAAAGCCACCTGACAGTGCGCGTCACACTGTCAGGTGGCATTCACAGGGCGCGACTATGCACCGCAGTGCTGTCGCCCCGTGCGGCGTATGCGACGCTCACGCGGTCGCTGTTTCTAAATCTCCTCGCCAGATTTCTTGGCATAGCGCACTTTCTTGCCATCTGTGCCAAATCGATAGCCGACACGAGTCGGAGTATCGGTCTTGGGATCAATCAGCGCTACGTTCGAGACGTCGATCGCTGACTCCTTCTCGATGATACCGCCGTTTTGCCCCATCTGATTGGGCTTCTGGGCCTTCTTCACCATGGCGACACCACGAACGACGACCCTGCCCTCAGACGGGATGGCGCGAATGACCTCACCGCGAGCACCCCTGTCCTTGCCGGACAAGACCTGGACCTGATCGCCCTTCCTGATCTTCATCTTAGGCATGCTGCTCACTCCCTACAGCGTCTCGAGCGCGAGCGAAACGATTTTCATATACTTATGGTCGCGCAGCTCACGAGCGACTGGCCCAAAGATACGCGTACCCTTGGGCTCACCATCCTTGTCGACCAGGACGCAGGCGTTCTGGTCGAACTTGATGTAGCTACCGTCCTTGCGACGCTGCTCCTTAGCCGTACGAACGATGACACAGCGTACGATGTCACCCTTCTTCACCTGCCCGCCGGGCGTTGCCTCCTGCACGGCGCACATGATGACGTCGGCAAGGCCAGCGTAACGGCGCTTGGAGCCACCAAGGACCTTGATGCACTTCACGCGCTTTGCGCCACTGTTGTCAGCGACGTTAAGCATGCTCTCCATCTGAATCATTGCAGTTCCTCCGAACACTGCCCCGAGCGGGGGCACGACGCTACAGGCGATGTGCCTGTCTGGGTGTGGTTGATACGATCGCTACTTTGCCTTCTCCACGATCTCCACAACGCGCCAACGCTTAGTCTTGGACAGCGGACGAGTCTCCATGACGCGAACGCTATCGCCTATGCCACACTCGTTCTTCTCGTCATGGCAATGGAGCTTCTTGTGGATGGTCATCATCTTTCCGTACTTGGGGTGGTGCTTGCGATAGGTAATCTGCACGGCAATGGTCTTGTCGCCGGAACGTGAGATGACCTCACCGGTGCGGACATGACGTGCGTTCCTGCCTTCGGTATCTGCCATTTCTTGCCTTTCCTGCGATCTACTTCTGGGCAGCGGACTTCTCCGCCGCGATCTGGCGAGCACGCATCTCGGTCTGGACGCGAGCAATGTCACGCTTGACGATCGTGACGCGGGCAGTGTTATCCAGCTGGCTCGTGGCCATCTGGAAGCGGAGATTAAAGAGCTCCGTGCGACCATCCTCGAGCTTCTGGCTAAGCTCTTCGTCGGAGAGCTCCTGAATGTCCCTATACTTCATCTACTGTGCCTCCCCGTCCTGCTCGGTGCGGGCGATGATCTTCGTCTTGATGGGAAGCTTATGCTGAGCGAGACGCAAGGCCTCCTTGGCCGTTAGCTCGTCGACATCGGCAATCTCGAACATGATGCGACCGGGCTTGACTACGGCCACCCACTCCTCCGGGTTGCCCTTGCCGGAACCCATGCGCGTCTCGGCTGGCTTCTTGGTGACGGGTTTGTCGGGAAAGATGGTGATCCAGACTCTGCCTCCGCGCCTCATCCGACGCGTCATGGCGATACGGGCAGCCTCGATCTGACGGTTGGTGATCCAGTGGGCCTCAAGTGCCTGGAGGCCCCAGGCGCCAAAGTGCAACTCGGTGTTGCCCTTGGCATGGCCCTTCATGGAGCCACGCTGGACCTTGCGGTGAAGGACGCGCTTGGGAGCCAGCATTAACGACCCCTCCTCTCGTTACGGCCGCGACGAGGACGGCTGCTCGTGCCCTCGAGCTCGGGGCGCAAAGCAGGCTGACCGGGGAGCTGCTCGCCGAGGTAGACCCATACCTTTACGCCTACGGCACCCATGGTCGTACGGGCAGTCGACTCTCCGAAGCCGATCTTCGCGCGCAGGGTGTGCAGGGGCACGCGGCCCTCTCGATACCACTCACGGCGGCCCATCTCGGCACCGTTCAGACGGCCGGAGCACTGGATACGAATGCCCTGGGCACCTGACTTGCGGGCGGTCTGGACGGCCTTGCGCATGGCACGGCGGAAGGCGATGCGGCCCTCGAGCTGCTCGGCAATGGACTGGGCGGTAAGCTGGGCGTCGAGCTCAGGGCGCTTGACCTCGATGACGTCCACGTTGACGTGGCCCTTCTCGGCCTTGACGATCTTCTCGAGCTGAATGCGCAGGGCGTCAATGTCGGCACCCTTCTTGCCTATGACGATGCCAGGGCGGGCCGTGTAGATGGTGATCCTGACCTTGTCCCCCGCACGCTCGATGTCAACACGAGAGAGGGCGGCATTGGCGAGACGTTTTCCCAAGAACTTACGAATCTCAAGGTCGTTGCCAAGGCTCTTGGCATAGCCCTTCTTATCGGCGTACCAACGGGAACGCCACTCTTCGGTGATGCCAAGACGAAAGCCCGTAGGCTGAACTTTTTGACCCATGCTTTCCCTACGCCCCCTTTCCAGGTGCGACGACGACGGTGATATGGCTCGTGCGCTTGTGGATGCGCGATGCAGAACCCTTCGCACGCGGGCGGATGCGCTTGAGCGTGGGACCCTCGTCGACGTAGGCGCTCTTGATCACGAGATTGCGAGCGCGCAGGCCGTTGTTGTTCTCGGCATTGGCAACAGCAGACTGCACGACCTTGGCAACCGGCTCGGTTGCGGAGCGGGGCGAGAAGCGCAGGACCTCGAGGGCCCTCTCGACCGGGAGGCTGCGGATCTGGTCGACGACCATACGGACCTTACGAGGAGCCATGCGCACATACTTGGCGGTAGCACGGACCTCATTGGAAGCGGAGTTACTAGCCATTATCCACGCACCCCCTAATCCTTCTTGTGCCCGCGGAAGGTGCGGGTCTGGGCAAACTCGCCCAGCTTATGACCGACCATGGACTCGGTGATGTAGACGGGCACGTGCTTGCGGCCATCGTGAACGGCAATTGTGTGTCCAACCATCTCGGGGAAGATGGTCGAGGCGCGCGACCAGGTCTTGATGACCTCCTTCTTGCCTGACTCATTCATGGCGGCGACACGCGCAAGGAGGCGAGTCTCCACAAACGGACCCTTCTTGAGGCTTCTGCTCATACGTTCGATCTCCTCTTGCTCGTGTGCTACTTGGAACGACGACGACGGATGATGAGATGGTTGCTGGCCTTCTTGGGATCGCGCGTCTTCTTGCCCTTGGTTGGGATGCCCCAAGGCGTGACGGACGGGCGACCGGAGGTGTGGTTCTTGCCCTCGCCACCTCCATGCGGGTGGTCAACCGGATTCATGACCGTGCCCCTGACGGTGGGACGCACGCCGCGCCAGCGATTGCGGCCGGCCTTGCCGATAACGATGTTAGAGTGCTCCGCATTGCCAACCTCGCCGATGGTGGCGCGACAAGTAACGAGCACGCGACGAAGCTCCGAGGAGGGCATACGTAGGACCGCGTAGGCACCGTCCTTACCCATGAGCTGCACGGAAGTGCCAGCTGCACGAGCCATCGCGGCACCCTTGCCAGGCTGAAACTCGACGGCATGCACGAGGGTGCCGACGGGGATCTCGGAGAGCGGCATGGCATTGCCGGGTTTGATGTCGACGTCCTTCTTGCCAGAGATAACCTTGTCGCCCACCTTAAGGCCCTGGGGAGCAAGGATGTAGGCCTTCGCACCATCGACATAGTGAAGCAGCGCGATGCGGGCAGAACGATTGGGATCGTACTCGATCGTGGCGACCTTGGCCGGGACGTCGTCCTTCTTGCGCTTGAAGTCTATCCGGCGATACTTGCGCTTAGTGCCGCCACCTTGGTGGCGGGTGGTGATACGGCCGTTATTGTTACGACCAGCTTTCTTGTTCAGGGGCTCCAAGAGCGACTTCTCGGGCTTGGTCGAGGTGATCTCCTTGAAGTCGGAGACCGTCTGCCAGCGCCGTCCCGCGCTCGTGGGCTTGAGGTGCCTGACTGCCATTGCTTTGTTCCCTTTCTTCCGCTGGCCATCACGTCCAGGGATTTGCGTGATGACGCCGGACTACCACGGTACCGCGCGTATCCATCACTCGCGACACACATGCCCGCGAACCATCAGGATCGCGGGCGAATTACCTACTCCTCGCTAGTCTGCTGATTCGCGAAGATCTCTATCTGCTCACCGTCAGCAACGGTGACGATGGCCTTCTTCCAGCTGCGGGTCTTGCCGGCGACGTAGCGAACGCGCTTGGTCTTGGGTTTGACCCATTGGGTGTTGACCTTCTTCACGTGAACGTTGAAGAGCGTCTCGACAGCAGAGGCGATTTCCTCCTTGGGAGCGCTGCGCGCAACCTCGAAGCTGTACTTGTTCAGGGACATCTGGTCGAAGGAACGCTCGGTGACGATCGGGCGGATGATCACCTCGTGGGGTGAGTTCATTATGCGAGCACCTCCTCAAGCTGCTTGGCGACGGCAGTGGTCATGACAAGCGCACCATTGTCGAGGAGGTTTCTGGTATTGGCCTCCGAGACACCGTAGACGATGACCTGGGGGAGGTTGCGAAAGGCGAGATAGGTAATCACATCATCATCGTCGAGGATGAGAGTGACGCGCCTGTCGGCAAGACCGAGGGCCTTCAGGATCGCTGCGGCCTGCTTGGTCGAGGGCTTCTCAAATGAGAAGTCATCGACGAGCACAAGCTCAGAGTCTGCGAGCTTGCCAGAGAGGACTGACCTCATGGCGAGCTTCTTCTCCTTGTTGTTGGCACGCTTGGCGTGACTGCGGGGCACGGGGCCGAAAACGACGCCACCGCCAGCCCACTGCGGGGCGCGTATGGTGCCCTGACGAGCACGGCCGGTACCTTTTTGTCGGTAGGGCTTGGCCCCACCGCCGGAGACGGCAGAGCGGTTCTTTGTAGAGTGGGTGCCCTGGCGCAGCGTCGCCTCGTAGGCGACGACAACGTGGTGCACCACCGGGATGTTCGGCTCGATGCCAAAGACGCCATCAGAAAACTCTAGCGTCTCGACCGCCTTTCCCTGCACGTTCTTGACTTCTATCTTGGACATGGTGTCTCCCTTGCTGGCCTAAGGATCAATTGGTGCCTGGCGTGGCCTTAGGCCCTGCGGACCTGGACGGGGGCGTTCTTTCCGCCGGGAACGGCGCCCTTGATGAGCATGAGGTTCTGCTCCTCGTCGATGCGAACCAGCTTGAGGTTCTTGACTGTGACGCGCTCGTCTCCCATATGGCCGGCCATGTGCAGGCCCTTGCGCACGCGGGCGGGATAGGCACACTGGCCGATGGAGCCGGGCTTACGCTGGTTGCGGGAACCATGCGTCATGGGTCCGCGGGAGAAGTTCCAACGCTTGATGGTGCCTTGAAAACCCTTGCCCTTCGAAGTACCGATGACATCGACAGCCTTGACCTCTGCGAAGTCCGCGACCGTGACCGTGTCGCCCGTCGCGTGCTCCGTACCATCCTCAACACGAACCTCGCGCAGGTAACGCATGGGCTCGACGCCCTGAGCGTCAAAGTGCCCCTGCATGGGCTTGTTGACGTGCTTGGGCTTGATGTCCCCAAAGCCGATCTGCACGGCATCGTAGCCGTCGTGTTCCTTCGTCTTTACCTGCGAGACGACGCAGGGGCCCGCCTGGATGACGGTGACGGGAACGACGTTGTCGTTGTCATCCCACACCTGCGTCATCCCGATCTTACGGCCAAGAATCGTACTGACCATGCTCGTTCCTTACCCTCGGTGGTCTTGGGACCTCGCACAACTGTACACTCGAGGCGGCTTTCCCACCCCTCCCCAGCGGACCACATCCTTCTGTATGCCGCGTCCCATGGGACAGCTGTGACACCACGGCAAGCTGCAGAGACACAGCTCTCCCTCTTTGCCCAAAAACGCAGCTTGACTAGTGTACACGCGCGGCTTTGTGTTCACAAGGTCTGCGCAGAATTTTTTTGCGTCCTTCTAGCTGCGAGGAGACGAAAGCCCCCTCGGCTGTGTCCGTAGACCGCCGCACCTAGCACGGCATACGGGCATGCCTGACGAGCCTTGCATGTCCGAGCCGTAGCGCACTCGTCGTCACAGGTCCAACAGGCGCAGCGTACGCTGGTCCTCGCGCCCATCGAAATACGCTTCGATCACGTCCCTGAATACGGTATCCTCCGGACCCGCATGGGCAAAGAGCGTCATAGATGAGCGCAGCTTCAGGTCATCGGGGCTCCCAAACACCTGACGCGCGTCCTTATCCGAGATCCCCAAAAGCTCTGATGAGATCTCCCTGAGATTATGTCCAAGATACGCGTCCTTTAGAAAGGCTGTGGCCTCACCGAGGCCATCGATGCCATAGTACTCTGAGGTCGAGCTTCTGCCGAGTCCCTTGAGCTGCGGGAAGATGTACCACATCCAGTGACTTTGCTTCCTTGCGGCCCTGATCTCGGCGAGTGCGATCGCATAGTCCCTTTGCTGGGCCTCTATAAACCTCGACAGGTCATACGCCATGGCCACCATCTCCTTCCTTGAACGTTTGTCAGGCACGTGCCCTATGCCGGTACACGTGAGCCGTCATGAGAGCTACCTCGTCAAACGGGTGCGTGACCTTTGCGCCGCGTCACATAAGACGCTCACGACGGCGTCACAGCCCACCGAGCCGAGTCACGCCACCAAAGCCGTGCATAGCTCATCGCGCGTCCCTGCGGCGCGCTGCGGCGCGCCAACCCACGAAGGCGAGGATGCTGATGACACTCACAACAACACCCAGTCTAAGCCCTGGTGGCTCGAAGCTCAGTTCGATGTGGTGCGACCCTGCGCCCACGCTTAGACCCAGGAAGGCGGTGTAGAGCTGCCTGAGCGTCGCCGGCTCGCCGTCAACGGTGGCCGACCAGCCCGTATCATAGCCAATCCGTAGGAAGAGGGTCTCGTCACGCGAGGCGTAAAAGTCAATGGACGCCGTATTGCCGCAAAAGCGCGCGCTCCTGAGGCCACTATCAAGCGCCGAGACGCCCGCTGCATATGCATCCATATCGAGCGTTCCTGCCTCAAGGAGCTCGTTTAAGCGGCTCGTCCAGAGCAGCTCTGAGCCCTGTGAGTCTATGGCAACAGGAAAATGCCTGTCGATCGTCTGGGCCGTGATATCCATAACGGTCAGTGTAACCTCATCGCCTTTGGAGTAGGTCCCGGCGTATACGATGTTCATTCCGAAGCGCCCCCCCACATCCTGCAGGGCCCTGCCGTTGGCTGTCAGGGTGTACCTGGTGTAGCTGGAGCCAATGCGCGTCTGGGCGCTGAGTCCGGGGAAGTAGAGGTAGAGGGGGCCATCCCCCTTGCAGGTGATCGAGAGCGTGCGCAACTTAACAGAAGGATCTTCCGTGGCGTCTGCCACTTGAGCGGCAATGTAGGCGCCACCGACACCCGTGGCATCTGCAAAGAGCGCCTCCTGGTTTCTCAGGGCATGGGAACCCCATGTGACCGTACCTGTAGCGGTCGCAGAGAGGCCGTAGGCCGCAGGCAGGAGGTCCTGGTAGCGATAGGCAGAAAAGCCATGGAGCGACGCGATGGCGTCAGCTTTTGACCCCGGCACCGCCTCATCGTTGATCACGTAGTCCATGCCCAGCAGGGTGTCCGCGAGCAGCATCGGGCTGTTGTAGCTGTAGCCGAAGATGTCCTCGCAGCCGTTCGTGTAGCCCAGCGCCTGCATGAACGTCTCCGTCGTACCACGTACGACCGAGGTGTACTCGCTCATCTGCTGGGTGCCCGTGACAAAGCCCTCGCAGGTCGTCGGAGCGCCATGGGCACGATCGCCCTTGTAGCCGATCCTGGCCTGACCCACGAGGAGCGCATCGGCATCCACCTTGCCGCTAGATCGAGCGTCTGCCTTGATCTGTTCGTAGGTGGACTCGATATCACCCAGGTATCCCGCATACATGCTCACGGCATTGGAGAAACGGGACTCAAGCAGCCAGGCATTGTAGCCACCCTCGATGGCGACGAGCACACACAGCGCCACGGCAAAAGACACGGACGCCACCCGAATTGCACCTCGTGCATGAGAGGAGGATGCAGCTTCTTCCGCCAGCGAGATTTGCTCCTCAGCGGCTGGCTCGCGAGACCCTACGAGAAAGCCCGCGAGCAGGGGTAAGACGAGCAGGCAGGTCACCTCGGCCACACGCGCGGGTATTCCCGGCACAGAGCTGCCCTTGGCATCCACCAGAAGCTGTGAGAGCTCCACGCAGACGGCAAGGGCGGCAGAGATGACGCCGAGCAGGCGCACCCTCTGCCGAGAGGACAGCTCACGAAGGCTCGCATAACCCTCGCGCGCACAGATGACGAGCGCAAACGAGACGGTGTAGGAGTGCCTGAAATAGAACGAGCTCGCATAGCGCAGACAGCTCCAGATGGTCATGGGACCCTTGAGCATGCAGCCGAGCAGGGGAGCAGCCACGAGGATGATCAGCGCCAGCCTCCTGCGCCGGGAGAGACCCGGCCTCACGAGAGCGAAGACCGCAAGGACGAGGGCGAGCGCGCTGGTAAAGAGATAGGGGACGATGGCCTCGCCCATCTCCACCTTGGCACCAATGCCAAAGAAGGCAGGAAGGTGCAACGGCATGATGATCGGCTTCGGGTTGATAAGAACCTTTAGTCCAAAGCCGCTCTCGGCGCCCGCCAAAAGATTGAGCGCAGAGGGAAGAAAGAGCGCCGCGGTGGCCCCAAGGGCAAGGGCCATCGTCACCGCATAGCGCAACGCCAGCTCGCGAGGGCGCCCATCCCTTTTGGCAACAAGACAGGCGATGAGGTAGACCAAGGAGAAGACGCAGTCCATGTAGCTTGAGTACCAGTTGGCGAGCGTGGCATAGAGCACGGTGCAGAAAAGCAGCGTACAGCTCCTGTCATGGACGAGCCGCCACACGCCCAACGTGACGAGCGGCAACATGTAGAAGCCATCGAGCCACATGATATTACTTGCCTGGCCGATGGCATAGCCACAGAGGGCATAGGCGGTCGAAAGGACCAGGCTCATCGCACCCGCCCCGTAGCGCTTGCGCAAGAAGACGTAGCAGGTAAGTCCCGCAAGCGACACCTTAATCAGCACCATGAGGCTCAGAAAGGCGGCGCTTTGCGTAGGGTCGAACGCATACATCAAGACATTGAGCGGACTCGAGAGGTAGTATGCGAAGAGCGCGAGCCCATTGCCTCCGATGCCCTGAGAAAACGAATGGAGCAGCGAATCCTGGCCGCGCATGACCCTGCCGAGCCACGAGAAGAGGCCCAGATACTGGAGATCCATGTCATCGACGCAAACACTGAGGTCTCCAAAGGGATAGACCCCTCTCAGGGCAAAGGTGACGCTGAGTGTGGCGAGCGGAACGAGAAGAGCCAGCACGTACTCGAGGCGTCCGTGCGCGAGCGGGCCCTTTGCTAGACATCGAGCTATCCTCATGCACAACTCCCCTCGAAGTGCAACGTGGGAAGCCCGTCGGGGCCGGGCGGGTCGAGGCGCAGGCCCATGAGCGCATCATGCTCCACCCCTCTGCCCGAGGACTGGTAGAACGCCACGAAGTCCTCCATCTTGGGATTCAGGCAGCTCGCGGCATCAGGCTCACCACCAGGATGGAAGAGCAGCTCGATGTCCAGGCCCCTGCGCCTGGCCAAGCTTGCGTAGGCCGGAAAGACCGCACAGACGCGCTCCGCGCTCATCTCGCCTGAGAAGAGCACACCACAGAACAGGGCCGAGCGGCCATCACAGGAGCGGGGGTGGCCACTGCCGACGAGGGACCGCGCAAGACGCCTGTCACGACCCCAGCACCAGCCGAGGACCAGGCGCTTGATCCAATTTACAAGTCGTATGGAGAAGAGGACGTCACGCCTCATAAACACCCGCACGGGCTCTACGGGCACGCGCAGGTACTCGAGGGCGTAGCCGCCTTTCCAGATCGCGTCGAGGATGCCCTCAAACACGGCAGGGATGAGCTGGAAGTGCTGGTGGCCGTCCACGCGCAACCCCTGCGCAAGCGCGGGGAAGCGGTCCGTGACCTTGGAAATCTGGGCTGCAGCCTCGAGCGCCACCTGACGACGAAGCTCATCGTGGTCCCTGCCCAACGACATGCGCAGCAGGTCGACGAAGCTGCGGTTGAAGACGCCATCCTCACCCGCCAGAAGTGGGATGGAGGCGGGCTCGACGCAGCAGGGTCCCTCGACGAGGTTCACATGAACGGCTCGCTTGAGATGGTGCGGAGCGGCGTCCAAGAGTCGTGCACACGCTTCGAAGTGCGGGCTGTTCGCCATGATGGAGAGCGAGTTCAGGACGCCCCGCTCGGCGCACTCCAAGATCCTCTGTGACTGCCCTAGGTTGATGCCAAAGTCATCTGCATGAAAAAAAACGTTCACTCACATCACCCAACGGTGGAGGCCAGACTGTACGTTATCAAATGATAATGACTTTGCCACACGGGTCCAGAGTATCGATATCATTGGACACAATAAGAGAACACTGCGATGGACTCCCCGCCCAACGCAGTGAGGACAACACAGCCAAAGACAAGGACGCAGCACATATGGACCTGTCCGTGATCATTCCCTGCAAGAACGAGGCAGGCTCGCTTCCCAGCCTCTGCGAGGAGCTGGTACGCACCTTCTCATCACGCGAGGGGCTTCGCCTCGAGCTCGTCTTCGTGAACGACGGCTCCACCGACGACACCTCCCATGCGCTCGAGGCAGTCCAGGCAGACGGGCGCATGGCCCACACCGTGGTCATCACGCTCTCGCGCAACTTCGGGAAGGAGCCCTCTATGCTGGCCGGCCTGCAGCAGGCCACAGGAGACTACCTTGCCTTCATGGACGCGGACCTCCAGCAGAGTCCCAAGACCCTGCTTGCGATGTACGACCTGCTCATCGCACACCAAGATGAGTGCGACGTTGTCGCCGCCTATCAATCAAGGCGCAAAGGCGGTCTCCGCGCGAAACTGAGCAGCTGCTTCTACGGAGCATTCAACAGCATCTCCGAGACAAGGCTCGAGCCCGACGCGTCTGACTTTCGTGTCTTCAAGCGCTGCGTCGCAGAGGCACTGCTTGCAATGCCCGAGTACAGCCGCTTCACCAAGGGGCTCTTCTCATGGGTGGGCTTCAGGACACGTCCCTTTGAGTACGAGCCGGACGAGCGATACGCCGGCCACAGCAAGTGGTCGCTCGGCTCTCTTTTGCACTACGCGACGACAGGCTTCGTGGCGTTCTCCTCGGTGCCCCTGCTCTTCTCGGCTTACGTCGGTGCGCTGTTCGCCCTTATCGGCTTCGTATACATCATCTTCGTCTTCATCGACGCGATGGTCCTGCACAACACGCCAGCAGGCTACCCTACGATCGTCTCGCTCCTCCTCATCGTAGGCGGTCTCATCCTGCTGTCGCTCGGCATCATCGGCAAGTACCTCTCCCACATCTACATGGAGGGCAAGCATCGCCCGATTTACATCGCCCGGCAGATCAGGCGCATGGACGAGGGCAGGGCAAGCGAGCGGGGTGTGACGACCAACGCTACGGCAGGCAGCAAACACTAGGCAGCCACGCGTACAAAGATACGAAGGCACGCCCCCTCGTCCCAAAGATCAGTGGTGCGAGGGGGCGTGCAACGTAAAGGATGCGGTCGAGACCTACAGCTTGATCTCAATATCGACGCCAGCGGGCAGGTCGAGGCGCATGAGCGAGTCAACGGTCGACGGACTGGGGTCTACGATGTCGATGAGGCGCTTGTGCGTGCGCATCTCGAACTCCTCGCGCGAGTCCTTGTCCTTATGGGGCGAACGGATGACAGTATAGACATTACGCCTCGTGGGCAAGGGGATGGGACCGGCGACGCGAGCCCCTGTCTTCTGCGCGGTGTCCACGATGAGCTTTGCGGACTGGTCCACGATCTCGTGGTCATAGCCCTTCAGGCGTATCCTGATCTTCTGGTTGAGCACGATGCTTACCTCCATCATGAGCGCGAAGCTCCTCTGTCGGCCACCCGCCCGGATAATGGCGGTGGCCCTGGCTGGTCAGTTATGTGGCGCTTCCGCCGTTTTTGGAGACGATCTCGTCACGGATGTTCTTGGGGACGGCCTCGTAGGAGTCGAACTGCATAGTGTAGCTCGCACGACCCTGAGTCTGCGAGCGAAGGTCGGTCGCATAGCCAAACATCTCGCCGAGGGGAACCTTGGCGTGAATGACCTTGGTGTTCGTGCGGTCCTCTATGCCCTCGATCTTGCCGCGGCGACCCGAGAGATTGCCCATGACGTCGCCCATGTACTGCTCGGGGGTCTCGACCTCGACCTTCTCGATGGGTTCGAGCAGCACGGGACCAGACTGCTCGAGCGCCTTCTTGATCGCCATGGAACCCGCGATCTTGAAGGCGGCCTCGGAGGAGTCGACCTCGTGGTAGGAACCGTCGACGAGCGTGACCTTGATATCCTGCGTCGGGTAGCCTGCGATGACGCCGGACTGCAGAGCCTCCCGTATGCCCTTGTCCACCGAAGGGACGTACTCCTTGGGAACCGAGCCCCCGACGGTGGCGTCCACGAACTCGTAGCCAAAACCGGGCTCCATGGGCTCCATGTCGATGATGGCGTCACCGTACTGGCCGCGACCGCCGGACTGGCGCACGAATTTGCCTTGGACGTGGCTCACAGCCTTGCCAGCGGTCTCACGGTAGGCGACCTGCGGCTTGCCGACATTCGCGTCGACCTTGAACTCGCGGCGCAGGCGATCGACGATGATCTCGAGGTGCAGCTCGCCCATGCCGGCGATGATGGTCTGACCTGTCTCGTGGTCGGTACGAACCTGGAAGGTCGGGTCCTCCTCGGCGAGCTTCGCGAGACCGACGGACATCTTCTCCTGTTCGGCCTTGGTCTTGGGCTCGACGGCGACATCGATGACAGGATCGGCGAAGCTGATGGACTCAAGCACGATGGGATGCTTCTCATCGCAGAGGGTATCACCGGTGGTGGTGTTCTTGAGGCCGACGCAGGCAACGATGTCACCGGCCGAGCACTCCTCACGGTCCACCCGCTCGTTTGCGTTCATCTCGAGGATACGCCCCAAGCGCTCGCGCTCGCCCTTGACCGAGTTGTAGACATAGGAGCCTGCCTCGGCCTGACCGGAATAGATGCGGATATAGGTGAGCTTACCGACGAAGGGGTCAGTCATGATCTTGAACGCGAGGGCACTAAAGGGCTCCTTTATGTCCGCATGGCGCAGCTCGGGCTGGCCCTTGGGGTTGGTGCCATCGATCTCTGGCACGTCAAGCGGGCTCGGCAGGTAGTCAACGACCGCGTCGAGCAGCTCCTGGATACCCTTGTTCTTGTAGGCTGAGCCAACGAAGACGGGGTTGAGCTCGCCGGTGAGCACACCTGTGCGGATGGCCGCCTTAAGATCGTCTTGGGGTATCTCCTCTTCCATGAGGATCTTCTCCGTGAGGCTGTCATCGAAATTCGAGGCAGCGTCAAGCAGCTCGTCTCGCTTCTCTTGGGCAAGCTCCACGAATTCGTCGGGAATCGCGTCCATGGGCTCGGGATAGATCATGCCCTTGGCGTCCTCCTTGAAGTCCCAGGCAGTGTTGGAGACGAGGTCAATGAGACCCCAGAAGTTGGACTCCGCACCCATCGGTATCTGTGCGGCGACAGCAACGGCACCCAGACGTTCCTTCATGGTCTCGATGGCGTGGAAGAAGTCTGCGCCCACGCGGTCGTACTTGTTGATGAAGGCGATGCGGGGGACATTGTACTTGGTCGCCTGACGCCAGACGGTCTCGGACTGGGGCTGAACTCCCGCGACGGCGTCGAAGACCGCGACGGCTCCGTCGAGCACACGCAGGGAGCGCTCGACCTCTGCGGTGAAGTCAACGTGGCCCGGCGTGTCGATGATCTGGATGACATGATCCTTCCAGAAGCAGGTGGTGGCGGCCGACGTGATGGTCACGCCGCGCTCCTGTTCCTGGACCATCCAGTCCATGGTTGCTGCCCCGTCGTGGACCTCACCTATCTTGTGGGTCTTTCCAGTGTAGTAGAGGATGCGCTCCGTCGTGGTGGTCTTGCCCGCATCGATATGGGCCATGATGCCGATATTACGGAGGTCCTTGAGGTCGTACTTGATCTTAGCCATGTATCCCTACTCCTGATGTTTGGCTAGAAGCGGTAGTGAGAGAAGGCACGATTGGCCTCAGCCATCTTGTAGAGGTCCTCGCGGCGCTTGACAGACGCGCCGACGCCGTTGGCGGCGTCCATGATCTCGTTGGCGAGGCGCTCGATCATGGTCTTCTCCTTGCGATCACGCGAGAAGTTGACCATCCAACGGATGGCAAGGGTGGTGGCGCGACGAGAGTTGACCTCCATAGGCACCTGATAGGTGGCACCGCCGACGCGCTTGGGCTTGACCTCGAGCGTAGGTCGGACGTTGTCCATAGCCTTCTTGAAGACGGACAGGGGATCTTGCTCGGTCTTCTGTTGGACGAGCTTGAAGGCCCCGTAGACGATGCGCTCGGCGGTGGCCTTCTTGCCGTCGAGAAGGACCTTGTTGATGAGCTGGGTCACAAGGCGGTTGTTGTAGATAGCGTCGGGAGTGACCTCCCGACGGATAGCTGCTGCACGACGCGGCATAGTGTATCTCCTCAGAACTGGTTGCGATGTCAGATGGAGCGCGGTCCCCTACTCCTTGGGGCGCTTGGCGCCGTAGCGGGAACGGGCCTTCTTGCGGTCCTGGACAGCAGCGCAGTCATAGGCGCCGCGAACAATCTTGTAGCGCACGCCGGGAAGGTCACGGACGCGGCCACCGCGAATGAGCACGATGGAGTGCTCCTGAAGGTTATGGCCCTCGCCGGGAATGTAGGCCGTGACCTCGAGGCCGTTGACGAGGCGCACGCGGGCAACCTTGCGTAGCGCCGAGTTGGGCTTCTTGGGTGTGGTGGTGAAGACGCGGGTGCAGACGCCGCGCTTCTGGGGATTGTGCTGCAGCGCGGCGTTCTTGGACTTGGCCTTGTGCGACACGCGACCCTGGCGAATGAGCTGATTGATTGTAGGCAAAGCTTCTCTCCTTAGCTGAGAACGTTGGGATGATGGTGCGCGAGCACCTATGTGTCAAGGAGGGCGCAGCACCGTCCCCCTGGATCGTCACACGTGCGGATGTGCACGACCCATAGCGAGCCCTGCACAAACTCTGACTTTACACTGCCTTAAGGCATATGTCAAAACACCATGGCGGCTGACGCAGCTGACTTTTGCCAGTATTCCATGACATGCACACACGAAGCGGCCCACCCCTAGTCTTTCTGAGACGTGACCAGCTCTGCGGCATGCGAGAGACCAATTGATATGAGGTCTGCGACGTGCTCATCTGACAGGGAGTAGAAGACGCGCTGTCCCTCACGCCTAGCCGTCACCAGACCCCGGTCACGGAGGAGCCTGAGCTGGTGGGAGATCGCGGACTGCGAGACCTTGCCTACCTCCTGCAGGTCGGAGACGCTCCTCTCCCCCTGGACGAGCACCCCCAAGATCTGGAAGCGCGTTGAGTCCGAGAGCGCGTCGAAGATCTGCGTGGCGCCATAGACGATGTCATCGTCTACGAGATAGCCCCGAAGTTGCCTCGAGTCAATCGTATCTTGCCTGGCGCCTCTCTCGCCTTTTCTCACATCGGGCACGCTCGTGTCCCTTGCGACCGGCATCGCTAGATGGCGGCAAGCGCTTGCTCGACGTCGGCCACGAGGTCGGCGGTGCCCTCGAGCCCGCAGCTCATGCGCACTGTCGCGGGCGAGATACCCGCCGCCGCAAGCTCGTCGTCGCTCATCTGGCGATGTGTCGAGCTCGCGGGGTGCAAGCAACAGCTGCGGGCGTCGGCAACGTGCGTCTCGATCGCAAACACCCGAAGGGCCGCCAGGAAGCGCTCCGCCGCCGCACGGCCACCCGCGACCTCAAGGCTCACAACACCGCAGGAGCCCTGCGGCAGGTACTTCTGGGCAAGCTCATGCGACTCGTCGCCTGGGAGGTCGGGGTAGCTGACGGCAAGGACCTTGTCGCTATCTGCGAGCAACTTGGCGAGCGCCCTGGCGCTCTGGCAGTGCTGTGGCATGCGCACGTGAAGCGACTCCAGACCAAGGTTTAAAAGGAAGGCATTCTGCGGACTCTGGATGGAGCCAAAGTCACGCATGAGCTGCGCGGTCGCCTTGGTGATGAAGGCCTTGGCCTTGCCAAAGCGCTCTGCGTAGACGATGCCGTGGTAGGACTCATCCGGCGTAGTAAGCCCAGGAAAGCGCTCGGCGTGCGCCATCCAGTCAAAGTTGCCGGAGTCCACGATCGCGCCTCCCACCGCTGCCCCGTGGCCATCCATGTACTTGGTCGTGGAGTGGGTCACGATGTCAGCGCCCCACTCGATGGGACGGCAGTTGATGGGCGTTGGAAACGTGTTGTCAACGATCAGGGGCACGCCGTGAGCGTGGGCAGCCGCAGCGAAGCGCTCGATGTCGAGGACTGTGAGCGCGGGGTTCGCGATGGTCTCGCCAAGAACACATGTGGTGTTGGGCCTGAAGGCTGCTTCCAGCTCATCCTCACTACAGAAGGGCGAAACGAAGCTGCACTCAATGCCCATCTTGCGCAGGGTGTGTGCGAGCAGGTTGAACGTACCGCCATATATCGTAGAGCTTGCCACCACATGGTCACCGCACTCGCAGACGTTGAACACGGCAAAGAAGTTGGCGGCCTGGCCAGAGCTCGTGAGCATGGCCGCAGAGCCTCCTTCGAGCGCCGCGATCTTTGCCGCGACGTGATCGTTGGTGGGGTTCTGCAGGCGCGTGTAGAAGTAGCCCGATTCCTCAAGGTCGAAAAGCCGCCCCATGGCGTCCGAACTGTCGTATTTGAAGGTCGTGGACTGCACAATGGGCAGCTGCCGCGGCTCACCATTCTTGGGTGTGTAGCCTGCCTGCACGCAGCGGGTCTCGATGCTCTGTCCCAGTCCTCCGACACGCTTCTCCATCATCAGCTCCTCTTCCTCGCCTCGTATCTCACAGCAGATTATCACCCCAAAGTCCTATAGTAGTGGAGAAAAGAAACATCGACTTGTTCGACCCAAAGGGGAAATGCATGCTTACCTATGCCCTTACCTGCTGTTCCACCGCAGATCTCACTCCGTCCTGGCTCGATGGGATTGGTGTCAGATACGTGTTCTTCAACTACGAGCTCGACGGCATCCCGTGCAAGGACGATTTTGGCAAGACGCATGCGCCCAAGGAGCTCTATGCGCGCATGCTCAAGGGTGCCACGGTAAAGACCTCCCAGGTCAGCATCGGTGAGTACATGGAGTTCTGGGCGCCGCTGCTTGAGGCGGGCCAAGACGTGCTGCATGTGACCCTGTCATCGGGCATCTCGGGAACGTATGGCTCCGCCTGCGCCGCACGAGACGCGCTCAGGCGAGTGTTTCCCGAACGCAGGCTGGTCGTTATTGACTCGCTCTGCGCCTCGTCGGGCTACGGGCTCCTCGTAGACAGGATGGCCCAGCTCAGGAGCGCTGGCATGGGCCTGGATGACCTGGCATCGTGGGCCACGATACACCGGCTCGAGGTGCAGCACTGGTTTTTCTCGTCTGACCTCAGCTTCTTCGTGCGTGGGGGACGCATCTCGAAGGTGGCGGGCGTCGTGGGCGGCATGCTTAAGATCTGTCCCGTGATGAACGTCGAGGCCGACGGCGCCCTCGCTGTCAAGGAGAAGATCCGCACCAAGGCCAAGGCCGAGAGGCGCGTCGTCGCACTCATGCACCAGCTCGCACGGGACGGCGATGACTACGCAGGCAAGGCCTTCATCTGCAACGCCGACTGCCTGGATGACGCGCGTGCGGTCTCCGACATGATCGAGGCGCAGTTTCCCAAACTTGACGGACCCGTACATCACTTTGACGTCGGCGCGACCATAGGCTGTCACACAGGACCCGGCACTGTCGCCCTCTTCTTTTGGGGAGCGCCCAGAACGTAGTGGCAGCATGTATCCGATGCGCCTCATCGTGAGCCGACGGTTACAGCTCCATCTTGAGAAAGCGTCGGTAGCGCTCGAGCACCTTTGGATCGTTAAGGCTCGAGCGCAGGGTCACAGATCCTGCGGCGTCATCTTTTGCGAGGGCGTGATCCTTCGAAAGAAGGCTCTTGAGCCTATGCGTGACACCGTTCGCCCCATCGAAGAAGGGGACGTCCCCAACGACCTCGCGGATCTGGCGGGCAACGAAGGGATAGTGCGTGCAGCCAAGAACCACCGAGTCGACGGTACCCCGATACCTTCCCACCAAGGATGAGATCATCTCGCGCAGGTCCGCCTCATCGAGCCTTCCCTGCTCAATACGCTTGGCCAGGCCCGCGCAGGGGACGGAGATCACCTCGGAGTCAGAGCCATAGGCCTTGGCGAGCTGCTGGTACTTGTCAAGGCGCAGGGTAACGGGCGTCGCCATCACGAGGATGCGTCTGTGGGGATCGTGTTCTGTCGCTGGCTTGAGCGCAGGCTCGACGCCCACTATGGGAATGGTGGACAGCTCCCTGCGAAGGGTCGCCGCAGCGACGCTCGTCGCAGTGTTGCAGGCGATCACAACGGCCTTTGCGCCTTCGTGGACCAGTCCGCCCACTATCTGACGAGAGAGGCTCAGGATCTGGCTTGGGCTCCTCTCGCCGTAAGGATTGTGGGCAGAGTCACCCACATAGACGAAGTCCTCATGGGGCAGGGCGTCTACCAGTCGGCGCAGCACACTGATGCCGCCGAGGCCTGAATCGAACACCGCGACGAATCTCTTCCCGCCCGCCATGGATGACCCTCCCTTCGTGACATGACTCGCTCGTCCCAAAGAGCAGCATACCCCCTTCACAAGTGGGAGGACCGGGGAAATTCCCGGCCCTCCCGAGAGGCGCACTGACGGCCCCGAACATCGTGGACACCTGTGCCGCGCAGAGGACGCGAACAGCGGTGTCCCCTACCTCTCGCAGAGCCAGTAGTGGCAGGAGTACGCCCCCACCTCAGAGCCCGCGCCAAAGTCATGGTCCTCGCCCGTGACGAGGTCAACCGCCCGACCGCAGCCCGCGTCGAAGTGCAGGGTCGTGGGTTGGGAAGCGGCGTTGACGGCCACGATCACGCGCTGGCCTGCGCAGCTGCGCTGGAACACCAACTGCTGGGGCTGGCATTGCAGCTCGTGGTAGTCACCCATGCAGAGCGCCTCGCTTTGGAGCCGCGCGGCCGCAAAGGCGGCGATGAGGTCCGTGAGCTCACTCCACTGGGGTGCGTCGAGCGCGGGGCGCAGCTCGTGGTCGCCGAAGCTCTGGGCACCCTCGATGCCCCACTCGCTGCCATAGTAGACGCAGGGCACGCCGCACATGCCAAACAGGAGGCCGTAGAGGCAGCCGAGCTGATGCTTGTCAGTGAGTTGGGTCGCGATTCTTGGCACGTCGTGGTTGTCGACGAAGGTGAGCAGGTGCTTGCCCGTGTAGAGATCCCAGGGCTTGTCGCCGCTCTGGCGCTCAAGCGTGTAGGCTATCTCGTGCATGTTGGCGGAGTTCATGCTTGACCAGAGACCCTTGTAGGCCTCATAGTTGTAGGCGGAGTCACAGGCGTCGTCATTCATCCAGCGGTTATAGTCGCCAAACATCGTCTCGCCGACGAGGATGAACTTCTCGTCACGCTTCTCGGTAAGCTCGTTGGCGATGCGCCGCAGGTACCCGAGATAACCCGGGTCAAGGCAGTAGGCGACGTCCAAGCGCAGGCCGTCGATGTCGAACTCGCTCTCCCAGCCGCGAATGACGCCAGCCAGGTAATCGTTGAGGTCGAGGTTGTTGTGGTTCAGCTTCACGAGGTAGGGGACGCCCCCCCAGGTCTCGTAGCCAAAGCCGTCCTCATAGGATGAGTTACCGTTCCAGTCGATGTTGAACCAGCCGGCATAATGGCTGTCGGCACGCTTTGCGATGACATCCTGGAATGCCCAGAAGCCGCGTCCCACGTGGTTGAACACACCATCAAACATCACGCGGATGCCCGCCTCGTGGAAGGCGTCCACGACGGTCTTGAGATCATCGTTCGTACCCAGGCGAGCGTCCACGCGCGTGTAGTCACGCGTGTCGTAGCCGTGGGCATCGCTCTCGAAGACGGGATTGAGCATCACGCAGGTGGCACCGAGCCTAGAGACGTGCTCGACCCATCCGTCGTTCACGAGCCTGAGCAGGCGGTGATCGTCGTCATTGGTCGCTCCTTGCGTCGAGCCATCGTTGGACCAGGGGGCGCCACACAGCCCCAGAGGATAGATCTGATAGACGAAGGAACTCTCGTACCAGTTCATGTTGTTTCGCCATTCCTCTGGCAAGGCGTCCTGTGCCTTGCGGACGCGCTTGGGAACGCCACGCGAGAGACCGATCTTGCCAAGCTCGCTGTTCGCGGGGTCAAAGGCAGCCCTCACCTTGCCGAGCAGGCCGAACTCCCCGCAGATGTCCAACACCGTGCCGACGCCCACGCTCGCGTCTCCACGCTCCACGCGCGAGATGGTGTCGCGAGACACCCCCACGGACTGAGCGAGCTCGTCGGCCGTAAGGCCACCCATGGCCCGCCATGACTTGAGACTTGCGCCGATCCCCTGCATTGCGTTGGATGAGTTTTCCTGAACCATGACCGCCTCCTGATACGATCTGCACACTCTGAACATACGACTTATTAATATCGGTTATTTCCGACATTAATAGGTATAGCACAGCGTATATCAGATGTAAACGAGATTTTGGAGAACGTTCGAAGGACAACTACTACTTTCGGAGACAATTGTGGTCGCTGGTCCAGACTTTGAGGCGTGTGGGCAGCCCAAAGACTCCCACACAACCCGTGGGGGACACCCCCTACTCTTGGATCAGGGTGTCTATCTCACACATGAGCTCGTCGAGTCCCTTGCACGAGTGGGAGATGAAGAGCCTCCTGCGCTTGGGCTGACCACCGCCGTAGGGTTCTACCGTGCAACTCACCCTCGTGGTGAAGGGCCCAGCGGCATATGACTGGACAGAGACAATCCGCTGCGCGAGACGGTTAGCATACCCATTCGTGACCGCCCGCTCGAAGTCCTCGCCCACCTCGAACTTTCTGAGGGCCTCGTACATATCGCCAAGCCCGCCAAGCGAGGAGAGGGGACCGAGGCCACCGAGGCACGCAACGATAGCTGCGGCGATTGAGGCCGCCGTGCCTGGCCCTCCCGCTATCAAGCCCCTCGACCAGTCGGAAACCCACATCCTTCCCCATGAGTCGCGCGCGTACTCGACGGAGGCCGCCGAGATGACGTGCACGGCGGCAATGGCGGGAGCGGCCGCAGCAACGACGGTGGTGACCAGCAAGATCCATGTTGCCAGCCCACCGAGGGAGGAGCCCTCGCGCCACACACCCTCCGAGAAGTTGGTCAGGAGCGCAAAACCCGGAAACGCCACGACCAGACTCCCCACCACCCCAAACAGAAAGGTCGGTATGAACACCTGCGATCCCTTTGCCCCATCGCTGTACTTCCACACGAACGGCCATGCCGTCGCCTTCCTGCCCCCTCCCATGGACTGCGTGGCCCTGTCCGGAAACACGCTGTCCACCTTGGTGCCATACGGTGCCGCGCCACCCATCGGCTGCGCGGACCCAGCCGAGAACACACTGCCCAAAGGGTCGCCTACCGGATCATCCACGAAGTGCGCCGACCTGTCGGGGAACAGGCCGTCTATTCCCTCGCCACTGTATAGCCCCCCGCCTTCCATAAACTGCGCGGCCCTGTCGGGAAACACACCATCCATCCCGTCACCATACCGCGCGTCATCATCCATGAGCCGCGTCGCCATAGCCACACCTACCTCCACTCGCGCCAAGCCCTCGCGTACAGCAGCACAGGCGCCCGCCGCGTCATAGCCCGACCTGCCAAGGAAAGCACTCCCATAAACGAGGACGATCATACACCACCACACAGGCCAAAAATCTCGCTCGACCGAACAAGCACTTCCTCGCTACCGGCGACTGTCACCCATGAGCGCTCACCCCTTACAGGAACACCACCTCAAGGCTAGCTCACACGACCGCTGTCCATGGAATAGACCCTGTCAGCCACGGCCATGGTGCTCGCCCGATGGCTCACGAGCAGTACAGTGCGCTTGCGACGCTGCCTGTCGAGGCTGCGCAGGATGATACCCTCATTGAGCGAGTCGAGATTGCTCGTGGGCTCGTCCAGGATCAGCAACGGTGCATCGTGCAGGAAGGCGCGAGCCAATCCCAGACGTTGGCGCTCACCTCCCGATAGGGTGTCTCCAAGCTCCCCGACCTCGGCGTCATACCCCTCCGGCAAGCCCATGATGAAGTCATAGACCGAAGCCGCACGACAGGCGGCATCGAGCTCCGACTGGATGGCATGAGGCTTGGCAATGAGTAGATTGTCTCTGATGCTCTGGTGAAAGAGATAGGTATCCTGCTCCACGAGCGCCTCCATATCGCGCAGGTTGTCCGTGCGGATGGTATCGATACGCTGGTCACTGATGGAGATCTGGCCTCGGTCAACATCCCAAAAGCGCATCATCAGGCGGCAGAGCGTTGACTTGCCCGATCCGCTCTTGCCCGCGATACCCACGATGGAGCCCTTGGGTATCTCGACCGTGACATTATCCAAAATCCTCTTGCGACCATACGAGAACGACGCGTTCTTGGCTGCGGCACCACCAAAGGAAATCGTGTCCCCCTCACTGACCTCCTCAACCACAGGCTCCTCCTCGAGCACGTCAATGACGCGATGTGCCGCAGCAAGGGTACCCTGCAGGGTCGAACCGAGACTGGCGAGCGCCACAGCCGGACCAAACGAGCCGAGCATGGCGGCGGCAGAGATGGCCACCGCACTCGCATCGACGACACCCGCCATATGAAGATTCACACCGACCAAGAGTTCTGCGAGCGAGAAGGCGGCTATGGCTGCGTCTGCGGCAGCGGAGCCGGTCGAACCTACAGCCGATATGGCGCGCTGCGCCCCGGCAAGCCTGCGCGACCGCTCGTCGAGCGTCCTGAGGCGTGACGCGCCAACATCAAACTGCAGAACCTCAGTGAGACCGCGCAAGCCATCGAGCACGAAGGTCGAGAGGCCTGCAGCTCGGTCCCGTACCACCCGCCCACCATTTCCGGAAACGCGAAAAACCATGATGGGCACCACGGCACCCACAACGAGCTGGGCGACGAGCATGACCAAGCCAAGCTGCCACGCAAAGCTCCCCGTGAAGGCCACCATGACCACCAGCATGAGCGCCGCGATACAGACGGGTGAGATCGTATGTGCGAAGAAGACCTCGAGTAGCTCTATGTCAGAGGTCAGCGTGGAGATGAGGCTACCCCGGTCAACACCTGACAGCCGTGCGGGAGCCAGGCGACGGAGGCTGGCAAAGACCTCGCTCCTGATGTGGGCAAGCAGCTTAAAGGCGATGTAATGGTTACAAATTTGCTCTGCATAACGCAAGATGCCGCGCAGCAGGGCCATCAGCGCCAACGTGCCGAGGCAGACGCCGAGCGAGAGGGGCGGTTCCTGGCGAAGCACGATGGAGCAGGCCTCCCAAACCGCAAGCACCGGCAAAAAGGTGGCGCAGCAGAAGCCCGCAACGCCACAGAGGACCGAGATGACCATGAAGCCCGAAAGTGGTCTCACAAGCCCCAGCATGCGCCATATGACACGGGCGTTACTCCGACTTTGCATCATCGGCCTCCCTAGCATTGCTATCGGCAATGGACGTGACGGGTACGTCTTTGGCATCGACATCAGCAGGCTCAGGCATGTCAACCACCTCGGTTTCGGTGGGTGCGGCGCTCACCTCTGCTGTGGGAGCTTCGTCTGCAGCGTCCTTTGCGACGGGCTCGGTACCTGCATCGTCAGTGTCGCTAAGGGCGTCAGCGTCACCTGTGCCGCCAGTGGCGTCAGAGCTCGCGTCCCCAGCACCACCGGCATCGGCCGTTCCACCCACCCCACCCGCTTCTGCAGCGTCCACACCCCCTGATGAGGCCTGCTCATCATCATCGATCTCGTCATCAAAGGGCGCGTCAAGCGTGGTGGGCTCAAAGGCCTCGAGCGCCTGCTGACCCTCCCAAAGTCGTCGATAGGTCGTGTTTTCAAGCAGGAGTCGCGCATGATCACCCTCGCCGACCACCCGGCCGTGCTCGAGCACATAGATCCTGCGAGCGGCCGTGACGTTTGCCAGGCGATGACTGATCAAGATCACGGCCTTGTAGCGAGCGATTCCGCGCACGGCCGTCATGATCGCCCTCTCGCTCTCGACGTCGATGTTGCTTGTGGCCTCGTCCAGAATATAGACGGGCGAGTTGTGCAGGAAGGCCCGAGCCAGGGCCAGACGCTGCCTCTGGCCACCGGAGAGGTTCTCTCCCCTCTTCTCGATCTTGGTGTCCAGACCATCCTGCGCGCGCAGGAAGGCCGCAAGGTCAACGCCCTCAAGAACCGACCACATATCCTCCTCAGAGGCGCGGGGATGCCCCATCAGGAGGTTATTTTTGACAGTACCCGCAAAGAGGTAACTTGCCGCAGGCACCGTCGTCACGTAACGTGCGAGGGCCTTGCGATCGAAGTGCGCGAGCGGTCTGCCACCAAGAAGGAGCTTGCCCTCATAACCCTCCGCGCGCCCTGCCAGAAGCGCGGCTATCGTTGACTTGCCCGATCCTGACTCGCCAACGATGGCGGTGAGCCCGACGGAGGGAATGTCGACCGAGACGTCGTGCAGCACCTCGCGCCCACCGTCCCATGAGAAGCTCACGTGACTCATGAGCAGGTGATCTCCCTGCGCCGGGACCTGAGTGCCACCCTCGGTGGGCTCCTTGAGGTCGAGCAGGTTGAAGATCCTGTCGGATGCCGCCATGCCGCTCATGGCGACATGGAAGTATGAGCCCAAACGTCGCAGGGGACGGAAGAAGTCGACCGAGAGCAAGGCCACCAACAGGGCCTCCGTGAAGTCGATAGATCCCACCGAGAGAAGCCACAGCGCCATGCCCATACCTGCCGCAGCCCCGCCAAAGGCTCCGACATCCATGAACACGATGGAGTTGAGCTGGGTGCGCAGGACCCTCATCGTGACGGCTCGGAAACGCTCCGCCTCCTCGTCCATGACCTCGTGTCGGGCCTTGTCCGCCTGGTAGATCTTGAGGGTCGTGAGTCCCTGGAGGCTCTCAAGGAATGAGTCTCCAAGACTCGTGTACTCATCCCAGTAGGAGGACAACACACCCTTGGCCGTCCGCCGCACCAAGACGATGACCAAGGGGATGAGCGGCACGAAGACAAGAAGCACGAGCGCTGCGGGCCAGGCTGCGGGTGCCATGAGGAGGAGGGCGACAAACAGGGTGATCGGTGCGAGGATTGCGCTGAAGAGCTGAGGCAGGTACTGGCCAAAGTAGGTCTCGAGCTGCTCGCAGCCCTCGACGGAAAGTTGCACGACCTCGGCTGTGGGGACCCTCTTGTTGTAGCTTGGACCCAAGCGCAAGAGCTTCTCGTAGATCCTGTGGCGCAGCACGCGCTTGACGTCTACGGCGGCAGCAAAGCTCTCGCGTGATGCCAGCTTGGTAGAGATGGCCTTGAGCGCAAGCGCGACAAGGCCGACTACGAGCGCCCGCCGCATGCCGCCAACATCCAGGGCGCCCTCCAGAGCGAGTGTGAGCGTCGAGCACACCACCCACACGAAGGCGATGTTCGAGACGAGTCCCAACCACCGCAGAGCGACCGTCAGAAACACATGCCACGGCGCCCCCGGCACAAGCTCGAACAGCCTTTTTCTTATCATGTGAGCCCCACCACACCTCGCGCTGCCAACGCGGCACCGTCCGTCGCCAAACGTTACCAACATGCACTCGTTTACTCGTTTGCCCTCATAGGATAGCAAATTATGTAGAATGATGGGACCCGACACGGCTGTCCTCTCGCAAAAGCGAGTGATTTTCTAAAGGGATCAGATACGCAAGCTTGTGTGACGGTCTATAGTCACGCAGGTCAGGCGCGTAGCCTGGAGTCGAGACTGGGCGATCCACTCACGCCGGGAGCCACCCAGCCCAAAGGAAGCCGACGCGAGGATAGGAGTCTTCATGCCAAACTCGTCCTACAAGGCAAAGCAGCTGATCGTCATGAGACGCGACCTCAAGATGCGCAAGGGAAAGGTCGCGGCCCAGGCGGGACACGCCTGCGTCGAGGCAACCCTAGCGGCACTCGTCCGGGAGGGGCGCCAAGACCAGCTGCGCGTGGCACCGGACGGCAGTCGAGTCTACCTCGACGACGAGAACGGGATACCGACGGCACTCTCCGACTGGTTCGACGCCGGCATCGCAAAAGTCTGCGTCTACGTGGACTCCGAAGATGAGCTGCTCGACATCGCGGCACAGGGACGCGAGCGCAACTTCATCGTCGCACTCATCCGTGACGCGGGCCTCACGGAGTTCCACGGTAAGCCCACACATACCTGCCTTGCCTTCGAACCTCTGCACGCCGATGAGATCGACCCCATCACTGGCGAGCTCCCGCTATACTAAAGAGGCTCTGCGAAACTACATCCTGGTCCCATCGCACGAGGCATCGTCACGTCACCGACCGATGACGCAACTCGCAGTTCTCTCGCCGACGGGCACCCAAAAAGGTGCTGTAATAGGGATGGTCTTCGGGTGACGGCCGCCATGGGGGCGGAGGCCCGAGCATATGGAACGAGAGACGCGCGTTCCAAGAAGAAAGGAGCCATCATGGCCGAGAATGACGGGCGCATGCAGCTGGTGATCGTACGCCACGGCGAGAGCGAGTGGAACCTCAAGAACCTCTTCACCGGCTGGACTGACGTCGACCTCACCGATACGGGCCGCGAGGAGGCTGCCGCAGGCGGCAAGGCGCTTCGCGAGGCAGGCTTCGACTTCGACGTATGCTATACCTCGCTGCTAAAGCGTGCCATTCACACCCTTGACATCGTGCTCGACGAGCTTGACCGCGCCTGGCTTCCCGTCCACAAGACCTGGCGCCTCAATGAGCGCCACTACGGGGCCCTGCAGGGCCTTAACAAGGCCGACGCAGCTGCTGAGCACGGCGAGGACCAAGTCCTCATCTGGCGTCGCTCCTTTGACGTCCAGCCTCCCGCACTCAAGCCAGGCGACAAGCGCGATCCCCACATCCAGGCACAATTTCGCGAGGTGCCGCAGGAGGACCTCCCCTACACCGAGTGCCTCAAGGACACCATCGCCCGTGCCTGGCCCTACTTCGAGCAGCACATCAAGCCCGAGCTCGAGGCCAAAAAGCGCGTTCTCATCGCCGCCCACGGCAACAGCCTGCGCGCGCTCGTGATGGAGTTCGAGCACCTCACGCCCGACGAGATCCTGAAGGTCAACATCCCCACCGGCGTGCCCTGCTCCTATACCTTCGACAGCAACTGGAACATCACCGACAAGCACTACATCGGCGATCCCGAGACCATCGCAAAGAAGATCGAGGCCGTCGCCAACCAGGGCAAGGTGAAGAAGTAGCCGCCAGTCTGACCTGAGATTGCTGTCCGTTGGCATCCGATCGGCGGCACTAAAGCGCCTGGTCCCTCGTATGGGACCAGGCGCGCTGCTTAGGCTTGAATGACGCCTCGTAATTTGCTAGAATGCCACATTAGACTTACTCACATGGGGTGAGCAATTGCGAAGTCGCCCAGGGCCTCCTGGACATCGTGTCGTGGGGAGATGGCATCATGGGATATCGGGAGGGCAGCTCGCTGCTGCGCATCGTATCGGTGACCTGGATGGTGATCTGCGTTCTGTGCATCATCATGCTGATGTGGTTAAGCTCCTTGGGACAGAGTGTGGAGCAGTACCGTGCCGACTTTGGCTCGGACACAGTGGATTACGTCAGGTTCATGCAGAAAAACGCGGGCATCCTGTACCTCGATTACCTGTTTCAGATCTTCGTGGGCGTGGTCGGTTACCGCGCGGGACAGCGTAACGGTGAGAACACCCTCGCGTTTGTCCTCGGTAGGATATTCTTGGTCATACGCCTCTTGTCACTGCTCTCTGATTTTACCATCCTTACCTTCTTCTTCGCCTTTCTTGCCGCACTTTACGTCTATGGCGTCTACGAGACGAGGCAAAATAACGGATACCGGGCTGGCGGCTGGTAGCGCAAGTAGCTCACGACCAAGGACAGATGGCCATGGGGACCCTCAGCGTCACATGGCCTCGCAGAGGAGGATGGCCTGGTGACAGACTATGGAGATGGGGTCTTCATGCAGGACGAGGGAAGCGCGCTGCTGCGACGGGTATCGCTCGCATTGAGCATATTTTGGGGCGTAGGCCTCGTAAGCATGGTCTGCACAAGCGCGATACTACAGAACAGCTCGCTGCACTCACAGATTGACCCACAGGTATACCAACAGGCCGTTGACTCCCTGCATGGTCGAACGTCTATCCCGCTTTCTATGCTCGCCCTTGCTGCGTTTGAAGTCGTCACGGGCATCGTCGGCTATCGTGCGGGAAAGCATGATGGCAAGAACACTCCAGCCCTCGTTCTGGGTATCGTCTCTGTGGCCATACCTGCCATACAGCTCGTCGCACACTTGCCTCAGCTGAACGTGGGCAACCTCATTGCTCTTGTCCTGTCCATCCTCTATGTGTATGGGGTCATCCAGACGAACCAGCACTACGCAGGTACCCTTTGCGCGACTATTACACCGGGTAAGGGAGATCGTCTCCTGCTGCGCAGGATGTCAATCACTCTGATGGCGTGGTCCACGTTTGATCTCGTCTGCGTTCTGTTGTTGGGACTGCCGCAAACGCCGCTCATGTGCACGTACATGATCGTGCGCCTCCTGATTGGCATCATCGGCCATCAGGCGAGCACCCACGACGGCCCTTCGGACACCCGTCGCATCCTTCTGATGGGCATCTTCCTGAGCGCGGCCGACGCCGTGTTCACCGCGCGGGACTGCTATCGTCTGATCGTGGATACATCCTTTGGCTTTCCTTTGGGAAATGCCATAGACCTCTTCATGTCCGTCCTCTTCCTGCTTGGTGCCATCCGGCTGCGCAAGGGTGCGGCTGCAGGCGGGGCGTACGAGACAGGTGGTATGAACGACAACTGGGAAGGCATCAATGGCAGCAGGCTTGGTTGGTAGGACAGCCGAGCAGAGCTCCTTTCGCCTTGCCGGGCTGACGCACTCCCTCCTCGATGCCCCACAGACCCTGGAGCACCGAGGAACCTACCGAGGCACCCACCAGAACTGAGGTGAGACACACCAGAGCCCGGCGTCCCTACTCGCTCCTGAGCGCCTCGACCGGATCACGACGGGCCGCGCTCATGGCGGGCATGGTACCGGCGACGAGCGTGAGCACGACCGAGACCGCTATCAGCGCCAAGGCATTCTGCGGCGTGAGCGCCATGATGTTCGAGACCTTCTGCGTCTGCTCGACGATGCTGTTGACCGGTACGGACACCACGTACACCACAGCCATGGCAAGAACTCCCGAGAAGAGTCCCTCTATCACAGTCTCGGCGTTGAAGATGTTGGCGATGCCGAGCTTCGAGGCACCCATCGCGCGGAGGATGCCTATCTCCTTCCTGCGCTCGAGCACCGAGATATGCGTGATGATGCCGATCATGATGGAACTCACCACGAGCGAGATCGACACGAAGGCGATCAGGACGAGGGACACCATGTCCACGATGCTCGTAACCGAGCTCATGAGCGTCCCCGCAATGTCGGTGTATTGGATGGTCTGGCTATCGTCGCCCGCGCCACTCACCTTCCTGTTATAGCCGTCGATGATGTCAAGAACACCCTGCTTGGCCTTGAAGTCCTTGGGGTAGATCCTGATGGACTCCGGACTGGCGACGTCAGCGTAGCCGAGCTTCTTGAGGTCGCTCTCGTAGCTCAGGTCCTTGGCATTCATGAAGTTGGTGAGCAGGGACGTCAGGTCATCCTGGCTCACGTTGAGCCTGATGGCGCTCGCGAAGGCCGTCGGGTCTACGCTGAATCCATCCTGCATGGCACTCGTAAGTGTTGCCATCTGCTTCTGGAGCTGCCCCGAGATGGCGCTCGAAAGCTGCGTGCCCAACTGACCCGTCGCCGCCGCCATCTGCTGCTGCATCTGGAGGGCGAGCTGCGTCGCCATCGCCTGGGCCGCCTCTGACATGAGGGAGCCTAGGGCCTCGGAGAAGTACGGCACGAACTGCTTGGTCAGGTAGTCCTGCATGGCCCCTTCCACGAGCCTCGAGGCCTCCTCCCCAAGCAGACCCCGCAGCTCCGCAAGCACCTCCTTGGCTGTCTCATCGTTTGAGAGGTACTCCCGCAGATACGCGACGTAGCCCGATACACGGCCGCCATCAGCTGCAGGTCCGCTGGGGGTATCGCCTGATGCGCCTGCGGCATTCGCGGCCCTCGATCCCGCTGCCGGGCCAGGCCCCGCCCAAGGACCTAACTCCCCCGGATGGTTCTTCTCCATCCATGCGATAAAGCCGCTCGCGAGCTTGTTGGCGCCTTGGGTGATACGCTTGGCCTGCTCGTCGGTGAGTCCCGAACCAAGATCCGCAAGCCCGCTCCTTGCCAAGTCGAACTTGGGTGCGTTGCCCAGGATCTTTGACATCGTGTCCGCGTCGAAGATCGAGGCGAGTGCGCTGGTGTCAAGGCTCATCGAACTCATGTCGAAGCCCGATGGGTCAAGGCTCACCCCCGAGAGGTCGAGCTCGCCCATGTCGGCCGCCGACCTGCCAAGCGCACTCGAGTCGAAGGAGAAGGCCCTCTTGAGCGCGCCCTGGTCGATCGTGAACATCGAGCTCATGTCAAAGGCCCTGCCTTGGCTGTCCCGAAGTTCCTCGAAGGTCTTACCTGTGAAGACGTCCACGTCGGGGTTGGCGAGCTGCTCTCGCACTATCTGGGAGTCAGACGACTCCTGGATGAGCCTACGGGTGAGCGCCGAAGTGTAGGAGATGCCCTCGCGCACGCTCGTGGAGCCCGCAGCGTCAGAGGGCCTCACGACACCCACGACCCTGAGCGTGATGCCCTCGTCGAGCCTCTCCCTCATGTAGCCCTCGTCGTCGGACATGTCTGTCCACGTACCCTGCGCCTCGTTTTTCTGGTAGAGGGCACTCGCGGGTATCACCTTGAAGGTCATGCCCATGGCGTCGTCGTAGGTGAACGCCCGGGTGTTATCGGGCATCTTCACCTCCTCGCCGTTCAGCATCTGCTGTGTCATCTGGCGCATGACGTCGGGATCATAGAACCCCAGGCTATAGAGGGTGTAATCACTGATGCACCCATCCTTGTCGAGTGTGAGCACCGCCTCGTCAGCCGCCTCGGGCCAGCGGCCCCTGACCACGCGCAGCTGACTTTCGAGCAACCTGCGGTCATCCACGAGCTCACTGAAGGACGAGTTCGTGGAGCCGCCCGTGAGGGCCGAACCCATGGCCCCACTGGCCATCTTCCTGCCCGTCTCGGAGGGATTGAGCCTCACGATGCCCTTGGAGCTGTCGCTCTCGAAGACCTGTGGGGCGATGCCATAGCCATACTGGACGTCGGCCGCGTATCGACCGATGTCTGACGCGTCGCCTTCCAGGTAGCGCTTAAACGATGCGAGGTCATTAGACTTGACCTTGGCGAACATGTCTGCGGCGAGCCTCGTCTGCCTGATCTCGCCAGATCCGTCCACGCCGGCCTGGTCAGACTCGCTCGACTCCGAGCTGCCCTTACTACCCGTCCCCATCGCGGACGAGAGCAGGGTTGCGACGTCTAGGCTGCTCTTGTTGATCGTGAGCGGGTAGCTTGAGAGCGCATCCTCCTCCGTCTTGGTGATGTAGTGGTTGACACCGTTGGAGAGGGCGAGGATGGCCGCGATGCCGATGATGCCTATGGAACCTGCGAAGGCCGTGAGCGCCGTTCGCCCCTTCTTGGTCATGAGGTTGTTGAACGAGAGCGAGAGTGCAGTGAGAAATCCCATCGAGGCACGCCGGCTCCGTCGCTTGTCGAGTCTGCTCGTACCCACAGGCGGCATGACGCCGGTCACGTCTGCGTCAGGCTCTCCCCTCCCGTCTGAGGCCCCCGCAGGCGACCCACCAAACACAGGGGTCTGCGCCGCCGCACCATCGATCGCGGACTTGGCCATGCCGGAAGTCCCCACGGCCAGGGCCGCGTCGTCCGAGAGCGGATCCGTGTCTCCGTCTATGCGCCCATCCTGCACGCGGATGATGCGCGTCGCATAGCCCTCGGCAAGCTCGGGGTTGTGCGTCACCATCACGACCAGGCGGTCATCGGCCACCCGCTTGAGGATGTCCATGACCTGGATACCGGTCTCGCTGTCAAGGGCGCCGGTCGGCTCGTCGGCGAGCACAATGTCGGGGTCGTTCACGAGGGCGCGGGCAATCGCCACGCGCTGCATCTGGCCACCCGAGAGCTGGCTCGGCCTCTTGTGGACGTGCTCCGCAAGCCCCACCTCCGTGAGGGCCTCGACGGCACGACGGCGTCTCTCGGCGCGCCCCACACCCGAGAGCGTGAGGGCAAGCTCCACGTTGGAGAGTATCGACTGGTGTGGTATGAGGTTGTAGCTCTGGAAGACGAAGCCCACACGGTGGTTGCGGTAGTTATCCCAATCCCTGGGACGATAGCTCTTGGTCGAGACACCGTTGATGATGATGTCGCCCGAGTCAGCCCGGTCAAGGCCACCAAGGATGTTGAGCAGCGTGGTCTTGCCCGAGCCAGAGGGACCAAGCACGGCCACGAACTCATTGTCACGCAGACAGACCGAAACCGCATCGAGTGCGACCTGGGTGAAGGAGCCAGTCCTGTACGCCTTCGAGACATCCCTGAGCTGAAGCATGCGCGCCTACCTTGTCGCCGGACGTTTGCGGCCCCCGACCCTGAAGGCCACTGGTCGCATTGAAGCCTCGCACGCAGCCGGCATAGTTTGAAAGATTACTCACTAACTTTTGAAAGAATACCCGCTTGCTTGGCCGGCGACACCTGTGCAACCTGAGTCCACATCGTACACACAGTCGGGACCCGTCTCGCGACCGCGCTCAGCGATCCGCCTCGAGCAACCCCCTCTTGTACTCGTAGGCGGCCGCGATGATCTCGCAGCAGCCCTGCCTTCCGAACACCGAGCGGTCCACGATGAGGTCCTTGTCGGTGTACATGTCCCACTTGCCTGCGGAGTACCGGGTATAGAATCGCTCGCGACGGTGCTGCATGCGCCTCACGAGCACGAGCGCGTCGTGCGTGGAGAGGCCCCTCTTGTCACCCACGATCCTGACGCGGCACTCAAGCGGCGCCGTCACGAGCACCGAGATCAGGTTGGGGTTGTCACGCAGAATGTAGTCAGAGAGGCGCCCCTCGATGATGCAGCTCTTGCTGCTTCCAAGGTCGAGTATGACCTGCTTCATGGCCTTAAAAAGCTTGTCGGCACCCGTACGCTGGTCCGTCGAGTCGGGCAGGAAGGCCAGAGGGCCACGCTGGGTGCGCTCGTCGTAGGCAGCCGCCTCGTCCACATCCACGCCCATACGCCGGGCGGAGCGCACGAGCAGCTCGTTGTCGTACAGGGGAAGCCCCAGGCGTACGGAGAGGAGCTTGCCCACCTCATGGCCCTCGGCCCCGTAGTCACGGGCGATTGAGATGACGATGGGGTCCCTGTCGCCGTGACCTCCGGCGACATCTGTACTGTGACGTGCGTCGATGTAGCTGTCGCTCATGTCGTTCCCTTCGAAGACAGACGCGTTGGTAGAGGACTTCGCCTTGGGTCAGGCGGCAACAATACGTCGCTGGTAGGCACGGACAACCAGCGAGATGGCGAAGTTCAAGACGAAGTAGGTGAGAAGGACGAAGCCATAGAGCAGAAGGATCTGCTGGAGCGTGGAGGCCTGGCCCATGACGACGGCCGAGTTCCTCATGAACTCATGGACGTCGATGCCACGCAGGTACGAGGTGTCCTTAATGACGGTCGTGCACTGGCTGAACAGCGCCGGCACGATCATCTTGAACACCTGGGGCAGCACAATGAGACACATCGTGGCAAAGAAGCCAAAGCCCTGGGACTGGGCGGCCTCAAACTGCCCCTTGGGCAGGGCGTTGAGCCCCCCGCGCACGATCTCGGCCATGACGGCCGAGGTGAACACCGTAAAGGCGAGGATCGATATGAGGACGTTGTCCCCCTGTATCGTGAAGCGGAATATCAGGATCCAGAGCAGGTTGGGCGTACAGCGGAAGAGCTCTATGTAGGCGCTCACGATCCAGCTGAGCCAGCGGAGCCTGCCTGTGCAATACGTCTTCATAAGTGCGAGGATCGTGCCAAAGATGATAGAGAGTCCTATGGAGGCGAGTGAGATGACGATGGTGTTGAACAGGCCTTGGAGCATGAAGCTCACGTTGCTGGCGGTGAAGATCTCCATCTCTACACCACCTTGGTGCCCGTGGCAGCGACGGACGCGCGTCCCTTGGCTTGCTTGCCCGCCCTGGGCGTCTGCTTGCTGCGAGCCTCGAGCCACGTGATGAGCATGGCAATGGGAAAGCAGATGAGGAAGTACAGGACGCAGCACACGACGTAGCCCTGCAAATATCCCGTGTCGGCGACGATGATGTCTGACTGGTACATGAGGTCGCCCCCGGCTATCAGCGCGAGCACCGAGGTATTCTTCACGAGGTTCAGCGCCTGGTTTGCCAAGGGCGGCAGGATGATGCGAAAGGTCTGGGGCAAGATGATGTAGCGGTACGCCTGCACCCGCGAGAAGCCCTGGGACTGGGCGCCCTCCATCTGCCCGCGCGGTATCGCCTCGATGCCGGTACGGATGACCTCGGCCACGTACGCGCCGTGATAGAGACCGACGCACACGACCACGAGCAGGAAGGGAGCTATCCTCACCACATGCTCGGCGCCCATGGCAGCCTGCAGTATCATGGGACCTGCGGTGTAGACGAAGAACACCTGCACCACGATCGGCGTGTTCTGGAAGAACTCGACGTAGACGCGGGCGATGGCACGCAGCACCCCCGAGCGCGTGGTCGAGAGGACGCCCAGCAGCGTTCCCACCACGAGCGAGAGGACAAGCCCCAGAAGCGAGACCCCCACCGTAAAGAGGAACCCCTGCCACAGGAGGTCCGCGTTGGCGAGCGTCGCAGCCCACCTGTCAGCGTTGGCAAGTTCCATGCTGTCAGCCCCTTCCTAAAGCAGGCCGTAACGCTCGGCGAGCGCATCGATGCTGCCGTCTGAGACCATGCGGGCGACCACCTCATCGCAGAGGTCCGAGAGCTCCGTCGCTTGCTTGTTGGTACAGACGCCGTAGCGCTGCTCCCCAAAGACAAGGTCGGGCTCGAGGAGCTCATTGCTGTCGTTAAAGTAGCCCCCCAGGATGGAACGGTCGATGGCGAACACGTCGATGTTGCCCGAGGCAAGAGCTGCGGCGAGCGTGGGATAGTCGAGATACTGCGGGTAGCTCACACTGATGTCACCAAGGCCCTGGTCCTTGAGCATCTGTTGCATGAGCTTCTTCGTGTTGGCGCCCTCGCCAACGCCGACGACCCTACCATCGAGGTCGGCGAGGGTCTTGAGGCCCGAGGACTTGAGGACGAGCATGCCAATGGAGTCCGTGTAGTAGGGATCGGTGAAGTTCCAGGACCTCTTGCGCTCCTCTGTGATCGTGTAGGTTGCGCACACAAGGTCCACCTGGCCCGAATCGACGAGCGGGCCTCTGGTCTTGGCTGTGACGCCCGTGAAGTCAACGAGACCCCTCTCTTGCGCCTCGACCGCCGTCACGGAGAAGAGGCGCGCCGCGATCTCGTAGCAGATGTCTATCTCCATCCCACGAAAGGTACCCGTGGCAGGATCCTGGTAGCCATATCCCGGAACATCAGTCTTGACACCACACTTGAGACGACCACGGGCCCTCACGGCAGACACGCCGTCGGCGGCGCTGAGCGAGCCCGGGCCGGCACAGCCCATAAGCGAGAGACCCGCCGAGGCCACAGCCAGTATCGCGCCCACGAAGGAGCGCCTCGTAAGGGTTGGTGGACATATGGCGTCACGCCCCGTGCCGCCCTTGCCACCTGCAAGGCCCACGATGCCCATGATCCCGAAGCCGCCTTGCTCTCGACTGTTCTGCCTCATGTCCCCTGTGCCTCCTCTTACTTGAGGATCTTGTCGAGAAACTCCTGGCAACGTGGGTTGTCAGGATGGGTGAAGAAATGCTCGGGCGTACCCGTCTCGAGGATCTGGCCGTCATCCATGAACACCACGCGGTCAGCCACCTGACGCGCAAAACCCATCTCGTGCGTCACGCAGATCATCGTGATGTTCTCTTGGGCCAGCTCGACCATCACGTTGAGGACCTCGTTGACCATCTCGGGGTCTAGCGCACTCGTGGGCTCATCGAGCAGCATCACGGGCTGCTTCGTGCAGAGCGCCCGTGCGATGGCGACGCGCTGCTGCTGGCCACCCGAGAGGTTCTGGGGGTACTCGTCCGCCTTATGGGCAAGGCCGACGCGCTCCAAGTTGGCGCGGGCGGTGCTCTCGGCCTCCTCGCGACTCTTGCCCTGCAGCCGTATTGGTGCGAGCGTGAGATTGCCCATGACGGTCATGTTGGGATAGAGGTTGAACTGCTGGAACACCATCGAGGTGTAGGTACGCGTGACCTCAAGGTGATTCTTGCGCGTGAGGAGCGTGCCCCCCACGCGCACCTCACCGCTCGTGGGCTCCTCGAGCCAGTTGATGGAGCGAATGAGGGTCGACTTGCCCGAGCCCGATGGGCCAATGAGCACGACCTTCTCACCCTCGCGCACGTTCAGGCTCACGTCCTTGAGGACGTGTAGGTCACCAAAGTACTTATCGAGGTGGCTGATCTCTATCATGTCGGCCATATGTATCCCTCCTCACTGGACCCATCGCGCCATTCGCGACTCGATCTCGTGGTGGTCGCTGGCAGGCGAGGCCTTGGTCGCTCACGGCTGCAACGCCGCCTTAGTCCATGGCATACGTTTTCCATCTGTCCTGTTGCCCTTAACCGATCCAGGCAGAAGACCATAGCTATTCTAGACGAGTTGTCGCATACGCGTCGTGACGACGCGCGGCGCGACCCTAAGGTTTATCGGCGCGTCACCATCCCGAAACGCCCTGACGTGCCTCCCGCCACCCCACACCCGGCAATGACGCCTGAGCTGGCGCCGACAGAGGACCAGGCACGCGCCCTTCGCCACCCCGCACCTTCTTCGTGTACACTCTACGTACGGCGCTCGTAAGGTGCCATAGCCTTGCAGCAGGAGGCCAGAGGACCGCACAGAGAGAGGATAGTGCCATGGAGGGAAGCGTCTACATCGCCGCATCTGCAACCGTCACGGGCGACGTCTCGATGGGAACGGATAGCTCTGTCTGGCACGGAGCGGTCGTGAGGGCCGACTGCGCCCCCATCATCATCGGCGTGAGGAGCAACGTGCAGGACAACGTCACCATCCACGTCGATCCTGGCTTTCCGGTGCACGTCGGTGAGGGGGTCTCCATTGGCCACAACGCCATCGTGCACGGCTGCACGGTCGGCGACAACACCATCATCGGCATGGGCGCTATCCTCCTCAACGGTGCGAGAGTCGGGCGCGACTGCATCGTGGGCGCAGGCGCGCTCGTGACCCAAGGGACCGAGATACCAGACGGTAGCCTCGCGTTTGGCAGCCCAGCACGGGTGAGGAGGGCGATGTCTCCCGATGAGATCGGACGCAACCGTGACAACGCGCTCGAGTACGTGCAACTCGCACAGAAAGAGCTGCCCCTTCGCTCGAGCTAGCACAACGCCCTCAGAATTGTGCTGGGTACGAGACGCCACATGCGCACCGAATGGTCGCTTCGTCGCCACCGAACGCCCGGAGCCTCGTGCCCAAAACCTGTGGGACACGGACGCGAGAGAGTCTACCGCTTACAGGCGCTCAGCGATACTACGCACGAGCTTGACGCTGTCATCCCAGCCAAGGCAGGCATCGGTGATCGACTGTCCATAGACCCCGCCGCCCACGTCCTGGCTGCCACCAACGAGGTAGGACTCGACCATGAGGCCACGGAAGAGCCTCGCGATGTCTGAGCTGCGGCGCACGGAGTCAAGGACCTCCATCGCGATGCGCCCCTGCTCACCAGGGCGCTTGCCGGAATTGTCGTGGTTGCAGTCAATGATGACGGCAGGGTTCTCGTAAGCAGCCGGATCGTAGGTCTCAGCAAGGCGCTCCAGGTACTCGAAGTGGTAGTTGGGATAGTTCACACCGTCGTCACCCACGTACCCGCGCAGGAGGGCATGCGCGAGGGGGTTGCCCGTCGTCTCAACCTCCCAGTTGCGAAAGATGAAGGTCTGGCGGGCCTGAGCGGCATGTATCGAGTTCAGCATGACCGCAGTGGAGCCGCCCGTAGGGTTCTTCATGCCCACGGCACCACAGACGCCGCTCGCCACAAGACGATGCTGCTGGTTCTCCACCGAGCGGGCCCCCACGGCCACGTAGGAGAGCAGGTCTATCAGGTACTGATAGTTCTCTGGATAGAGCATCTCATCGGCAGTGAACATGCCCGACTCCTCCACCACACGCAGGTGCATGTGACGGATCGCCTTGACGCCCTCGAGCAGGTCGGGCGCACCGTTCGGGTCTGGATTGTGAAGCAGGCCCTTGTAACCCGTACCCTTCGTGCGCGGCTTGTTGGTGTAGACGCGCGGGATAAAGAGGAGCTTGTCCGCAACCTCCTCCTGAAGGCTCGCGAGGCGGACCACGTAATCGAGCACCGAGTCCTCGCGATCTGCAGAGCACGGGCCCATAACGAGCAGGAGGCGAGGATCCTCTCCTTTGATCACAGAGGCGACGGCCTCGTCGAAGCTGCGCTTTCTGTCCGCAAGATGGGCAGGAAGGGGCATCTCCTCGCGAATCTCTTGGGGAATGGGTAACCTGCGCTTGAACTTCATCGCCATTGAATGCATCCTCCTAGCCCTCAACCACCTGTGTTGGTCACGTGCATTATGCCACGTGTTTGCCTCGAGTGGTCAAGACCGTCTCAGATGTTGCAGAATCGTAAGGCACGGCATGGACACACCTGAGCATCAAGTCACACGAAGCAACTCGTCTTGACCCGATAACATGCACATGCAGCCTGACGACATGCGCCCACAGAAAGACCAGCGAGTTGTGTAAGCTTCGGGAAACCGCTATGGCTGCGCGCATTTGCGCAAGAATAGGACATGCACAGAGAGAGGGAGGGCGTATGGCCTGCACAACCATTCTCGTTGGCAAGAACGCAAGCTACGATGGATCGACCATCATCGCGAGGAACGAGGACTCGCCTGCGGGCCAGTTCACGGCGAAGCGCATGAAGGTCGTCCTTCCCGCCGATCAGCCCCGCCACTATCGCTCCACCATCAGCCATGTGGAGATTGACCTGCCTGACAACCCCTTGCGCTACAGTTCGGTTCCGGATGCCTGCACATCTAAGGGCATCTGGGCGGCGGCAGGCGTGAACGAGGCTGACGTCGCAATGACCGCGACCGAGACTTTGACCTCAAACGAGCGCGTGCTTGGTGCCGACCCCTTGGTCGAGCTCACAGAGGCCAGGGGCAAAAAAGGTGAGGCGGACTATGTGGGCGAGCAGAGCGGCGGCATAGGCGAGGAGGACATGGTCACGCTCGTCCTCCCCTACATCCGCTCGGCCCGCGAGGGTGTCAAGCGCTTGGGTTCGCTCCTCGAGGCGTACGGCACCTACGAGATGAACGGCATCGCCTTCTCGGACGTCGATGAGATCTGGTGGCTCGAGACCGTGGGCGGACACCATTGGATCGCGCGGCGCGTGCCGGACGATTGCTACGTCACGATGCCCAACCAGCTTGGCATCGACGAGTTTGACCTCGCTGACGCCCGTGGCAAGAAGTCCGAGTTCATGTGCTCTGCCGATCTCGAGACATGGATGGACGAGCACCATCTCGACCTGATGACCATCACCGCCCGCGCCGCAGTCGAAGCAAAGGGCAGCAAGACAGACGGAGCAAGAATCAGTGAGGCAAGCGCAGCTGCGACGCGCATCTTCAATCCGCGTGACGCCTTTGGCAGCCACTCCGACGCCGATCACGTCTACAACACGCCGCGAGCTTGGTCCATGCACCGCTACCTTGCACCTCACGGTGGTTGGGACGACCCCGCCGGGGCCTTGGGGCCAGAGTCAGATGACCTCCCCTGGTGCAGGGCCCCCGAGCGCAAGCTCACGATAGAGGACGTGAAGTACGCGCTCTCCCTCCACTACCAGGGAACGCCGTTTGACCCCTACGGACGGCTGGGCAGTGACTCCACACGTGGGATCTACCGCCCCATCGGCATCAACCGCAACAACTTCCTCGCCGTCCTGCAGATCAGGCCCTATGCCCCTGCGGGTAGCAGGGCGCTCCAGTGGATGGCCTTTGGCTCCAACATCTTCAATGCGCTCGTACCCCTCTTCGCCAACGTGAACGAACTGCCCGAGTACCTCTCGAACACCGAGGAGGGGCGTGTCTCAACCGAGAGCCTCTACTGGGCAAGCCGCCTCATCGCCGCTCTGGCTGACGCACAGTTCTCGCTCAACACCGCCCACATAGAGCGCTATCAGCTCGCCGTGGGCTCGAAGGGCCATGCATTGGTGGCAAAGGCGGACCGTGAGGTCGCGAAGCTCGCGTACGCGGATGCGGCAGCACGGCTCGTGGCAGCCAACGAGCGGCTCGCTGCCATGCTACGCGACGAAACCGACCGACTCCTCTTCAACGTCCTCTTCACAACGAGCGAGAACATGCGAAACGCATATTCGCGAAGCGACGGATAGGTGCGCAGACACAGGCAGCTGCCCAAGAGGGAGCAAGAGCCGCTACAGCAATCGAGGTAAGCCCATGGAAATGACCCAGCAAAAGCAAGGCCTCATCAAGGAGACGCGACAGTACTCGACGGGGGAGGAGATCGCCAACTCGGTCTCGCACGGGGTAGGCGTGCTCCTCTCCATAGCAGCGCTCGTGCTGCTCATCCTACGGGCGATGGACCATGGGGGTGGCACCCGCCTTGTGGCGGCCCTCCTCATGGGCATCTCGCTCATCCTTGAGTTCCTCTTCTCGACGCTCTACCACGCACTCGTGCCCAAGAGAGCCAAGTCGGTCTTTCGCATCCTCGATCACAGTGCCATCTATCTGCTCATAGCCGGAAGCAACGCGCCCTTTGAACTCATAACCCTCGCCAATCGCGGTGGCCTGCAGCTCACCTTTCTCATCTGGGGCATCGCGATCGCCGGCGTCATCGCCGAGGTACTCCTCAAAGAGAGGCAGCCCCACTGGCTTTCGGCCCTCATCTATCTCGCGATGGGCTGGTTCATAGTCTTTCGCATCACGGACCTCTATGAGCTGCTGCAACCGCCCGCCTTCATGCTCCTCGTGGCCGGAGGCATCTGCTACACCATAGGCGTCGGCTTCTATGTGGCCAAGAAGGTTCCTTACCTGCACTTCGTCTGGCACCTCTGGGTGCTCGCAGGCGCCACCTGCATCACACTCTCCGCACTGCTCTACGTAGTCTAGCCACTGCGAAGAACGTGCGGCCGCGCCAAGCAGGGTGTCCTATGCCAGCTCGGCGATAAGTTCGGCGGTCGAGACTATCCTTGAGCCGTAGCACTTCCTGAAGTGCTCGAGGGCGCCCTCCTGCGTCCCACAGAGGAACGTACGGGTGGCATCCTCGACAACGATGGAATCGTACCCCAAGAAGTAGGCATCGCCAAGCGTGTGAAGCACGCAGATGTTCGTGTCCGCACCGATGGCGATAAGATGGGTCACGCCCAGCTCGCGCAGGGTGAGGTCGAGGTCAGTGCCAAAGAAGCCACTGTAGCGACGCTTGGGGATGATGAAGTCCCTCTCTCCGGAACCCGCCTCGAGGGCGGCGATCGGCGCAGTCTTGCCGGCAATGCCATGCTCGCCCCACAACTCGAGCTCCTTGTCGATGCCCAGTATGTGGGCGTCATCGCAAAAGATGATGGGGAGGCCAGCGGAACGTGCGGCATGGGTGACCTTCACGCAGTTTTCGTTCATGGTCTGCTCGTCGAGTGTGGGTCGATAGACGCTGTCAGCATCCGTCCCCTCCAGCACGTCGATGATCAAGAGTGCCGTGTGCTTCCTGTCGATTTGCATGGGACCACTCCCTCACAGCTCACCCACCAGTGTCCTATCCAGCATGCGCGGGTACCTCTCCACCTGCGTCAAGGGCACCCGCCCGCACATCAACGCCTCATCAGCGTAGCGAGATGCCCATGAGCCATCCCCAGCGCGGTGTCACCGTCGTACCATAGTAAGCAATCCAGTCGCTCAGGGACTGGGTAGTGATGGAACCGACGTTTTGCATGACCATACCGTTGCCTACGTAGATGCCGATGTGCCCGTAGATGCGCCCCGCCGTGGAGTGCCTGTGCGTGGAGACCGCGACGACCATGCCCGGCTGAAGGTAACCCTTGTTGGAGCTGGTGCACCAGGCGTTGTACATATCGTTCGCGTTGCCCGAGGCATAGCCGTAACCAGCATTAGCAAAGACCCGACTCACCCACATGGCACAGAGACCGCCACCCGGTGATGGCGTCGAATGGCAGCAGTTGATGACCCTCTGCTGCGCGCCGGTCAGGGAGCCACCGGAGTTGACCGTGCCTGTGGTACCCCTGCTACCCGAGCCTCCGCTACTACCTGAGTTTCCACTCCGTGAGCTCGTCCGTCTCCGCTCTGCCTCTGCGGCCTCCGCAGCCTCTGCGGCCTCACGTGCGGCCCGCTCCTGGGCCGCCTTTTCCTGAGCCATCTGCTCCAGTTGGTCATCACGCTGCGCCATGAGCTGCTTCACCTGGTCGGAGAGACCAGCCAAGGTGGCGTTGACCTCCTCCTGTTTGGCCTGCATGGCCTGCATCTGCTGCTGCTGCGTCTGACTGAGCGCCTCGAGCTCGGCCTTCTGGCCCTCAAGCTCGGCCTTCTTCTGGGCAAGCTCCTCCTTGACGGTCTTGACCTCCTCGATCATCCTGCGATCGCTGTCGGAGATCTTGCCAAAGTAGTAGAGGCTAGAGGCGAGGTCCTCGAGACTCGTTGAGTTCAGTATGATGGAGAGGATATTATCATCACCATGCTTATAGGAGCTTGAGAGACGTTTGGCTAAGCGGTCCTGCTTCTCCTCGAGTTCCTTCTGCTTCCTGTCGATCTGCTCTTGCGTGTCATCTATCTCGCCCTGCTTGTCCTCTATCTGGGCGAGGGTCTTGGACTGCTCCTCGGCAAGGGCCTGGTAGTCACGGGCAATCTGGTCAAGCTGGGCCTGCACCTGCTCCACCTGAGCCTGCGCGTTGTTGAGGTTGGCCTCGGTCTGCGCGAGGTCCGATGCTGTATCGGCAGTCGCCACCGAGGGCGTCAGGGCAGCCATGGTAGCGGCAGCCATCATGAGCTTGAGCGCTTGTCTGCGCGTGAGGTCGTTGAACTCCAAAACAATCCCCTTGTCCATTTGATATGCAGTTGGAGCACCCATGCGCCTAGACGGCATGTCTAGAGCCAGACACCGTGCAGGCAGATATGGCAGCACACAGAATACCACCTTTTGGTCTTATATTCGTTCTCCGAGATACTGGCCAAGGCTTTGGCACAAGCAGGGCACATACTTCTTGTAAGGCTTTGGGCGAGAGCCCAACCACGTGACATGCTGTGAAACTTCGCGCTTCAGATTCCTTATCAAATGGCTTCAGCGGGAGGAGAAGCTTGTGCCACGCAGGTGACATTGCCCCAACAAGCGCTACGGCATCCTCAGCATTGGATAAAGTTCCTCGCAACCTATCGGACACGGGCACATCGAAGGGCAGGGTGAGATTCATGACCACGACTACCACAAAAAGACGCTCGCAGTACGAGAACGAGACGGCGGCACGCCCGGTCGCCTTCGATGGCGATAGACTCCTGCGCCAAATTGGCGTCGCTGTCGTGACGGGGGCGCTCACGCTCTCGATGATCCCGACGGCGGCCCTTGCCGAAAACAGCTCGGCAAGCTCGACGAACACGGGCTCCACCACAAGCAACGCCCAGCCGCAGGCACCTTCCGGCGACTCCCAGGGCAGCAGCACCCCTCCGGCCCCGCCCTCAGGTGGCAGCAAGGGAACGGCTCCCAACGCCCAGGGACAGCCACCGAGCGACCATGCCCAGCCTCCCTCTGGCAGCATGAGCCAGGGGCAACCTCCCGCCGGCAGCATGGGCGGCGCAAACACCCAAACTTTTGACTATACGGGAAGCTACACCGGCGCACTCACGGCCGATGGCGAAGAGGTGCGCCCTGACGGCAACAGCGTGTCTGCGACCGAGAGCGACCAGAACGCGCTTCTTGCCAAGGGTGGCGGCACGCTTGTCGTGACAGGCGCGAGTGTAGACAAGTCCGGCGATGATAACAACGGCGACAACTGCAACTTCTACGGCCTGAACTCGATCGCTCTCTCTGTGGGCAACGGCAGTCTTCTCAAGATCTCGAACTCGAAACTGAATGCAACGAGTGAGGGCTCGAATGGCGTCTTTTCGACCGACTCAGCGACCGCCTACATGCGCGACAGCTCCATCACGACCTCAGCCGGCAACAGTCGAGGCCTTGACGCAACCTACGGCGGCACCATACTTGCCGACACCCTCGACATTTCCACGCAGGGTGCCCACAGCGCGGGCGTTGCAACCGATCGCGGCGGCGGGAACATCTCGCTCACGAACTCCACCATCAAGACTGCCGGCTCCGGCTCCCCCTTGCTCTACTCGACGGGCGACATCGAGCTGAACAATGTCACAGGCAGTTCCTCAGGAAGCCAGATTGCGGGCATGGAGGGTCTGAACACCATCCTCATCAACAACTCAACGCTCGAGAGCACCCAGAGCGGGAAGACCGCGAGCGACCCCATTGCCGACGGTATCATCATCTACCAGTCCACCTCAGGGGATGCCGAGGCTGCGACGGGCAAGACTGCGACCTTCCAGGCGGTGGGCTCCACCCTCAAGAGTGCCATCACGTCCGGCTCAATGTTCTACTTCACGAACACGAAGGCGGACGTGGTGCTCAAGGATACGACGCTTGACTTTGACTCCACCACCGCCAACCTCATCCTAGCTGCGGGTAACAGCTCAAACAACTGGGGCAGCGCAGGATCAAACGGTGCTGCGGTCAGCTTTACGGGTATCAGCCAGACGCTCTCGGGCACCGTGGAGGCCGATACGATCTCGTCGGTCAAGCTCTCTCTCACAAGCTCGACGACGTGGACCGGCACAGCCACGGTACGTGACAACGAGAGCGCGATCGACTCCGCTAAGACCGAGGCGCCCATCACGGTCAACGTGGACGCAAGTTCAACCTGGGTCGTGAACGGGGACTCCACCGTCACGAACCTCGCGGTGGCCGATGGCGGCAGGGTCGTCGACACGTCAGGCACAGACGTCACTATCAAGGACGCGAGCGGCGCCGTGCTGCGTGAGGGGAGCTCCACCGTCACGCTGACCGTAACCGGAAGCTATTCGACGAGCTATAGCGCAGATGACGCGGGAAGCCTCTCGAACGACCTCATCGATCGCAGCGCCTTTGACAACGAGTACGGTACGAGCACCGCCTTTACGCTGGGAGCCGACGCGCAGACTTCGGCGTCATCCTCTGCGCACGTCGGCGCGTCCGCCTCGACGGAGGACAGCGGGCAGAGCTGGTGGGACGCCGTCGTAAGCTGGTTCAAGGGGCTCTTTGGGCTCTCGTGAGCTCCGCCAATAGTGTACACGAATCACGAAGATCATCAGAACTGCGGCTGGTTGGAGCGATTCGTGTACGTTTCTGCGCCCATGCGTGACATGCCATGGGAGTAGACAAGGCGAACCCTAAGCCTGAGTTCCCGGTACCTCCTGAGCCCACAACTGGCAGCCTTATAGTACCCCGGCCTAGCCCAGAGGGCGCCATCAGCAAGGCCCTCTGCCCAGACTGCGCCTTTCCGTGCGGTCAGGTCCCAAGCCGAGGCCTGCGGGCCCCGGCGCAACCCATTACAGTCTTGTCAAGCCCCGAGGGACTACCCCTGCGGCTTGG